>Ga0134125_10000553_pt1 | contig 49702 bp, 45 predicted proteins | sample KB31751_FD_96464 | JGI IMG/M metagenome (GOLD analysis project Ga0134125, IMG submission 96464) | Terrestrial soil microbial communities with excess Nitrogen fertilizer from Kellogg Biological Station, Michigan, USA - KB3-175-1 | ecosystem: Environmental > Terrestrial > Soil > Unclassified ... | reverse complement strand
TAATCTTCGCTCAACCCAGCGTGACCTGCCTGCAGAAGCCCTGCCGAGTTTCAGCGCGATATCAATCAAAGGAAATAAGCAACACATGGAAACAGGAACAGTGAAGTGGTTTAACGATGCCAAGGGCTATGGTTTTATCAGCCGCCAGAATGGCGAGGATGTATTCGTGCATTTCTCAGCCATCCAGGCGAACGGATTCCGCAGCCTTCAAGAAGGTCAGCAAGTGCAGTTTGACGTTGTAAAGGGCCCCAAAGGCTGGCAAGCAGAGAACGTCAAGTCTGCCTAACCACTTCAACACAAAACTCGGTAAGGGCGGCCTCAAGGGGCCGCCTTTAGTGTTTTAGGCGCGTCTTTCCATTGGCAAGGCTTTGTCCTGATGTTTCCAGCTTCACAGCCATCTCGAGCAATTTGAGAACGGTATTCCAGTTCCTTCCCGTCCCGGTAGTGCGCAGCGTTTTAACCACGGACATCCAGGCAATCTTCGGCCTCGCCAAACCTTCAGCAAAATAAATGTAAAGCTCGCGTCCGTTGAGATACATCTCTTCGGAATCGCTTTTGATCTTCATAAATTCTCTTCTTGCCTTGGCATCCGGCTTTTCCGCAAGAAAGGTAACGAGAAGTTTGCTTGGGTCAATATTCTTTCTGTCCGTGAAAGGGCTTCCCACCACGACGCTCCTCATTTCTTTCGCTGTGCGGAGAATGACGTCAGGCCGAAACCCGAACTTCTTTTCGATGGCGCCTTCTATGCGGTTGCGAAGTTTCGCCAAGTCCGTTTCTTCACTACTGAAGGCTACATTCCCACTCTGTATGAAGGTTTGGCAGTCTTTCAGGCCGAGCGATTGATAAACATCACGGAGCGCATCCATCTTGATGCGATTGTGCGAGCCAACATTGACGCCGCGAAGGATGGAAATGACTGCCGGCATAGATCAAGAGGTTGATGATGCCGGTTGACGGTTGGTAATTGCAGCAATCAAAGACAGCAATGCCATCAGGCAAATAATTACCAGAGAGCAGACGCAGTAAATGCACCAGACGCCCAGAATGTCTCTTTCGATGTGTGCAAGGTAAAGCGAAAAGGCAACGCCAAAAATTGTCCCCGCCAGCATGACCCGGTACGACCGGCCCCAGGCCAGGATCGCCAGCAGCAAATATCCTGCAATGCCGATATCCGCGACCGGAATTCCATGAATCAAGGCGAAGGGGCTCTTGTTGACGATGCCGCAATCCCAGTGTGCGTTGATGCTGCACGGAGCGTCTCCCTCAGTGCGGTAGTGCTCCCGCAGGGCGAGTGAAGCCACCACGATGCCGGCCAGCGCAAGCAGGATCAGAACATATCGCATAATCACCTCTTTACGGTTTTGGCGTCGCCGCTGGAGCGATGGCGACCTTCTCCAGCCAGTACTTCTCAATGTCCCCGCTATTATCCACCACCAGATCGCCGCTGATCGAATCGCCGGAATGGAGCTTTTGCAGATCGGACACAGGATGGATGTCGTAAACCATCGTCATCGCCCCCATGAATCCCGGAACGTCTTCGCCATCGATGTTCGCATTGCCTGCCTTCGTGTCTATCCCAACAATCTTTCCTTTAAAAGCGTAATGCTTGATCGCCGAGGAAGATGGCGCGGTCGAAGATGAAGACGAAGACGCCGATGGCGACGATGAATTGGCGGTGGACGAACCGCTGCGATTGCACGCCCCGCAGAACACCAACAGCAAACAAACTAATAGCGCGCTTTGATAAGGCCTAAGTTGTGAGGGAGTCATTGGGTCTCCATTCTATTTTGTTGCGTGCCCATAGTGGAAGCGATAACGGAGCTCGACATAGAGTTCGCGCGGGTTGCTCCAGTGAAAGCCGCCAAAAGTAACGCTGTTGTCGAGTTCCAGCCGCCGGTTCGCAACATTCAGAGCATTGAACGATGCCGAGAATTTGTCGTTGAAATCCTTGCCGACGGCGAGATCGAATGAAGTGTGGCCGGGCAGATAATCTCCCGGAAAAGGCTGCCCCGGAAATCCATTTACGAATCCCGAGCCGTAGTACACGTTGGTTGAGGCATAACTGCGCCAGGGAAGCGAGAGGTCGCCGCCGATGTTCAGCGTGTTGCGCTGGTCGTGGTCGAGCGGTTCAAACTCGGGATCCAAAGTGAAATCGGTGAGGCCGCCGGTGATTGTGCCGTTGCCTTTCGCGATCTGGTTGGAGTAGGTCAGGTGAATTTGCGCACGATTGGCAAGCCGTGGCGAACGCAGCGTCAGCTCCCAGCCGCGAATCACCGCCCGGTCAATCGACAGCGGGAAGAAGATATTGGACGCGCCGATATTGTTGTGGTCGAAAAAATTGGTGGCATTGGTGCGGAAGGTATCGGCGTCAAGCACCCACCCGCGGAATGGAATCGTGACGCCGAACTGGTGTTCTTCGTCAAATTCGCCGTGCAGGGGAATGAAATCCAGGCCCTCGCCCTGCGCAAAATCAATGAGCGCCGGACCACTGACCGTGAGCAACGGCGGCGCCTGATAGTAGTGGCCGTAGAATGCGCGGAAGGTCCAGTGCAGGCGCGGTACCGTGACGGTGGCGCCAAACCGTGGACTGATCGCGCTTTCCTCAACGCCACCGGAAAAGCGGGTCGGACGCATCCCGGCAATCAGCGTTAGCCATGAAACCGGCGTGAATTTGTCGTCCACAAAAAATGTTTCCTGGTTTCCGGTGGGCCGCTCGACGCTATTGATCGGCGCATTCCCGCTGCCGTCGTTGAAAATCGCACCGAACACCTGATTGTCCTTTTGATAAAAACTGAAAAATCCCGCCTGTAAATTATTTTTAGCAAAAGTTGCTGCGACGCTGGCCTGGCCGCCCACGTAGGTTGATCCGCGATTTTCCGTGGTCGCAATCGGAGTGTCTGAGGCCTGGCTGTTATAGTTGCCGCTGTTGTAGTGGTAAAGCGGGGAAAGCGTCATTACAATTTTTGGATTGAACGTGTGCACCCAGGAAAAATTTACAACTCCGTCCAACTCATGTTCGCTGTCGCGCAGGCCAATGCTCGGATACTGCGCCGCGAACCCGTTTTCAGGAATGTCTGCATTCTGAATATCGTTGGGGTTAGGATCGTAGGGGACCTGGTAATAATCGCGCCGCACTGAGCTTACCAGCCGGAGCTGATTGGTCGGGTTCACGTTAAAGATGAGAGTTCCAAATCCGCCGACGCCGTTGGCGGCGTCGTGCACTACCTCAGGCACCGGCGGCTGCAATCCCAGATCGCTTCGGTTCCCATTGACGCTGGCATAGTAGGCAAGGTGCTCGGTATGGCTTCCAAAGCTGAGCGAGTCATTCGTCTGTCCAAAATTTCCTGCGCTTAGCACCAGTTCAGCTTCGTTATTGCGCTCAAATCCGGTGCGCGGGACAACGTTGAAAACTCCATACGTGCGGTCGCCGAACTCCGCGCCATAACTGCCGCGGTTCACTTCCAAATAGTCAATGTCCTTAGGATCGAACTGCGGCCCGATGTTGGCGGAGATGTTGGTGTTGGGAATGGGCACTCCATCCACCAGCCACGTGGTCTGGTGCCCGCCACGAATGTGCAGCATGTCATGCGTGACATAAGAGCCCGGAACAAAATTCGTGATCATGGCCATGCTGTTGGTGCGGTCAGCGCCGGGAGTGCGCTGTATGTCCTGGCGGTTGATCAAAGTCGTAGGAGTAGCGGAATCCGTGGGTACGGCCTCCTGCTGGCTCGAGACAGTAACAGTCTGCTTGGCAGTCGCGATGTTTAGGGCAAAGTGAAGACGTAGTTCTGCGCCGGACGTGAGCACGATGTCCTGCTGCTCCTTTGCGAAGTCAGGAGCGAAAACGGTGATGGCGTAGTCGCCGAGCGGAACAGATTGAATTAGAAAGTGACCGTCATCGTCAGTGACGACAGTTTTGCTCCAATCCGACGTTTTGGATTTGATGATAATTTGCGCTCCGCTGATGGGGCGATGCTGCGGGTCGTGGACAAGCCCCTGCACTGAGCCAAAGATGGAAGCAAACGCGGCAGGCGTGGCAATAATAAGAATCGATAGGAAAATAAGCGACCGCAAAATCCGAATACGCATGACCTCTCCCGAAAATTAAGGCGGTGGATACACATATAAAATTCGGGCTTCCCGCGCGGCAGCCAAACACGCGCTGAGATGAAAGCGCTATCGCGCTCCCGAATTCTTGCTTGTATCAGGCGAGGGAGATCGTAGGAGGCGCGCGCCCCGAATGCGTGCTTGAAACGTTGAGTTCCGCGATGGATGGACGGGATTTACTCGATAAAACCGCTGTCGCAAGAGGAACGCTTACTCGAACCGGCGTGCCGAATTCCGCCCACTGGCCCGGCGCCATTGGCACGCAGCAGCAGTGTGAATCGCAGGACGACCCAGCCTCAAGACGCGCCTTCTGCATCTCGCGAGAGTGCATCTTGCGCATGCAGCAGGCATGGGATTGCATATTTCCCATGCACGAACCATCCAGAGGGACGGTCGAAAACGCCAGCGCCACGGGAGCAAGCACGCTCACGAGGAATAGGACAAACAGGGCTCTGGCCGTCATTCGGTGCATAGGGTCTGGAACTTAGAGTGGCAGATCAAGCATAGGTTACAAGGTCGGAAGGATGCAAGGCGCCTCCTTGCGAATGGTTGATTGACGATGCGAATTGCTACCTACTAAACTCGCGGCCATGTTATTTCCTTATAAATATTTGATTTCCATCACTGTTACTCTTCTGCTGGCATTCCCACTATTTGCGGACGAGGGCCATCAGCATGAATTAACGGAACAGCAAGTTGGCACCGTGCACTTCCAGATTTCCTGTTCACGTTCTGTGCAAAAAGAGTTTGAGCGCGGCGTGGCCTTGCTGCACTCTTTTGCCTTTGACACCGCGGAGCAGACATTTCGCCACGTTGCCAAAGCCGACCCCCAATGCGCCATCGCCCATTGGGGAATCGCAATGACCGATTGGCGCTGGGCAGGTCCTGACGCCGCGGGGCGCAAGCGGGGATGGGTCGAAATACAAACCGCGCAATCCCTCCACGCGACAACACAACGAGAGCGCGACTACATTGACGCACTTGCGAAGCTTTATGAGCGACCAGACGAAGGCCGTAAAGATCGCATGAAAACGTACTCCCAGGCGATGGGGCAGTTGCACGAGCGCTATCCACAGGACCATGAAGCCGCCGTGTTCTATGCCTTGTCGCTGATCGAGGCCGAACCCTATCCTGACCCCGGATATTCTTATCGTAAAAAAGCAGCGGCTATCCTGGAGCCGCTGTTCGCCATCGAACCCGACCATCCGGGCGTGGCGCATTATCTGATCCACGCTTATGACAAGCCGGGACTTGCCGAGTTAGGGCTTCCCGCTGCGCGCCGGTATGCCAAAATCGCTCCTGCCGCTCCGCACGCTCTGCACATGCCGTCGCATATCTTTGCGCGGCTTGGTCTCTGGCAGGAAGACATCGATTCAAACTTGGCGTCCATCGCCGCGAGCCGGAATTCCGCCGCCATGCACATGGGGGATGAAGGCCATCAATTTCACGCCATGGAATTTCTTATTTACGCCTACTTGCAAGTTGGCCGCGAGTCCGATGCCCGGCGCGTAATGGAAGAAGTTAAACACCTGCCCAAAATGAAAGATATGTATGGCATGGGATATGATCCCAGAATTTCCGCGCAACTTGAGTTTTCTTCCTATTGCGTTCTCGACATGCATGACTGGAAGGCTGCGGCCGTATTGCCGGGTGTTCCGGGAGCTGAAATCGGAGATACATCAGTGATTTATCTGGCCCGTGCAATTGGTGCTGCGCACATTGGAGATATTGCAGCCGTAACGGAGAACATCGCAAAACTCGAGGGAGTTTACGCCACGCTGGTTCGTCAGAAAAAAGACAGCATTGCAAATGCCGTTGAAGACGAGAAGAAGATATGCACGGCCTGGTTGGACCATGCGCGGGGCCAGAATGAGGCTGCCATCGCGATATTGCAGGAATTCGCCAAGAACGAAGAAGGCATATTCGAAGCCGGACAAGACCCTCCGGCGCACGAAATGATCGCCGACATGTTTATGGACATGAAGCAGCCCCAGAAGGCCCTGGCCGAATACGAATCGGAACTCAAGCTAAGTCCCAATCGATTTGATTCGTTATACGGCGCGGCGCGGGCAGCTAAGTTGTCCGGGCAAATAGCACAGGCCCGGAATTATTACGCTCAACTAGTCAAGAATTGCGTCGGTGGTGACTCACAGCGAACTGAACTGGTTGAGGCTAGGGCAATGCTCACATCACGCGATTGACCCAATAACCGTGATTCAGGAGCTTTGTCACCACAGGTCACTTCTTGCCCACTGTTGGCTCTGCGAGAACTTGGATAGGATGTGACTACCTCCGCCTGACTATAATATTCATGCAATGAGGACCTTGATCCGTTACGTGCTCATGGGGCTTGTGCTTCTGGCCGTAGCGATGTCTTCCGCGATCATCACGATGACGCTGGCCATCCACGGTAGCGAAGTGGCCGTGCCGGATTTCGTGGGAAAGACCGTTGCGGAGGCCCGCAAACTTTCGGAAGGCGCTGGCCTCGAACTCAATGTTGAACGCGAGTACTACAGCCCGAAAATTCCTCAGGGGCGAATCCTCTCCCAACTGCCGCCTGCGGGAATGAAAGTCAGGCGTGGATGGCAAGTGCGAATTGCGCGCAGCCTGGGACCACAACGAGTGGTCATTCCAAATGTTCTCCAACAGAGCGAGCGCGCGGCTGAGATGAATATCCAGCGGCGAGGCTTGGATTTGGGTTCGATTGCGCAGGCGCAAATGCCGGGAGCGACGGCGGACCAGGTGCTTTCGCAGAGTCCGCCGCCGAACGCCAGCGACGTTGCTGCGCCCAAAATCAGTTTGCTGGTGGCCGCCACCGCGCAGCCGCAAAATTTCGTGGTGCCCAGCTTCATTGGGCAGGGTGTCGGCACCGCTTCCCAAACTTTGGAGGATGCCGGATTTCACGTGGGAACTGTGACCCTGGAAGGGCAGCCGGCGACAGCCGGAGCCGCGGCTTCCACGGCAGCGCCTAGGCCCAATGCGGCCAGCATAATCGTGGCGCAAACCCCGGCCGCCGGAGACAAGATCGCTCTGGGCTCAAACATTGATTTTCAGGTGCGTTGAGGGTGTGGTTCCGCGTGGACGTTGTAGCGCCGGAGAATGTGTAGCGCCGGGTCTTAGACCCGGCGCTACCCAAGTAACCGTAGTTCAAGATCGCACTGCATTCATCTAATCTCCGCATCTCTACGCATCTCCTATGCAACAATTCGCCAAAACTTGCGAGCAAATTGCCGCCACAACTAAGAAGCTGGAGAAAAAGTCTCTGCTCGCAGGCTATTTTCTTTCCATCCCTCTGGAAGAGGCTGCAACCGCTGCGGTCTTCTTTTCGGGCCGTCCCTTTCCCATGTGGGAAGAGACCACGTTGCAAGTGGGAGGCTCTTCGCTCTGGCGGATTGTTCAGGAGCTATCGGAAAAAAGCGAATTGGAACTGAGCGCAGCCTATCGACGCCACGGCGATCTCGGCGCGGTTGCCAGCGAAGTCCTGCCACCCCGCGAGGCAGCGGACATTCCACTGGCGGAGATTCAACAACACTTCCGCAAAATCGCCGCCTCTCGCGGACCATCCGCCAAAGGCGCTGAAGTGCGAGCGTTGCTTTCGCGCGTCACGCCGCTCGAGGCCAAATACATCGTCAAAATTATGACCGGGGATTTGCGAATCGGGCTCAAGGAAAGCCTGGTCGAAGAAGCCATTGTCGTGGCTTATGAAGCTCCACACGCGCAAGTGCAGCGCGCCAACATGCTCCTCGGCGACATTGGAGAGACGCTGCGCTACGCGGCAGAAGGCAAACTCGCCCAAGCGAAGATGCGGCTCTTTCACCCGCTTGGATTCATGCTGGCGAGCCCCGCTGAATCCGCCGAAGATGCGCTCGGCTATTTTCACAACGCCTGGGTGGAAGACAAATACGATGGCATTCGCGCGCAGGCCCATTGCTCGGGAGAGGAAGTAAAAATATTCTCCCGCACACGCGATGAGATCACAGAATCTTTCCCCGAACTTCCCGACGCGCTCGGGGGGCTGCGGCAACCAGCCGTCCTCGACGGGGAGATAGTCGCTTGGAGCTATCTGGCGCAAGCTTCTGGAGAGACTGGCCGCGCGCTTCCGTTTAGCGCATTGCAACAGCGCCTGGGCCGCAAAAAGGTCAGCCATGAATTGATGCGGAAAGTCCCGGTGGCATTTCTCGTCTTTGACGTACTGTACGCGGGCGAGGAAGTTCTGATCGGTCGCCCATTGAAAGAACGCGCAACAATTCTTGAAAGGCTGCTTGCTGAGCGCGCCGTTGTACCTTCGCGACCACGCGCGGGGCAGGCAACGCTGAATTTCGAGGAACCAACGGATGACGCCGGGGACGAAATCCGGGTGGTTCGCGCTCCGGTCGCGAGTGCTTCCACCGGGAAAGAACTGGACGAACTTTTCGACGCGGCCCAGTCTCGCGGCAATGAAGGGCTCATGATTAAAGATCCCGAGTCCGCCTACACCCCCGGTCGCCGCGGAAAATCATGGCTCAAGTTAAAACGCGAGCTGGCGACGCTCGATGTTGTCGTAACCGCCGTCGAATACGGCCATGGCAAGCGAGTGGGAGTGCTGAGCGATTACACCTTCGCGGTCTGGAACGGCGATCAACTGGTGAACATCGGCAAAGCGTATTCAGGTTTAACCGACGGGGAAATCGCCGAAATGACCAAATGGTTTTTGGATCACACGATTGAAGACGAGGGATTCCGGCGGACAGTCGAACCGAGGATCGTGCTCGAAGTGGCTTTCAACAACATGATGAAGTCCGATCGCCACAACAGCGGCTACGCATTGCGTTTCCCGAGGATCGTGCGCCTGCGTCCAGATAAGCCGCCGGAAGAAGCCGACACGATTGAAACGGTGCGGAAGATTTTTGAGAAGCAGGGCGGTTGAATAAATTTCACACTTTAGTGCCCATGCTCCCGCTCATCCCCCACCGGCACCACGCACCCATGCGCAACTTCGCAAATAGCATGTTCAAGCTGGATGGTGGTGTGTTCGATGTGGAAACCGCTATGCAGTCGCTCTTTCACGTCGCGTAGAATCCGCTCGCTGCGCGAAAGGGGAATATCGGCAATGGAAATGTGACAGGAGAGCGCGTGCATCTCTGATCCAATACTCCACACGTGCAGATCATGCACATCATTCACCCCGCCAATTTCGCGGATGGCGGCTTCAACCTGCTCCAGCTTCATGCCACGCGGAGTGCCCTCCAGCAAAATATTGAGCGTCTCGCGCACAATGCCGAAGGCTGACCACAAGATCAGCGCGCCAATGCCAAATGAAAGCGCGGAATCAATCCACACTTGCCCGGTTGCGAGAATGGCCCATCCGCCCACGATCACAACAGCGGTGGAAATTGCATCGCCAAATTGGTGCAGAAACGCGCTGCGAATGTTCACATCGCGGCTCGATTGGTACAGCAGCAGCGCGATGACTCCATTCATAATCACGCCTGCGCCTGCCACCCAGATCATGGTCCCTGCATGGATATGCTCGGGCCTCTGCAAGCGCTGGAACGCTTCATAGAAAATGAAAAATGCCACCACAATCAGCGACGCGGCATTGATCAGCGCGGCGAGAACGCCCGCGCGGCGCCAGCCATAAGTCTTGGTCGCCGAAGCGGGACGGGCTTCCAAGTACACCGCAACCAGCGACAGCCCAAGGGCCAAAACATCCGAAAGATTGTGTCCGGCCTCCGAAATCAAGGCAAGGGAGTGAGAGCTCAGCCCGCTCACTAGCAGCAGAACCGTATAAGCCAGCGTCACCAGCGTGGAAATCTTAAGTACTCGCGCCGTCACGCCGTGACCGTGAGTATGCCCGTGGCTCGAATGGCTATGCACAACCCAAGTTTACGAGCTTCTGAAAGCCGAGTTCAACTAAACAAACGCGAGCAAAGCAAAAGCCCCTCACTTTCGTAAGGGGCTGTCTGCGATGGACGTCCGGAAGTTCCGGGCGGCGAATTACTGTTGCGGCGCAGCCGGAGACGTAGCGGCCAGCTGTTCCAGGTCGTTCTTCAACAGGCTGACTTCCACGCGGCCTCCGCTGGTGTGCTTGGCCTTGGCAGCTGTCGTCTGGTCCTGCGAGGGCGCTGGAGCATTGCCCATGCCCACGACATAAATCCGGTAGACCGGAATGTCATGATTGAGCACCAGGTAACGGACCACCGCATCCGCCATCTTCTGCGATGAAGCAATTGCGGCCTGACCGTGACCGGAGGAGAAGCCCTGCACTTCTACGATGTAGCCGCGCTGGCTCTTCAGGGGCGTTGCCAGATCGTCAAGGGCGGTCTTGGCAGTCGCGTTCAAAACGCTCTGTCCAGGACGGAAGCGAATTTCCGTCTGGGTAGAGGCCTTGTACTGGTCAATGTTTCCTACCACCTGCTCCACAGTCGTCAGACGTGTCGTCGCCTGGTTCGCAGTGTTCTGCGCGGCCTGGGCGCGATTACCGGCGTCAATGGCATGCTGATCGGCTTCGTTTACCTTGGTCGAAGCCATCTGAATGCCTTGCTGGGCGCGGGTATCCACGTCCTTAATCTCCTTGGTATTCGACGCAGTCAGCTCATCCAGTTCGTTCACGCGATCGCGGATGGGCGTGGTCTGCCGTTGTACATACTTTTTCCGCGCAAACGGATTCAGGTGTCCCCAGAACCCTTCATGCGTGTCAGGCTGCAACGCCGGTTTCCCGCTGGCGCCAGTCGCTTGCATGGATTGGTCGGTGGATGTGGCCTGGGTTGCAGCCGGTTGTTGGTCTTGGCTGGTGGTGCTCTGCTGCGCAAAAGCCGGAAGCGCAAGCGCGAGGGCCAGAAGCAGCGCTACGGAGATGCGGTTTTTCATTTCGACTTCCTCCAATTGGGGGAGCTGGTAGGCTCCACTCCAGCACGCCTAACGCGCGTGTTGCGTGATTTGCGTCCCATGAAACTTAACAGTCTTGTTGTTTTCGGCCATCGTTGACGCGACGCTGGCCCAAACTTACGGTGCCTTTGATGCTCGCACCCACACTCTCGTATAACAAGTCTCGTGCCAAACCCTGAAAAAGCTAAGTACTTGCTTTTCAAGCATATTCTAGTCCAACCGCGCGCAGGGCAGACGCGAAAGTGCTAGGCAAATGGTAATTTTGGCGAATTACATATAAAAACTGCCTGTAATTGAGGAAAAGACCTGTTAAGCGCAATATTTTTCATATTGTTCGTGAATATAGTGGTCCGTCATCCCAGCAATATAGTCACAAATTACCCGAGGCAGCGGCTCCTCCGTGACCTTTTCCTGGTAACTGGAAGGTAACTTCGTGGGATGCTCCATCCAGAACTCAAACAATTCCCCTATGATCCGCTCCGCGTTGTTTTTCTCCGGCTCCAATGCCGGATTCAAATAAAGATTATGGAAAAGGAAGTCCTTGGTCGCCCGTCGGTCCTTTTCCGACTCAGTCCCAAACCCAGCCAGCCGTCGCGGAAAATTACGGACCTGCTCCACGCTGTGTACGCCCGCGCTGTCAACCTGCTCCCTTGTGTTTTCGATCAGATCGCCCACGAACGCATTCAGCAAATGCTTCAAGGCTTCGTTGAATTTGAGTTTTTCTATCGCACCGGGCCAGGCCGCTTCCGCCGTGCTGTAGAAATCCGCGAATCGCGGCACCGACTCGCGGATTGACTCGAGCGTCAGTAAACGGGCCTCATAGCCGTCGTCCAAATCGGCGATGCTATAAGCGATCTCATCGGTCCAGTCAATCAGTTGGGCTTCCAGCGGAGGCCGTTTGTCCAGCAGATATTCCGCAAGCTCCGGATACTCCTGCGCGGAATAATCGTGCGAGTGCTTAATGATTCCCTCGCGCACTTCAAAAGTCAGGTTCAGTCCGCGAAAGGCCGCATAGCGCAGTTCAAAATCCTCCACAATGCGCAACGCGTGCAGGTTGTGATCGAAAAAGAAACCGTGTCGCTGCATGACTGCGTTCAGCACGGTTTCGCCGGCGTGGCCAAACGGCGGATGTCCAATGTCATGGACGAGCGCCAGCGCCTCGACTAAATCCACGTTCAGGCCCAACTGTGCGGCAATCGTGCGGGAGATTTGCGCTACTTCCAGGGTGTGCGTCAGGCGGTTGCGAAAGTGGTCAGAATAGCGGCGGCTAAAGACCTGTGTTTTTGCTTCCAGGCGGCGAAAGGCCCGCGCATGGACTACGCGGTCCCGGTCACGCTCAAAATCATTACGGTAGGGATGTTGTGGCTCGGCATGACGTCTTCCGCGGGATTGTTCCACCTTCACCGCATAGTCGGCCAGCATTTGTTGAGTCTAGCAGTCCTCGCCAAGCTTTGTGTAGCCGCGGCCTGCAAGTCCCGCGAGAGAACTACTGCTTCGATCCCGATTCTTCCTTCGCCAGCTTCACGCGCGCCGTCTCAAGCTTCTTCTGGATTTTCGCAACGTCTTCGGTATCTACTTCCGCTGAGATTGTCTTGTTCCACTCCACCAGCGCGCGTTCCCAATGCGTCGCGGCCAGTCGCAGATGGCCCATCTTCTGGTAAAGATCGCCCAGGTGCTCTTGCACCGTGGGATCATCTCCCATATGCTGCGTGGCTTTTGTCAGGTTCGCTTCGGCAAGGTCATACTTCCCAAGTTTGAAATAGGCCCAACCCAGTGAATCGAGGTAAGCGCTGTTCGCCGGATCAAGATCAACCGCTTTCTTGATGTAGCCCAGGGCCGTATCCAGTTGCTCCCCCTGGTCGGCCAACATATAACCCAGATAGTTCAACGTCGGCGCGTCATCGGGATGGTTCACCAGGATCTTGTGGAAGGTCTCTTCAGCTTTGTCGTACTTCTTCTGCCGTTCGTAGGTGGAACCGCGCAAGTATTCGACGTATTGTTTGTCTTCGTCTTTGGCGGAGAGCTTTTCCGCCTGGTCGAGCGCCTGCTCAGCGTCGGTCCAGCGCTTCAGCCGGCTATACATCTGCGCGAGTGAAATGTAGATTTCCCGGTCGCTGGAATCGCCTTTTAGCAACGACTTGACTTGTTCCAGTCCTTTCTCCGGCTGTCCCATATCGGCCAGTTGCGCCGCATAAACCATTTTCAATCCGCGATCTTTGGGAAGCTTTTCCGTCGCTTCGCGCGCCGCATCGGTGGCCTGCTGCCACTGCTTTGCTCCACGATAAGTGTCAATGATCTCCTGGTAGCCGCGCTGTTCGTTGTCTTCGCCAAGCGTCAGCATCTTGCGGAAGGTGGCCAGCGCCATTTCGTCATTGTTCTGGTCGCGATACACCGTGCCCAGGCGCTCCAGGAAAATCGCCCGGTTGTTTTTGTCGCTCTGGCTCAAGTTGCCATTGGAAGAATCAGTTTTTTGCAGCAGACCGGTAAGGATTTTGGCGGCGTCGTCATATCGTCCCTGGATTTCATACACGGTCGAGATGTCGTAGGACACTTCTTCCAGGTCAGGCACCATGGACTGCGCTTTTTCCAGATTGCTCAACGCCAAATCGTATTTGCCCTGCTTGCGGTAAATCTCGCCCATACGGGCATAGGTCTGCGCATCTTCGGGATTGGAAGCGGCAATAATCTTGTATTGGTCGAGCGCGGCCTGGTCCTGGCCATCGTTCTGCAGGTTTTCCGCCAGCCCGCGCATTGCATCCAGATTGTCGCGGTCCAATTCGATCGCGCGCCGGAAGGACCCAATAGCCTCTTTGTACTGTTTTTGCTGCTCGTAGGTGCTGCCCAGCATGGCGTAAAGCTTGGCAGAACGCGAAACGTCAGGAATGGACATCAATACCTGCGCCGCACGCGTGGAATCGCCTTCCACGTTGTACAGATATGCGAGCGTGGTGACCGCTTCTTCCGAATTCGGGTCGAGTTTGACGGCTGTCTTGAATTCGGTTTCAGCTTTTTGCAGATCGTTGTTTAGCCGGTAAAGCCTTCCCAGCAGCAAATGATCGTCCACGCTGCCCGGTTCGAGCCTGGTAATTTCCTGATATTGCTCAATGGCGTCGTGCAGGGTGTTCTGCGATCCTTCGCTTGATTGCTCTTCTCCCAAAGAACGCAAATAAATACTGCCGAGCAGTTTATGCGCCTGCAAATTGTTGGGATCACGCTTCAGAATGTCTTGAACTTCGAGCACAGCGTCATGTTTGCGGCCTGTTTTGTCATACAGTTCGGCGAGGCCCGAAGTCAGATACTCTGAAGTGGGATCGGCTTCAACCGCCGCTCGAAACTCCTCAATGGCCTTCGCCGCAAGGTCGCTTCGGCCGTACACCATCATCTGCTCTTCGTACATGTGAGCCATGGCAAAATGGTAGTAAGCGGCTGCCTTGTCAGCTTTGGCGGAAGGCGCCTGCTGCGTTGAAGTAGGCTGGGTGGCTGGCTTTTGCGCGAATGCCGCGCCCGCCAGCAACAAGACCGATGCAACATAGAAACGATTCATTGAAGACCTTCGAGACCCTGTGGCCATAGCGATTGGATGCTCATCCGCTGCGGGTGGGTGCTTCCAGTTATTGTACCGTTCTGGAAGGTGAAAATGAAGAAAAGCCTCGCCTTGAAAGATGATCTTCGGGCATCAGAAGTTCAGGAACCTATGATGGCGGCGTTACCCCATACATTAGGTGAGGTTTAGAGGGGTTCTGGTTTTGTAGCTTTTGTGAGCTCGTCCAGGTCATTCAAGTCAGTGCCGGAAATGGCGCACTCCAGTAACAATCATGGCGAGATTCAGACGGTCGGCGGCGTCAATGACCTCTTGATCGCGTACCGAACCGCCCGGCTGAATAATCGCCGTTGCCCCCACGCGTGCAATTTCTTCCACGCCATCCGGAAACGGGAAGAACGCGTCAGAAGCCGCGACGGTGCCTTTCAAAGGCAGCACCGCTTTCATCGCGCCGATTTTGGCGGAGTCCACGCGGCTCATCTGTCCTGCTCCCACGCCTACGGTCTGTCCATCGCGAGCGTACAGAATGGCGTTGGACTTCACATGCTTGCAAACCTTCCAGGCAAACAGGAGCGCGCGTTTTTCTTCCAGAGTGGGTTGGCGCTTGGTGACGACTTTTAAGTCAGTGTCGGTGAGGGGACGAATATCGTTGTCCTGCACCAGAATGCCGCCGGACACATTCTTCAGCACCCATTTTTGGGGAAGGTCCTTGATTTCAACCAGGCGCAAGTTCTTCTTGGCCGCGAATTTCGCACGGGCAGCTTCGTCAAATCCTGGCGCGGCAATCACTTCCAGAAATAGCTTCGCCATCTCCTCGGCCGCTGCCGCATCTATCGTACGGTTCACCCCGATCACCCCTCCGAAAGCCGAAACCGGGTCCACCTGCAAGGCCTTTTGATAGGCCTCGACCAATGTTTTGCCGGTTGCCGTGCCGCAAGGGTTGGTGTGCTTGATGATCGCGCAGACCGGTTCTTCAAATTCCTGCGCCAGGTCCCATGCCGCCTGCAAGTCCACGATGTTGTTGTAAGAAAGTTCTTTGCCCTGAAGCTGGCGTCCGTTGGCCACGCCGGTTCCCGAGCCATCCGAGTACATCGCGGCTTTCTGGTGAGGATTCTCCCCGTAGCGCAAGTCCATGATCTTGTTGAATGAAAGCCGGAGGTTTGGCGGGAAACCGCCGGGGTTCTGCAACTGTAAAGGCTCGTCAGCGGTGACCTGCTCCAAAGTTGACGCAATGGCGGAATCGTACGCGGCCGTCGTGGCAAAAGCTTTTTGCGCCAAGCGCCATTTGGTGCGATGCGAAAGCTGCCCGCCATTTTCCGCCAGTTCCTTAGCAATCGCTTCATAGTCGCCCGGCGAGGTGACAATGGCGACGTCATGAAAGTTTTTTGCCGCCGAGCGGATCATGGAAGGCCCGCCGATATCAATATTTTCGATCAGCTCTTCAAAGTGCACGCCGGGCTTGGCGGCCGTTTTCTCGAAGGCGTATAGATTCACGACCACCATGTCAATCGGCTGAATGCCGTGCGCTGCAACGGCTTCGCGATGAGCGGCGACATCGCGCCGGTGCAAAATTCCGCCGTGCACCTTGGGATGCAGCGTCTTGACGCGTCCATCGAGCATCTCGGGAAATCCCGTGAGGTCCGAGATGTCTTTCACCTGAATGCCGGAATCACGCAGCAGTTTGGCCGTGCCTCCGGTGGAAACCAGTTCCACGCCGAGCGCCGCTAATTTTTTAGCAAATTCCACTAGCCCGGTTTTGTCGGTGACACTCAGAATGGCGCGCTGGACTTTCGATGGGGACATGCAAGGCCTCAGAACTGGATTCGCCGCGGAAGATGCAGCTAGAAATTCTATCAGGAGAAACGGAGGAAGAAGAGGCCCCCAATGAAATCGGGTCGTGGCGCAGGTTGCCAAGATGATTGGTGTCAGGAAGCGCCTTCAGGTGTGCCGCATGAGCGTGTCCGATGACCGCCTTCAAACGCTCAAGGGCTAAAGCCCGTCCAATTTTTGCGCTGCAGAGATATGGCTAAAGCCATTTCCTGATACGAACTGCAAACTGCACCAATCCTGAAATTTGTGCGGTGGAACTAGATCTTGGCTTTGGCTTTCAGCTTTACCTGACCGTCCTGCACTTCAACGGTGTATTCCACACTGTGGCAGCCGTACTGTTTGCGGATTTGCGAGGTTTTTTTCTGAACGAACGAACTGAAGCTCTCAAAATTGCCGGAGACTTGTTCTCCAGCCCTTTGTTTGGCTTCCGCCAAAGCTTTGTAGAGTTTTTCCACGCGGTCTTTTTCGGATTGTACGTCCGAACACTCAATTCTTAACGGCTCTTCCGCGGGAGCAACACCTGCCGCAGAGCCTCCGGCCCCTTCGACTCCGTACACCGGATGATGTTGCGTCACGTGTTCTTCGGTGCGCACGCCCTGCACGGAGAGCAGCGCATCCTGCGGACGGCGGTAGCCTTCTTCACGGATGCGGCTCTTCTTGCGCCATAAATCGCTGTACATCGCATAGCGTTGCGCCATTTCGTTGTAACGATACCGCTGCGAAAAACTCAGTCGTCCGCCATCCCCAAATTTTTTGATGAGGCTTGCCACCTTCCACTCGACGTCGGAAGGAGGTTTCTTAGTCGGATTATTAAAATAGATCTCGTACTCGATCTTCAATCGCCGCAGTTGCGAGTCGAGAAGCGTTAGTTCTTCGTCAACGGTCACAGGGTTTTCTCTGACAATAGTTTAGGGACTATTTCGGGCGCGAGCGAGGTACCCGTGGGCCACAAAGGGGTTAGTACGAAAGTACCTGGGAGCAGCACTCAGCAATCAGCATTTTCAGTACTTTGGGATTTGTAGAGGAGACTGGGCGGAAAGGAATCAAGGTTGAATGCTTTAAGAAACGCTTACTTGCTGCCGTTAGCTGCCATTTTTTTAACCATGGCCAACACCAGCTTGCGATCACTCTCGTTCAAAGTGGTGGCGTAGCGGCGAATCTGGCTCAGGAAACGGACTTCATCATCGGAGAGTTGCGGCAGGCCCTTGCTGCCATTGCTGTGCCCTGACTCGGAAAAGAATTGGGAAAGCGGGAGTTCCATAGCCCCGGCGATTTTAGCGAGGGTATCGAGCGAGGGGACCGTGTGTCCATTCTCGACGCGCGAGAGATAGCAGCGAAGCAGTCCCGTGCGTTTCTCAATGTCGCCTTGCGACATGCCCTTCTGCAACCTGTAATTCTTAATGGTTAGGCCGATGTTCATAGGCAGGAAGCTTGTCTCCGGAGGCTTTCGGAGGATGGCTGCATAGTAACCAGAGCGGTACCGTCTGGCAAGTAGAAAGTTATGCCTCGAAATAATGACATAAGTCCAATTGGGAAAGAGCTAATCGAATTCGGGGGCGCCGGGACCTCCGCCTTCACGAGAGGAAGGCCGAGCCCCGGCACTACACAATCCCGCAACTTTTTTCACTACTTCTGCAAATTCGCGTGCAGAAATTTCACCGTCCGCTGCCAGGCATCGGAGGCATCGTTCATGCGATAGCCACCCTTGTTGTTGGGATTCTCAAAGGCATGGCCGGCGTCGGGATAGATCGTGATATCTACCTTTTTGCCCAGCGCTTTCATCTGGCTCTCAAATTTCTTTACGTCGTCCGGAGTAATCCCTTTGTCCTGTCCTCCGAAAAGCCCAAGGATGGGCGCGTTGATTTTCGCCAGCGCTGCGTTGTCGGTGGCCAAATGCCCATAGTTGATGACAGCGGCTTTCAGGGTTGGCTCCTGCAATGCGATGTCGAGCGAATAGCCTCCGCCCATGCACCATCCGATGGAGCCAAGGCGGTCTTTTTTAACATTGGGCTGTGATTGCAGAAACGCGACAGCGGCGTGAAGGTCGCGAGCAGCGCGGTCTTCCGGCACGCCGCGCATGATTTCGTGGGCCTCTTCCGGCGTGGTGGCGACTCTTCCACGATACAAATCAATGGCCAGCGTCACGTAGCCTTCATCGGCAAGTTTGGAAGCCTGCTCCTTGACCCAGTCATTCAATCCCCACCATTCGTGGATGGCCACAAGCGCAGGGAAAGGGCCGTTGCCGGAGGGCGTGAAAAGGTAGCCGTGTACGGTTTCATCTCCGCTGCGGTAGGAAACTTCTTTGGAGGTTGCGGCGAATGCGGAAAGCGCGAAAAAGACGGTGACCGCTAGAAGAACAATTTTTTTCGTGAGCGCCATGTATTTCCTCGTTATCGATTATTTTCGATCAATGATTTTGAGTCAGGTAATTTTGAATCGGACATCTGCAATTCGCCGCGCCAAATTGCGCTACCACTGTAATTCCATGTATAGCGCACCTTCAATAGGATTTGTCCTGTACGGAGCGATTTCCTGAAAGCCAAGCTGACGATAAAGCGAAACGGCAGTGGACATGAGTGGAGCAACGGTATCGAGTCGCATGCGCCGGTAGCCGATTCCGCGTGCCTCCGCGATGATGGATTCGGCGAGGGCCCGCCGACGAAAAGGTGCGCGCACGTAGAGGCGTTTCATCTCGCAGACTTCACTTTCCAGCTTGTGCAACGCCACGCATCCGGCCAGTTGTCCTTCATGCTCCGCGAGCAAGAGCCTTCCGTTGGGAGGCGAGTAATCCCCTGGTAGCGCGGCCAACTCTCTATCGAAGTTCTGAAAGCAAAGACTGAAGCCAAGCGACTGCGCATATTCGAGAAACAGCTCGCGCGCTTGCGCGATTTGCACGGGCGACAAGGATTGTTGGATCGCCAGTCCCGGAATGCCGGAATTTACCCCATCAGCATGCCACCATTCACGTTGAGCACATGGCCTGTAATATAGCCCGCTTGGTCGGAAGCCAGAAAAGCCACGGCCTGCGCCACATCTTCACTGGTTCCGACTCGCCCCAGCGGGATCATTCCTAGCGCGTGTTGCTTGAAATCATCGCTAAGCCCTGAGGTCATGGCCGTCTCAATAAAACCGGGAGCAACCGCGTTGCAGGTAATACCGCGCGAAGCCACTTCGCGGGCGACGGCCATGGTGAGTCCAATCAATCCGGCTTTGGAAGCGGCGTAGTTGGCCTGGCCGGCCTGGCCCGTTTGCCCAAAAATTGAAGTGATATTGATAATGCGGCCCCATCGCTGCTTGAGCATGGAACTGATCGCCTGCTGAATGCAGAGATACGCCGAGGTCAGATTGGTATTGATCACTGTGTCCCAATCGGGACGCTTCATGCGCATCACCAGTTGGTCGCGAGTGACTCCGGCATTGTTGACCAGGATCTCGAGCTTTCCGAATTGCGCGAGGGCCGCCTTGAAGGCTGTTTTCACCTGCTCTTCTTCCGCTAAATCGGCGACAAAGACATGGGCTTGTCCGCCTGCGGCGGCAATTTCCTGCTTCACCTGCTCAAGCTTTTCCTGATTGCGGGCAACGAGCGCGACGGCAGCGCCTTCTTTGGCGAGTTGCAGGGCGCAGGCGCGCCCAATTCCCTGGGACGCGCCCGTGACCAGCGCGATTCTTCCTGCAAGCGGCATGAATTCTCCTTACCTTAAGACTTCAGAAAATCAAATCTTCGGACAGCGATGAACGAAGAGAGAAAATTATAGCTGGACACGCGATAAAGGCCAGATCGCCACTTCCAGTTTGCGGGCAAAATGCAAAACCGGAGGAGAGTTCGGAAGCGCAATACCAGCAGCAGCGGCCATCGTGTTCACCTCGATTTCGGCTTCCGCATCCTGCAATGGCCAGGGCTGATGATGAATGTCACCGCGATAAATATCCCCCGCGAACGTTGTGTAGAGGCAATAACGCTCCGTGAGCCAATGCTCCAGCGTGGCGGGCGCGCGGAGGCGTACGCCGCTGGTCGGTTGGAATTTTCCGCGAAACGCGGCGAAGGGCACGCCGGTTCTGGAGGCCTGGTAGTGAATTGCTCCAGCAACGGATTCCGACTTCATCTGGGCGTGAAAGTAGGGAAGATGAAAGAAGCGGCGCGCTGCCCAGACTGCGGGCCAATTGGACGCGTCCAGACTGAAGAAATAGACACCCGGCCTTTCCCCGATCGTCACGTAGGTGCGTACGTTCAGTTCCGGAAAGGAAGATAAGCCGGGAATGGGAGGCAGACCGCGACGGCGTATGCCGCTCATCCAAAAGGGCACCACCCCTACCCATGCCATTCCATCGAATGTGTCCGGAGGTAGTTCGGGCGGGAGCACTCTCCGGAGCTCCGCCGGTGGCAGGGGCCAGTGCGCAAAGAGCAGGTCGTGCCAAATTTGTGCTGACGTCCATGGAGTTGGCGGCAGGGGCCAAGGGCGATGGGCCACGGACTGGAAGGCGGGATGCGGCATATGCCATTACTACCTTGCCGGATTCTCGCAAAACAGACAATCCGTCCCATATCCACTGGAAGGTATATTAAGATTCCTGTTCGTTAGATTGAGGATGAGTTTTCATGCCTGAAGTGACTGAAATCGTTTCGCCCACAGGCGTCGCACAATCCGGGAAGCCAGCGGTTGAGGTTTTTGCCGTGTATGGCGTTGAGCCGGAGGTTCTGGCTTATGCGATGGCCAAGTATTCCCGCTCGGCGCTGTCCATGAAAGAGTCGCTGAAGGAAATCAATCAACAAAAGGCGGAGAAGTTTCTTAACACATTTTATTTTCAGTATGGGCATCGTTCGATTGCCGATTTAGCGCACATCGCGCTGGCCATTGAGAAGCTTTCCATTCTGGCGGCCATTGCCGTGGCCGACGAGCAGCGTTGGGATGGGCAGGAGCGCTCCACGCGCTATCAGGACTTCCGCAAAAGCGGGTACTTTACTCCGGATTTTGGCGGGGATGAAGAATCCCACCGGTCGTTTCGCGCCGGGATTGACCGGCTGTTCGCTGACTACGATTCGCTTTCGTTGAAGGTCTTCGAGTATCTGAAGAGCATTACTCCCAAGCCGGAAGAGATGAAGCAGGACGCTTACGAGCGGACGCTGAAGGCGCGGGCTTTTGACGCTTCCCGCTATTTGTTGCCGCTGGCCACGAATACTTCGCTGGGCGAGATTGTGAATGCGCGGACGCTGGAAACCCAGGTGGCGCATCTGCTCGCGCATACGCACAAGGAGGCCCGCAATCTGGGAGATTTATTGAAGCACGCGGCCACTTCTCCGGCGTACAACGCCAATGCAGATTCGTTGCGGGATTTGGTAAAGCAGGTCGGCGCGATCTCTCCGGAACTCGCTGAGCGAGCAGAACGAGAGTTGCTCCGCGAAGTGCGGGTGGCGCCCACGCTGGTGAAGTATGCCGATCCGAACGCTTATGAAATTGAAACCCGGCGCGAACTTCGGCAGGCAGCTGCGGAGATAATGCGCTCCGCACCAATCGATCCTTATGCCAGCGTGGATCTACTGGACGAGGAACCGCTGGAAATCGAACTGGCAACAACGTTGCTTTATCAGCACTGCCATTATTCTTACCGGCAGATTCGCAGTGCGGTTGAGGCTGCCGGAGAAAAGCGCCGCGCGGAAATTATTGACCTTGGCCTGCGGCACCGCGGGCGCCATGATGAAATGCTGCGTAACTTCTCGGCGGGGCAGCAGTTCCGCTTCGACATCCTCATGGATATTGGGGGCTTCCGCGACATGCACCGCCATCGCCGCTGCGTGCAAATCGAGCAGGCTTTCACCACGCAGCACGGATACGACACGCCGCAGGAAATTCGGGCGGCGAATTTATCGCCGCAATACGATGAGGCAATGCAGAGTGTCGCTGAGTTGGTCGAGAGACTGGCGACGGGTGGATTTTCCGAGGCCGAAGAGAATTCGCAGTATGCCATTCCGCTCGGCTTTCGCAAGCGCTGCCTGTTCAAAATGGACTTCGCGGAAGCGGTTTATATCTCTGAGCTTCGCACCGGGCCTGCTGGACACACTTCCTATCGCAATGTCGCGTATGCCATGTATAAAACCGTGGCTAAGCGATATCCGGCACTCGCAAAATACTTCCGGGTGCACGATGTAAGTCAGCCGGTGGACCTGCTGAAGCGTTAGCTTCACGGAAGCAGATGGTGAAGGTTATTTTGCGGTTTATCGCATTTAGCGATCGATCTATCGCCACACTGAGATCAGAACGCCCCCAGTGACAATCAATGTGCCGCCTACAAGAATTGCGGGAGTCGGCAGTGCGCGAAAGAAGATGTAGTTAGTGATCTGGAAAACGACAAAGAGCGTGGCAACGTAAATTCCAGTGACCACTCCGAATTCCACCGGCGCAAGGTTCAACGAGGTCCCATACAAAGTAAGCAGAATGCCGCCAACGAGGAAGAGGCTGATGCGCGCCGTCGTAGAAGAGTGATGGAGAGCAACGCGGAGAATGGCATCTCCAGTGGCTTCGAGAATGGTGGCGAGAAGTACAAACCCGAAAATCTTCATGTTTGAATCGCGATTCTTACTTCAACGAATTTGCCGGAGTGACATCATCAACGCGCTTCAAAACTCATAGTGCGCGACAGAATATCTGGTGGCGGCGGTTGGACTCGAACCAACGACCTACGGATTATGAGACCGTCGCTCTAGCCACCTGAGCTACACCGCCACGGTGTAATTGTTGTGAGGAAACGATGCTGGCCGGAGCCGACTGGACCGGAGTTCCGCGAGAGCGGGGCTATCGCATCTCGATGTTTGATTCTAAAAGTCGCGGAAACACGGTGTCAAACGCTTCCGAGGTAGAGACCGCAACCGGCAGATTTCGTTCGTTATAATTCTCCAACGCGTCAATCCATCCACTGAGTATAGAGCGTGGGCTTTGTAATCACATATCAGGAACGTTTGGAGCGCCTTGCCATGACACAGGTGGCGCTCAAGCAGAGTGATGGCCAAACGTACAGCTTGCTCGTCCCTGCTGTTTACAAAGTAATCATGGAAGAAGATGGGCTGAATGAAATCAGGGCAAAGTGCTTTGACTTCATGATTGATCTGATACACAGAGGCATTGCGGAAGGTAAAGATATGCATAAGGCCAGAGAATGTGTGGTTAAATTTACGTGCGGAAGAGCAGAATGAAATTTATGTTCGTTCAATTAACTAAAAACTGACCCTTCATGAAAGCCATCGCCGTGATTCCTGCCCGTCTTGCTTCCACGCGGTTGCCGCGCAAAATGCTGCGCGAAATTGGTGGGGTGCCCCTGGTGGCGCGCGTTTATAGTGCCGTGCGCGCCTGCACATTGCTCGATGACGCCATTGTCGCCACCGATTCTGACGAGATCATGCAGTTTTGCAAGAAGCAGGGAATTCAGGCCGCCACGACGTCATCGTCGCATCGCAGCGGGACCGAGCGCGTGCATGAGATTTCCCAGTCCATGGCGGCGGATGTTTATTTGAATATTCAAGGGGATGAGCCGCTTACGCGCCCGGAGCATGTGGCGTCGTTGCTCGAATTGATGACGAACTCTTCCGTGCTGGTCGGCACGCTCAAGACGGCGTGTCCGTCGCATGATATTGCGAACCCCAACGCGGTGAAGGTCGTCAGTGACGCAACAGGGCGGGCGCTGTATTTTTCACGGGCCACCGTCCCGCATGATCGCGACCAAACCCATCCGGCTTACTTCAAGCACCTTGGTTTCTATGGATATCGCAAGTCGGCGCTCGATCGTTTTGTCGGGTGGCCGGAGTCATTTTTGGAGCGCAGCGAACGGCTGGAACAATTGCGCTTTCTTGAAAATGGGGTGACGATTCACGTGGCTGAGACTCCTTTCGATACGGTTGGCGTGGATACGGAAGATGATTTGCAGCGGGTAGAAGAGATTTTGCGCACTCGACGCTGATGTCTAATAACTGCGTTTAATATTTGTCATTTCGAGCAAAGCGAGAAATCTGCTTTAGATAGGCGGGAGAACAGCGGATTCCTCGCGCGATTTTGCTGCGCTCGGAATGACAATTAGATAGAGAAACTACGCGTTATTGGGAAGCTAACCGTTCGCCTTGGCCCACGCTTCTGCGGCGGCGACTCTGCGGGAAATTGCTGGATGGGAGTGAAAGAACCACTCCACGAATTTCGAGGGCGTCTTCTCGGCCAGGTTTTGTTCCGCCAGCTTGTTCATGGAGGAGATAAACGGATTGATGTCTCCGATGGTGGAAAAAGCGTAGCGGTCCGCTTGCCGCTCACAGTATCGCGAGTAGGCATTCATGGCGGGCATCAGCAAAAATGAAAGCACCGTGGCCACCAGCACCAGCAGCGGCAAGTTGGCGTAATCCGAGAGCATGGTGAACATCTTCAGGCGGTCGGTGGCGTAGTGCAGTGCCCAGTTAGCCATCCAGAAGCCCGCGAAGGTAATGACCGCTTGCATCCCGATCATCTTCAAAATGTGCTTATGAACGTGGTGGCCGAGTTCGTGAGCGAGCACGGCTTCAATTTCATCGGGCGAGTAATTCTCGAGCAGCGTGTCCGCCAGGATGATGCGCCGCGTATTGCCCAGTCCGGTGAGTGCGGCATTGGCCTTTTTACTTTTTTCCGACAGATGCCATTTATAAACCCCGCGCACCCGGCTGCCCGCTTGTGCACCGAGCCGTACCAGTCGGCTTTTTAGTTCTTCATCCTGAAGCGGCTCGAATTTGTAAAAAATCGGGAACAATACGACCGGCGCGAGTTGTGCCATCAGGATAAAAAATCCTAGGAACAAGGCCCAGGTGAGCAGCCACCAGCGCTGCGGGAATTCACGAATGAAAAAGTACAGCAGCTCGGCGGCGATCAATCCCAGGACAAGTCCAAGAAGAAAGCCTTTGGCTTCGTCCCAAATCCAGCCCCGGAGCTTCTGGTTGGAGAGGTTGAAATTGTGCTCCAGACGGAAGCCGTAGTAGGAAAAGCCTAAGCCGAGGAGCTTGGCGATCAACATCAGCATAAGGACATAAAGCCCTACGGCCAGAACGTAATGTTGACCGGCGCCGCGATAGGCGACATCGCGCAGTCCGCCTGTCCATCCAGTCGCGAGCAGCAGAATCAGGAGAACCAGACCGAGGAGAAAGTCGCTGATTCCCAGCCAGCGGTGTAGGCGGTTATAGCGCCGGGTCTCGGGCGAGTCGGAGGGGGCTGCCGTGTTGACTGGGGAGGCGGTCATCCATCCAATATGGTATCGCGGCGGAGGGTTAAGAGGAGAATAAAATGGCTATGCGGGACGGCATGAAAGCCGGATTGCTGCCAGAACGGAGGATGGTATGAACCCTTCGAAGTTGAAAGAAAACGCTGCCGCGTTTGGCGCAATGCACCGTGGACCGAAAATTTTGCTGCTGCCCAATGTTTGGGACGCAGCGAGCGCGGTGATAGTGCGGCAGGCGGGATTCGATGCACTGGCCAGCACCAGCGCCGGCATCGCCTTCTCGCTTGGGTATCCCGACGGTCAAAGAATTTCACGCGAAGAGATGCTGGCGGTCGTTGCGCGGATTGTGAAGTCCGTAGACGTTCCCGTGACGGCCGACGTGGAAGCCGGGTACGGGCCGCGCCCCGAAGACGCTGCTGAGACAACGCGCGGCGTGCTTCAAGCCGGAGCAGTCGGACTGAATTTGGAAGACGCGACAAGGGACACTGAGAATCCGTTGGAAGACTTGCAGTTACAGGTAGAAAAGATTCGCGCTGTTCGCGAGGCAGCTGCGAGTTCTGGGGTCCCGGTGGTGTTGAATGCGCGCACCGATGCCTATCTGCTTAAAGTGGGCGAGCCGGCGAAAAGATATGACTTGGCGTTGAAGCGCCTTCATGCGTTTCGCGATTCGGGTGCGGATTGCCTGTTTATTCCGGGTTTGACTGATGTGGAGACAATCCAGCGGTTTGTGCGGGACTTGAAATTTCCGGTCAATATCCTTGCCGGCCCGGGGGCGCCTCCCATCAGCGCGCTTGAAAAAATGGGAGTCGCCAGGGCGAGTTTGGGTTCGGGCGTAATGCGCGCGACACTTGGTCATCTGCGGAGAATTGCAGCCGAAGTAAAAACCACGGGAACGTACGAGACGCTTGAAGGAGCGCCTTCGTTCCAGGAAATGAACCGGATGCTGAGCTAGTTGTCATCACTAGCCGGAGTACCATATGCAGGTGCCTTCGCTCAGTCAAAAACTTCAGGCCTACATTCTTCGCCAGGAATTGGTTCAAGCCGGCGACCGCATTGGTGTTGCTGTTTCCGGCGGCGCGGATTCGGTCGCATTGTTAAGGCTGCTACTTGAATTGCGCAAAGAACTCGGCATTGTGCTATCTGTCGTCCACCTGAACCACCAGCTTCGTGGGGAAGAGTCTGATGATGATGAGCAATTTGTGAAGGCCCTTGCCCTCGACAACAAGTTGGAGTTCCGCGGAGAGCGCGTAGCAGTAAAGACGCACGCACAAAGCGAACATCTCAGTCTGGAAGCCGCGGGTAGGGAATTGCGTTATAGCTACTTCCACCGTCTGCTCGATCAAAATTGCGTGGACCGGATCGCCACCGCCCACACGCTCGACGATCAGGCGGAAACCATTCTGCTGCGGCTGGTGCGCGGAACGGGAACGCGCGGGCTTGCGGGAATCTATCCAAAATTGAATATTCTGGAGGCGAGCCTCCCGTCGCGAACGGCGGGCGGGGCTTTTATCGTTCGGCCTTTACTGAATACATCGAGAAGGGACCTTGAATCCTATTTAGGCGAGATCGGCCAGGCCTGGCGCGAGGACAGCAGCAATCTCGATCCGCGATTTTCGCGTAACCGCGTGCGCAGCGGGATGCTTCCCTGGCTGGAAGAGAACCTGAATCCCTCGGTCCGCAACACGCTTGCAGAAGCCGCCGAGGTAGCCCGGGCTGAAGAGGAATACTGGGAGAGTCAGGTGCAGGATTTGCTGCCCAAAGTTTCCATCGTCGATTCCGACACGTCCGTCACGAAGCTTGATCTTGCGGCTTTGCGCCAAATGCCGCTGGCCTTGCAGCGCCGCTTGCTGCGGGCCGCGGGAGCGCCGTTGGGGATGAATTTGGAGTTCCAACATGTCGGGCGGATTCTGCAATTGGTGAATGAAAAATCCGCGCGCGGCCCGATTTCCGTGCCGGGGGGAAGCGTGGGGAAAAGCGGAGGAAAGAATAACTACCAGCTACGCTTCCAGCCAGAGAATGTTGCCGCCTCGACTATCCAACCAGGGTTTGCCTACGCGCTCCCCGTTCCGGGACGCATCGTGGTGAACGAAATTCAAACCGAGTTCCATGCGATGTTAATCCCCGCAGGCGAAGCGGAGGGGTATAATCCCCAAGACTCCGAAGAGCTGATGGATGCGCGGCTGCTTGCGCGAAAACTTCAGGTTCGGAACTGGCGCGAAGGAGACCGCTTCTGGCCCGCGCACACGAAATCCCCCAGGAAGGTCAAGCAACTGCTACAGGAGCGGCGGGTGACAGGGCCGGAGCGTAAAGTTTGGCCGGTGATTGTAAGCGGCAATGAGATCGTGTGGATGCGTGGGTTCCCCCTTCCTGCTCATCTGCGCTCGAAAAATGGGAGCAGCAGCGCGGTAAAGATCCAGGAAGTCCCCCTGACCGGGAGATCCTAACAGGAGATTGAAACTCCATGCCTGACCCAGCGAATAAGGGGCAGATGCGAACCGTGATTTCCACGGAGCAGATACAAAAACGAGTGCGGGAATTGGCCCGGCAGATTTCCGCGGATTATCGCGACCGCACGCTGCACGTGCTGGCGGTGCTTGAAAACAGCTTTATTTTTACCGCTGATCTGGTCCGGGCGATGGAAATACCCGTCATCTGCCAGTTCATTAAGCCGCGCTACAGCTCAAACAAAGAAAATTCCGATGGGATCATGGAGATTTTCTTCAGCCAGGGGCCCGACATCCGGAATCAGCATGTGCTGCTAGTGGAAGGGGTCGTCCATTCGGGAGTAACGACCGAGTTTTTGATGAGCGATTTTCGCTCCCGCGGGGCGGCCTCGGTCCGGTTGGTGACCCTGGTCGACCGGCAATCGGCCCGCCGGGTGCCATTACAGCCTGATTATTTCGGGTTTTTGGTGGATGAGAGCGTTCTAATTGGCTATGGCCTTGGTTCGGCCGAGCAAACAGGTCGAAATTTGCCTTATCTGGCGACCAAGGGCTAGCGGTGCTGTAACTCTTGCACCGGTGACTAATGTTTGAGGCGAATCGCTGCCCTTTTTGTTCCCAGTAGGGGTAAAATCATCGTGGGTGAATTTCTTCAGTCGAGTTGGCTGCAAGGGCATCTATATGGGGTGTGGAATATTTCTCTGCAAGCCGTGAAGATATTCCGGGGAGTATTTGAGTGAACTCAACAGTAAAAACGATTGTCTTTTGGGTGGTCATCGCGGTTTGCGCGGTGCTGCTATGGGAACTGATTCGAACCGGACAGGCCGGCCCGAAAGATAAAGAGATCAATTTCTCTCAGTTCATGTCTGAGGTAAATACGGGGAATGTCAAAGAAGTAACTATCACGGGCATAGATGTAACTGGAAAGTACAAGGCTGACAACGCCGGCTTCCATTTGACGGTGCCTGCCAACTATCCCGACATGATCAAGACGCTGGGCGATAAAGGCGTCACCATGACATTCCATGACAACAGCGGCGGCGGCTGGCTGATCCAGGTCCTGACCATGTGGGCGCCGCTCATTGTGATTGCGCTGTTGTGGTATTTGATGATCCGGCAGATGCAGACGGGCGGCAACAAAGCGCTGTCATTCGGCAAGAGCAAGGCGCGGCTGCTCTCGATGCAGCAGAAGAAAATCACCTTCAAAGATGTTGCGGGAGTCGAAGAAGCGAAGGAAGAGCTGAAGGAGATTATTGAATTTCTGCGCGAGGCGCAGAAGTTCCAAAAGCTTGGTGGACGCATTCCCAAAGGCGTGTTGCTAGTAGGTCCTCCGGGAACGGGTAAAACTTTGCTGGCACGCGCTGTCGCGGGCGAAGCCAACGTTCCGTTCTTTTCGATTTCCGGTTCGGACTTCGTGGAAATGTTCGTGGGCGTTGGCGCAAGCCGCGTGCGCGACCTGTTTGAGCAGGGCAAGAAGAATGCTCCCTGCATCATCTTCATTGACGAAATTGACGCGGTCGGACGCCATCGTGGTGCAGGTCTTGGCGGTGGACACGACGAGCGCGAGCAGACTTTGAACCAGTTGCTGGTTGAGATGGACGGCTTCGAGTCAAACGAAGGCGTCATTCTGATGGCGGCGACCAACCGTCCTGACGTGCTTGATCCAGCACTTCTCCGTCCGGGACGTTTTGACCGGCGGGTGATTGTGAATCGTCCGGATGTGCGCGGACGCGAAGAAATTCTTCGTGTTCACACGCGCAAAAAGCCGCTTGCGGATGATGTTGATCTCTCCGTATTGGCTCGCGGGACACCGGGTTTTTCAGGCGCTGACCTGGAGAACATGGTGAATGAAGCTGCATTGGCCGCGGCGCGGCAGAACCGCAAAGCTGTGTTGATGTACGACTTTGAGCTGGCCAAAGACAAAGTGCTGATGGGCGTGGAGCGCAAGTCGCTTATCCTTACCGAAGAAGAAAAGAAAGTTACGGCGTATCACGAGGCCGGCCATGCGCTGGTCGCGGCAAAACTGCCGAACTCCGATCCTCTTCATAAGGTCACCATCATTCCGCGCGGTATGGCGCTGGGCGTGACCATGCAGTTGCCGATTGATGACAAGCACAACTACACCCGCGATTATCTGGAAACCGAGATCGCCATCATGATGGGCGGCCGCATTGCGGAAGAGATGTTCCTGAACCAGATGAGCACCGGCGCGGGAAATGATATTGAACGCGCTACCGACCTGGCCCGCAAGATGGTTTGCGAGTTCGGCATGAGCCAACTGGGGCCGCTGACGTACGGCAAGAAGGAAGAGCAAATCTTCCTGGGCCGTGAAATTGCCCAGCACCGCGACTACAGCGAAGCTACCGCCATTAAGATTGACGAGGAAGTGCGGCGGCTGATTAGCGAGGGCTATGACCGCGCCCAAGCTGTGTTGGCCGGGGACCGCGAAGTCCTGGTGAAGATTGCGCTGGCTCTGCTGGAACGTGAAGTTCTAGATGCCAACGAAATCCGCATGATTATCGAAGGCAAGGAGTTGCCGAAAATCACGCCTCCACCGAGGTCCGATGACGGCGTGCAACAGGTGCTCAAGCCAGAACCGGGACGCCCCGGATTGGCGAAGGGCGGTGAGAGACCGGCTCCAGCGTAAACCTTTCGCGATTAGAAGACTTAGGGCGGCCTCAATCGGCCGCCCTTTATTTTTTGGGACTTTTGGAAGGTATTTTGGCGGAACGATTTTTGGCTGGCGGATGCAGCCGCTCGCCTAGAATGATTTCGTGCTCGCGCAGTGCCTTGAATTTTCGCCCACTGATGATACCCAGTTTTTCGCCGCGCTTCCCGCTGCGCCTGCGGTATTTGTGCTGCGCTCCGGCAATGCGGACGCGGAACCTTACGTCAGCAAGACTGCCAATCTGCGCCGCCGCCTGGAGAAATTGCTGGGGCAGCCGGAGGAGCCAAGCAAGCGCCTGAACCTGCGCGATCGCGCGCGGTCGATTGAATTTACAGGTACAGGCTCTGATTTTGAGTCTGGGTTCCTGCTCTATCAGCTTCTGCGCGAAACTTTCCCTCACGCCTATGGCGCGCGCATGCGCTTCCGCTTTGCCGCGCTGGTTAAGCTGCACTTGGAGAATGCTTATCCCCGAGCTTCCGTTACCACGCGATTGGGCCGTTTGCAGCGCAAATCGTCATACTATGGGCCTTTTCCGTCGCGCGTATTTGCCGAGAAGTTTGCCAGCGATTCTCTGGACTTTTTCAAGATGCGGCGTTGTGTGGAAGATCTGAACCCGGACCCGAATTTTCCCGGCTGCGTCTATTCAGAGATGAAGATGTGCCTGGCTCCGTGTTTCAAGGGCTGCAGCGACGAGGAATACCAGAGCGAAGTGCAGCGGGTGCGAAAGCATTTCGACAGCGCCGGAGATTCGCTGCTTCGCGAGTTTTCCTCGCAGCGCGATTCCGCTTCGGCAGAGCTGCAATTCGAACAAGCGTCGGCCTTGCATGCGCGGCTGGAAAAACTGAAGCCCTTGTTAAGTCAACTGCCGGAACTGGTCAGGCGAATTGATCAATTGAAGGCGGTCCTTATCCAGCGGAGCGCGGAAGTGGGCGCGGTAAATTTCTTTCGCGTGGATGAGGGCTGCATTGCGGGGCCATTCGCATTTTTTATACAGCCGGTGGAGCACACGCGGCCCCAATCCATGGAGGCGCGGGTGGAAGAATTGCTGAATGCGTCGCCGAAAGCCGAGCCAAAGTCGGCGCTAGAGGTCATGGAACATCTGGCAATCCTGAAGCGCTGGTTTTTCCGTGGCACTCGCAAGGGAGAAATCTTTATGGCCGATGCCAATGGTGCCCTGCCTCTGCGGCGGATTGTTCGCGGGATTTCGCGGGTCTACCGGAATGAACCGGCGGAGATGGAAAACCCTCCTGCGCTCGAAAACTAACGTCACAGCAGCGAAATTTCAAATTGAAAAAGCGGGTTTCTCGATTTCGACAGTCGTGGCGTTCCTGTTGGCTGCGCAAGACGGCCAATCTGTCGTAAGGTCCCTCCGTCTTCGCTGCGCTCAACGTCGGGATGACATGTTGCAGGGGTGTTTTGATGTAGGGCCCTCTCTCCAAACTGGAGTAATCGTCAAAAATCATGTCATCCCGACCACGCGCAAAATCAAGCGAGGAGGGACCTTGCGACGTTGAACCCCATTTCTGCAATCAATGGGACAAGGTTGCGTCCAAAAAGCTGCCGAGGTTTGGTCAATCGCAATCGCTCTTCTAACTTGCGATCTTCATCGGCGTTTCCACCCGGGGCGCTCGCTTTCTGAACATTACCTTCACCTGCTCGCGCCAGCGTTCGTCTATGCCAATCAGGGTCCAATCAATTCGCGGAGAAATGTAGCGGAGCAATGTGTCGGTGGCAGGATGGATGTGCAGCGCTGGAGCAACCAATATCAGCTGCGGCTGCTCTGCGGTTAGTTCTCGGCCGGGGAAATACCCGAAGCGCTGGAACTCCCCGCGCGAGTGGTGCCAGGCCACGCGGGACCAGTAGTCCACTCCTTGCAAGGGAAGATGAATATCTTCGCTGGTCTTGAGTTCTACTACAGCCAAACGGCCCGCGCGAGTAACCGCGAGCACGTCAATCATGGCGCGATAAGCGGCGGAGAATGCGGGCATTTGTGAGTAGGCGGGAAAGGGATCTAACCGCTCCTCGAGCATGCTTATATCGTTCGCAACCAGCGATTCGAGCCATCGCTCGGGATGCGAACGCCATAAGGGATGGTCGCGCGGGCCCCCGGGATGGCGCACCTCGCCTATACTGCGAATAAGGCGGACAAACTCTTCCTCATTGGCTTCGCTAAGCGCCCTCTCAGACGTGCCCAGGCCGAAAACAATTTCCGCGGCGCTGCGGAAGTTTCGGGGATCATGGGCGAGCCGCGCTTTTGCAAATTCCAGACCGAAGCGGCGAAAGGCGATCTCAGCGGAACTGAGCACGGCAATTTCAACTTCCGGCATCCAGTTACGGATGCGGGCGATGGCATCTACAAAGCGCCGGAGCACTCCATCCTGATCGGGAAACTGAACCAGCCGGGTATTAAAGTTTCCCCGGTCGGCAAGGTCCATGGGCCTCAGTGAATCTTCAGGCTCGTCAAATTCATAGAGCTGCCATCGCGCCGCATCTGGATGAAGGTGGGCCATGCGTTGCAAGGTAAGCGCCGAACATTTTGCGGGCACAAACAGCTTGAGCCCTTCCACCACCATTTTTCCCGCATAATTCTCTCGACAAAGATCGAGCCACAGGATTGCGAATGTAAGCGCGGCGTCAATGGAGGATTGCGTTTCTTTCGCGTTCACCCCAAAAACCGCGAAAGCGGACTGTCCCCGATGGATCAGTCCGCGGCAGTACACCGGGCCGAATGAGCGCTCGAGGTCCGCCGCGGTACGGAGGTCTCCAATGGTGCATCCGGCAAATCGCCGTTCCAGAATGTGCTTCAGCCTGTGGCGGTAAGCTAGGCGGGCCGCGCGCTTGTCGTTGGGCGTGCGCAGGTCGCGCGTGCGGCAAATTTCCAGCCGGGTCGGTTTGGATTGCCCCAGCTTCTGCACTGTCAGCCGCAGCACATCGCTTCTTACTTCCATCTCCAGAATGCGCCGCACCAGGTTCCGTTCCGCAGACCACAAATGCAGCAGGCACCGATTGTATTCGCCGGTAACGGAGTACTTGGCCTCGGACAGGTCGAAAACTTCATTTCCGTTCTCGCGCACCGTGGCGCGATTTGAGCCTTGCAGGAATTCCTCGAGCGCGCGGCCCATGGATTCAGGTGTCATGGTGAAATTTTCAACATTCGAAAATGATTTGTATGTGACGGATAAACATGAGGGCCTCCTAATTCCAGAGCACATTCGGCACTGTGGGATAATGAGGTAGCCGGAGTCTTTCTACCACGGCGGGACATCCAATGACTGTGAACCACAATCAGTTCTTTTTCGACCATTACGGCCTTACCAATCATGATTTGGAACGCTATTTGGCTGCTGCGCTGTCGGCCGGTGGCGACTATGCGGACCTTTATTTTGAATATCTTTCCTCGACCTCGCTGATGGTGGATGAGTCCATGGTCAAGTCGGCGGCGCAGGGAATTTCCGCAGGCTGCGGCATACGTGTGATTTCAGGCGAGCGCACCGGCTACGCTTACACGGACGACCTTTCCTCGGAACGGATTTTGCGAGCGGCACGTACGGCGGCGTTAATTGCCAGCGGGCCGGCGAAAACCCCGAAAATGGGATTCGCGGAAAAAGCCGCGAGAAGCCTGTATCCCGTGACTCTGCCCTCAGTGGACGCGGAAATTACCGCCAAAGTGGAACTTGTGATGCGCGGAGATAGTACCGCCCGCGCTTATGATCCGCGCATTAAGGAAGTCCGCGCCAGTTATGCGGACGAGTTGCGCAACATTCTTGTGGTTGGCTCAGACGGAACATTCGCGGAAGATTCGCAGCCGCTGGCGCGCATGAATGTTTCAACTATCGCCAAAGCAGAGAAGAACTCCGGACGAGGCAGTTCCGGCGGTGGCGGGCGCGTGGCGCTCGACTTTTTCTTTGGAGAGAAGACGCCGGAATACTTCGCGCGTGAGGCGGCGCGGCAGGCAATTCTTCAGCTTGATGCCCAGGAGGCTCCAGCAGGCGAAATGGAGGTTGTGCTGGGCCCGGGATGGCCGGGAGTGCTGCTGCACGAGGCCGTGGGTCACGGCTTGGAGGCAGACTTCAACCGCAAGCAGACTTCGGCGTTCGCGGGATTGATTGGCAAGCGCGTGGCGAGTGAAAAATGCACGGTGGTGGACAACGGCACAATGCCGTGGCGGCGTGGATCGTTGAACGTGGATGACGAAGGCAATTCCACGCGAGAGACGGTACTGATTGAGAATGGAATTCTGAAAGGATATTTGAGTGACAAGCTGTCCGCGCGCCTCATGGGAATGGCGAACACCGGCAATGGCCGGCGCGAAAGCTATGAAGATATCCCGATGCCGCGCATGACCAACACTTACATGCTCGCCGGGCAGGACGATCCACAGGACATTATCCGATCAGTGAAGCACGGCGTTTATGCCGTCAATTTCGGCGGCGGGCAGGTGGACATCACCAACGGCAAGTTTGTCTTTGCCGCGTCGGAAGCTTACATGATTGAAGATGGCAAGGTCACAGCTCCAATCAAGGGCGCGACGCTGATCGGCAATGGGCCCGACGTGCTCACGCGGGTTTCCATGGTCGGCAACGATCTGAAGCTCGATGAAGGTGTCGGCACGTGCGGAAAAGATGGCCAGGCCGTCCCAGTCGGCGTCGGTATTCCGACTATCAAAGTGGACCGGCTGACCGTAGGCGGCACTGCTCGGAAGGATCCGGGCGGGTTCATGCAGTAATCCAATGCAATCGAACCGCGGAGGCCTGAGACACAGAGTTATTAAAACAAGGAATTACTCCGTGGCTCTGTGCCTCCGTGGTGAAAAATACAAATATGCCTGAAATCCAAACTGAATCTCCCAGTCAGCAGATGGAAACTGACCTTCGCGAACTAGCGCAGGACATCGTTCGCCGCGCTATAGCAGGTGGAGCGACTGCTGCCGAGTGCGTTGTGCGTGAAGGCGATGAATTTTCTACGCTTGTACGCATGGGTCAGGTGGAGACGCTTAAGGAGTCTGGCTCGAAGTCCATTGGGGTGCGTGTATTTAACGGACAGCGGACGGCCAGTACACACTCCAGTGATTTTTCTCGCGCGGGGCTGGACCGCATGGTGAAGTCGGCGCTGGAACTTTCGCGCATTACTTCTGAAGATCCCTTTGCTGGAATTCCGGAGGCGTCACAACTGGGGTCGCTTTCGGGTGATTTGGACCTCTACTACTCCGACGTCTATTCCTTGCCCGGGCAGGAGCGCATTGCCTACGCACGGCGTGCGGAAAAGGCCGCGCTGGAAGTGGATCCACGGTTGAAGAATTCCGACGGTGGCTCGTTTGACGCTGCCACTGGGCACAAAATTCTCGCCAACTCGCATGGGTTCGTCGGCGAGTACCGCCGGTCGTATTGTTCGGTAGCTGCTGTACCCATTGCGCAGGCGGAAAACGGCGCCATGCAGCGGGATTACTGGTTTTCAGTGGCGCGCAGTCTGAGCAAGCTTGAATCGCCGGAGCAAGTCGGCAAGATCGCTGCCCAGCGCACACTACGGCGGTTGGGTGGGCGCAAAGTGAAGACCGCGCAAGTGCCAATCATCTTCGATCCGCTGGTGGCTACTTCCATCCTGGAGCACATTTTTGAGGGGATAAATGGCGACTCAGTCTATAGAGGCGCATCCTTTCTGGCGGGAAAGCTCGGCGAAAAAATTGCCGGAGACCTAGTCACTATTATTGACGACGGCACAATGGTCGGCGGTTTCGGGACCAGTCCGTTTGACGGTGAAGGTATTCCCACGCGGCGCACCGTTGTGGTTGAAAACGGCGTGCTCAAATCGTATTTGCTCAACACCTACACGGCGAAGAAATTAGGGTTGCAAACCACCGCCAATGCTTCTCGTGGGCTTGCCGGTACGCCGGGAATTGGGCCGGGAAATTATTTCCTGCAAGCCGGCACCAAGACGCCGCAACAGATTATCGGCGACGTCAAAGAAGGGCTCTACGTCACGGAATTCCTCGGCCATGGCGCAAACCTGGTGACCGGTGATTATTCCCGCGGCGCTTCCGGCCTTTGGATTTCCGGCGGTGAGTTGACGTTTCCAGTAGAAGAGATCACGGTGGCTGGCAATCTGAAAGATATGTTCTTTAACATCTCGGAAATCGGCAATGACCTTGAGTTTCGCGGCGCCGTCGCCAGTCCCACCCTGCGGATCGATGGCTTGACGGTGGGAGGAGAATAAAATCCCCGATACCAAAATCACGGCGGAAAGCACAACTCAAAAAAGTGCGTGGGAAAGTGCCGCCCGAACCACAACCCTGGACGGTCTCCTCCAGTCGCAGGCCACCGAAAAGCGAAAGTTATTCCCGATTATTGCCTCGGCCTGTTTTCTGGCCGCTGCGGTGGCTGCCATTCTGGTTTTTTCCGGTGGCGGCGCAAAACGGCCGAGCGCTCCGCCCGCTTATGCCGTTAACGTCAAACTGACAAATCTTCACATGATGACTGCGGAAAACTTTGTCGGTTCAAGCGTCACCTACATTGAAGGCACTGTCTCGAATGCTGGCGATAAAACCCTGACTGGCGCGACGGTGGAACTCACCTTCAAAAATTCCCTCAATGAAATAGTCCAGACCGAGGACCTTCCGGTGCGCGTGCTGCGATCTTCCCAGCCTTACCGCGACTTCGCCAACCTTCTCGATTTGCCATTGGCGGCAGGGCAGAGCAGGGAATTCCGCTTGTCTCTCGAGCATATTTCCGCCGACTGGAACCAGCAGTATCCGGACATCCGGGTGATTGACGTTTCCACGAAATAAAAGCTGACCGATCTTCGCGGATCGACGCGGAGACTTATTCCGAGGCTTGGGCCAGTTCCCAGATGCGAGCCAGGTGATGGTCGTCATGTTCCGCGACGAAATACAGATGGTCCACCAGGCGCATAGGCGTCTTTAGCCGGGGATGAAGGGCGGTGCGGGAATATAAGGTCGCTTCCAATGATCCCAGCCGTTGCAGCAGCTTACTCCTCGCCTGACGAAATTTCGCCAGAATATCCTCTGCCCGCCGCGCGTTGTAATCGCCTTCTCCGGTTTTGCGGTTGGAAAGATCGGTGGCAGTGAGCGTTTCGCGTCCCGTCACGAAGTCTTCAACTCGCGCCAGCCATAAGGGTTCCAGATCGAGTAGATGGCCGGCGTTTTCCTGCGCGGACCAGCTTTTTGTCTCCTTGCGGATGAGAATTTCATGGGGGATGGAGCGCACCAGTTCTTCCATGCGGGCTGGCGTTCCGCGCAGGCGGGCGCAAAGGTTAGGGTACATTTCCGCCGGGAATGACAGATCGAACTTACGCTCAAACCACTTGGGAACTTGGCTCATCTAACAATCCTGAAACCGGCGCGGGCGCGGAGATTCCGAATCACGATCTTGCGAGTCTGCGTCTATAAGATTGAGGGAATCCTTCGAAAGATTTTAATTTTTGATTGGTATTCCGAACGAGAGGAGATTTAAGTGGAATTCCGCAAGCTTGGCAAGAATGGTCCGGCAGTTTCAGCGCTTGGTCTCGGCTGCATGGGTATGTCCGAATTTTATTCAGGCCGCGACGACAATGAATCCATCGCTACAATCCATCACGCACTGGAACTGGGCGTCAATTTTCTCGACACCGCCGACGTGTACGGGCCTCACAAAAACGAGGAACTGGTCGGCAGTGCGATCAAAGGCAATCGCCACAGGGTTTTTCTGGCGACGAAGTTCGGCATTGTGCGCGACCCAGCTAATCCGCAAGCTCGAGGAATCAACGGCAAGGCGGACTATGTTCGCAAGTCCTGTGAAGGCAGCCTGAAGCGGCTGGGAGTCGAGACAATTGATTTGTACTATCAGCACCGGGTGGACCCGAACACGCCGATTGAAGAAACCGTGGGGGCGATGACGGAACTGGTGAAAGCAGGGAAAGTCCGCTACCTCGGGCTTTCGGAAGCTGGAACGCAGACGTTGCGGCGAGCGGTCAAAGTTCATCCCATTACCGCATTGCAGAGTGAGTATTCGCTTTGGACCCGTGATCCAGAAAACGAAATTATTGCCACCTGCCGCGAGCTGGGAATTGGCTTGGTGCCTTACAGCCCGTTGGGGCGTGGATTTCTGACTGGCCAATTCAAAACATTCGAAGATCTCCCCGCCGATGATTACCGGCGCTTCTCTCCGCGCTTTCAGGGCGAGAACTTCCAGAAGAACCTGGATCTGGTGGCCCGCATCCGTCAAATTGCGCAGGAAAAAGGCTGCACGCCCGCGCAACTCGCACTTGCTTGGGTGCTGGCCCAGGGAGACGACATGGTCCCGATCCCTGGCACGAAGCGCCGGAAATATCTGGAAGACAACGTTGGCGCTCTGAATGTGAAACTGACTCAAGAAGAATTGCGACAGATTGATGTCGTATTTCCATCCGGCGTAGCCGCCGGACCTCGCTACCCCGAGCACATGATGAACCTGGTGAATCGGTAGAGCACGTCGAATTTGTCATGTTGAGCGAAATATTGCTTCGCTGGCGAAGCAATACGAAGTCAACTTCCGACAGCCGGGCTGATCCTTGCACGGTTTTTGGACTGGTATCGCTTTAAGCGAAAGTGCTTAGGTCGGGATGCTTCGACTTCACAGGCCATGCGCTCGCGCATGTCTGTTCCGCTCAGCATGACAATTGCAATCTCCTGAACGTTTTTCCCGCAAACCTCATCCGTGCGTGTCTTCAACCCCGACCCCATCTGTGAAGAACCTGTGGAGCAAGAACGCAAATCGCGTGAAGTTGGAAAAATATTGCCTCATAACTTCTCCGCGGACTTCGTTGTGACCCAAACTCGGCATCCGGCGCGGATTTTCACAGTTGACTTTCATCGGGTAGCGGAGCTAAATAGTGCCGCTGGGTTTCCGCCTCGCAGAAAATCTGCTTGCCTTCCGCGAGAGACGTGGGACCTGCCAGGAGAGAGACAAAGCGATGAACAAAGCAGATTTGATCGATCGTATTGCGGCCGGCGCGGGCATCAGCAAAGTACAGGCGGGCAGCGCCATTGACACTGCCATGGACAGCATCACCGGCGCGCTGAAAAAGGGTGATCGCGTGGCGCTGATTGGTTTTGGAACCTTCTCGATCTCGCAGAGGAAGGCCCGCAATGGCCGGAATCCGCAGACCGGGGCAACCATCAAGATTGCCGCACGCCGTGTGGCGAAATTTACCGCTGGGGCGGAACTGAAGAAAGCTGTAAATCGCGGGAAATAAACAGATTTTTGATTGATGAAGCGGCAGGCGACTCCTGCCGCTTTCTTTCTGCAGGCCCGTTTTATCCGCCATTGCTTTCCTGATTCAGCGTAGAGCATAATCCCAAGCAGAGGCTCAAGGGTCCGGCCCGGAGCGTACTTTGCGGTGAACCTTCCCAATTCCATCACGCTTACCAGAATCTTCAGCATCCCGCTGCTGATGTGGATTCTTTTGAGTAATCACTTTCCCAGCACAAACGGCGAAAAGGAACTGCTGGCGTCGGCGCTTTTCATCGCCGCTTCTATCACGGATGGCATTGACGGCTATCTGGCCCGCAAGCGCGACCAGATCACCACCATGGGCATGTTGCTGGATCCGCTGGCCGATAAGCTGTTCATTGCCGCGGCTTTCATCAGCCTGGTGCAGCTCAATCCCCGGCTGGTTCCGGCCTGGGTCGCGGTCGTGATTATAGGACGCGAGTTTCTGGTGAGTGGTTTGCGATCTATCGCGGCATCGGAAGGGTTTACGATCGAAGCCAGCGAGCTAGGCAAATTCAAGATGGTCGTTCAGATCGTCGCGGTCGTAGCCGTTATCCTTGACCATCGCTGGACGGAATGGCCGGTGGGCACCTACATTTTCCCCGTTCACTGGATCGCATTCCTCGCCATCTGGTTCATGGTGGTGCTATCGCTGGTTTCCGCCATAGACTACTTCGTCGCTTTCTGGTCGAAAATTGATCGCAGTGCGGAGAAACGCCGCCGCCGCGCCTTCGTCCTGAGTCGGCGGAGGAAGAATAGTGTTCCGGTTGCCAAATTCCAGGAAAAGTGAATTCTCGGAGAATGAGTTTTCCGAGGAAGAGCGCAGGTTTTTACTGGACCTGGCGCATCGGTCTATCTCCAACGCGCTGGAAGGCCGGCCATTGTCTGTGCACTTGGAACCGGAATGGAAAACAGCGAAGGCCGGCCATTTGTCCGGAAAGCGGGGCGCGTTTTGCACTCTCTACTTGGATGGACACCTTCGAGGCTGCGTGGGCTATGTCTTTCCGGTGACGTCCTTGCTGCAAACGGTCGCCGAGACGGCGCGAGGCGCGGCATTTGACGATCCACGCTTTCCCGCAGTGACGCCTTCGGAAGGCCCCCACTTAAAAATATCCCTCAGCATACTTTCTGTTCTCACTCCAATTGCTCCCGAAGAAGTCGAAGTAGGCAGGCACGGATTGCTGGTGAGCCGGGACGGAAAGCGCGGCGTGCTCCTGCCACAAGTCCCGGTCGAGCAGGGCTGGGATCGGAAGACTTTTCTGGAACAAACATGCCTGAAGGCCGGCCTTCCACAGGACGCCTGGAAAACCGGGGCCACGATGGAAAGCTTTACCGCGGAGATTTTCGGGGATGACGGAACCTAACTAACGAAGAAACTATTTTCCGGGATCCAACTTGGGCACTTCCGCACGCTTCCGCGGCACCATCTTCTTCAGATGGTGCGCCTTCTCAAATTCCATCGCCAGTTCTCGGGTGTCAAGATTTTCGCGAATATGCGCTAAGCGCTGTTCCAGCTTGAGCAGGACATTCTGAAGGTTCGTCTTATTAGTGAGGGCGATGTCGCGCCACATGGAATATGGGCTGCCGGCGATGCGCGTCATCTCGCGGAGGGCACGGCCTCCGGCTTCGAGCAAAGGAGCTTGCTCGCCGTATTCATCCACCAGCACGGCGGCGAGCGCAGTGGAGATCATTTGCGGCAGGTGGCTGATCCAGGCACAGAGTTTGTCGTGCTCAGCGGCGTCCATGCTGGCAGTTCGCGCACCGATCGCGGAGATCAGTTCGATAAATTCTCCGCTCAGGCCGCTATAAATATCCTGACCATTGGAAGGCGAAAAAAACCACGCCGCTCCCTGAAATAAATCCGGGTCAGCGTGCTCCATGCCACACTGCTCTTTGCCAGCCATGGGATGCCCGGCGAGAAATCGCTGGCCAGTGGCTTGGCCGAAGACTTTAACAGCGGCTGCGAGCACTTCGGCTTTTGTGCTTCCAACGTCGGTCAGCAACGTGTTCGGAGGGAGTGATGGCCCCAGCAGGCCGATCATTTCAATAATGCCGCCGACTGGAGTGGCCAGAACAATGATCTGGCTGCCGCGTGCGGCATCGGAAGGATTGGTATGGGCTTCGTCAATGGCGCCCTGATTCCGTGCCCGCTCTAGTACCGGAGCGCGATCACAGCCGATAATTCGGCCTTTGAATCCATATTTTTTAAGCGCAAGTCCGAGCGAACCACCAATCAATCCTGTGCCGACGATTGTGATTTGGCGGATGGACATGAGAATTCACCGCGAAGACATGGAAGCACGGAGAAAAATTTCTGACAATAAAAGCCCTGATTTGAGGCGCAAAATGAACCGGCAAGCGAGAATTTTCATTTGATGTTCTCCGCGTCTCGGTGCCTCTGAAGTGAAGAAAACCTAAGCGATCTTCCGTCCCACGGCCGGAGCGATAATGCGCAACTCATCCATCAGCTTAGAAAACTGCTCCGGATAAAGCGATTGCGCGCCGTCGGAAAGAGCTTTGTCGGGGTCGTGATGCACTTCGATCAGCAGTACGTCCGTGCCCGCGGCAACGGACGCGCGGGCCATGGGCGCGACCTTGTCGCGCAGGCCCGTACCATGCGAGGGATCGGCGGCAACTGGCAAGTGCGAGAGCTTATGCACGACGGGGATGGCGCAAATGTCCATCGTGTTGCGCGTATAAGTTTCAAAGGTGCGGATGCCGCGCTCGCACAGGATTACATCGTAATTTCCGCCTGCCATAATGTATTCCGCGGAAAGCAAAAGCTCTTCGATAGTCGCAGCGATGCCGCGCTTCAGCAGAATCGGCTTCTTGATCTTGCCCAACTCACGCAGCAGGTTGAAATTCTGCATGTTGCGCGCGCCAACCTGAAGAATGTCCACGTAAGGCAACATGAGTTCAATTTGCGAGATTTCCATGACCTCGCTGACTACGAGCACGCCGAATTTGTCGCCGGCCTCGCGGAGCAGTTTGAGGCCCTCAAGGCCCAGCCCCTGGAACGAATACGGCGAAGAGCGAGGCTTAAACGCGCCGCCGCGCAGTGCGCGAGCGCCAGCCTTGGCAATTTGTTCGGTCACGGTAAAGAGCTGCTCGCGTGACTCCACCGAGCAGGGACCAGCGATCACGATCACTTCCTCGCCGCCAATCTTCAGGCCATTCTTGAAGTTAACGATGGTCCCTTCGGGGCGAAATGAGCGGCCTACCAGCTTGTAGGGCGCGCTGATGCGGTGGACGTGCTCGACGCCCGCCAGCACTTCCAGGTTGCGGACGTCAAAATCTATGCGTGCGCCGACCGCAGCCAAAATGGTTTGCCGCACGCCCGTCGTGCGGTGCACGGAAAAACCCATCCGCACCAGGTGTTCGATGACGTCCTGAATCTGTTCCGTGGTTGCCGTTTCCAGCATTGCAACGATCATAAGATTTATAGTGGCCGTTCTTTATGCAGTGACGATCAAACACGCAGTTCAATCGTCAACCTGTGAATCCAATTCCGTCGCGCCGATATCTGCGGCGGAGTCGGGCGCGATCTCCTCTTTCTGGATTTGCCGCATTACGTCAATCAGCCGTTCGTAAACGCGCAGCAGGTCCGCATCTGCGAGTGGGCCGTGATTGAGCTTGCAAACATTGCTGAATACCAGACGCTCGCGGTCAGGTTCGTAAATCGGCATGGCGGCCTTGCTTTTCAGCTTGCCAATTTCGTGCGCCGCCTTAGCCCGCTGATTAATCAGCTCAACCAGTTTGCGGTCAATCTCGTCAATTTGCTTACGCCAATCTGCAATGTCCATGCGCGTTCATACCTCAGATCATCCGCGATAATTGATTAGAAACGGGCACATGCGGGACAAACCGTCCACAAGCCTGATGTTTCCAACGGAAGGCTGAGAACTACAGAAAAAGCCGGTTCACAAATTGTGCCACAGATTCCGCTTCTTTGCCCGGATTGCGTTCAATCGTTTCGACAATCGCGCTGCCCACCACGCCGGCATCGGCAAATTTGGCCACCGCCGCGAACTGTTCACGGGTCGAAATTCCAAAGCCAACCGCGATTGGCAGCTTGGTGAATTTTCGCAAACGGCGCACCAGATCTTGCGCGTCATCAGTCAATTGCTTGCGCGCGCCCGTTACTCCGGTGCGCGAAACTGCGTACACAAATCCTGTGGAAACCTGGCCGATGAGCTTAAGCCGCTGATCGGTGCTGGTGGGTGCCGCAAGAAACACGGTTGCCAGATCGCGTTTTCGCATCTCGCGAAGATAGTCATCTGCTTCTTCCGCCGGCAAGTCCGTGATGAGCGCTCCGTCCACGCCGGCAGCTTTCGCGGCATCCGCGAATTTTGCCAGTCCCATGCGCACCACCGGGTTCAAATAGGTGAAGATGATAAGCCCAACATCAGACCGCTTGCGAATGTCAGCAGCGACCTGCAAAACATGTTCCAGGGAAGTACCATGTTTTAACGCGCGTTCGCTGGCGCGCTGAATCACTGGGCCGTCCGCTAGCGGATCGCTGAAGGGCACGCCGAGTTCAATTACGCCCGCGCCCGCATCAATCGCCGCTAAGATGATGTCGCGTGTACTGGCAAGATCAGGGTCGCCGCAAGTGACATAGGCGACAAGGGACGGTTTGCGAGTGAAATTTAGCGCCATATAGTAGAGGTCAGCCTAAGTCCAGGTTCTCCCGCAGAATCCCGATGTCTTTGTCGCCTCGCCCAGAAACGTTGACTACCAGTACGTCAGACTTCTTCATCTTCGGAGCCCGCTTGATGGCTTCAGCCACAGCGTGCGAAGACTCCAGCGCGGGAATAATTCCTTCTTTGCGCGACAATCGCTTGCATGCGTCCAAGGCTTCGGCGTCCGACGCAGCGACGTATTCCGCTCGGCCAGTATCACTCAGCCAAGCATGCTCCGGCCCGATGGATGGGTAGTCTAGTCCGGCGGAAACCGAGTGCGTGAGCGCGATTTGCCCAGCTTCATCCTGAAGCACGTAGGAATACGTCCCTTGCAGCACTCCCGGCAGGCCTCCCTTAAAACGGGCGGCGTGTTCGCCGAGCTTGTTGCCGCGACCCCCGGCCTCAACTCCCACTAGTTTTACCTTCTTGTCGCGGAGGAATTCATGGAAAATGCCGATAGCGTTTGAACCACCGCCCACGCAGGCAATGACCATGGCGGGCAATTTGCCTTCAGCCTTCATGATCTGCTTGCGCGCCTCCTGGCCAATCACGCGATGAAAATCGCGCACCATGGTCGGATAGGGATGCGGCCCAAGCACGCTGCCCAGAAGGTAATGCGTGGTGCGGACATTGGTGACCCAGTCGCGCAGGGCTTCGTTAATGGCGTCTTTCAACGTACAGGAACCGGAGTTGACTCCGCGAACGTCCGCGCCCAAAAGCCTCATGCGAAAGACATTCAATTCCTGCCGCCGCATGTCTTCGGTGCCCATATACACGACGCACTCGAATCCAAACAAAGCACAAACTGTGGCGGTGGCCACTCCGTGTTGCCCGGCGCCGGTTTCTGCGATAATGCGCCGCTTTCCCATGCGTTCCACCAGCAACGCCTGGCCAAGGCAGTTATTGATTTTGTGCGCGCCGGTGTGCAGCAAGTCTTCCCGTTTTAGATAAATTTTCGCGCCACCCAGTTCTTTGGTCAGGCGTTGCGCGAAGAACAGTGGCGTGGGGCGTCCGGCATAATTTTGCAGGAGTTCTGTGAGGCGCGCCTGGAATTTGCGGTCCTTTTTTGCTTTCGCGTACGCGCTTTCCAGTTCCGCCAGTGCGGCCATTAGCGTCTCAGGAACGTAGCGCCCGCCATAGGCTCCGAAGCGGCCAACCGGCTTCTTCTTGGAAGTGGAAACGCTTTGTTTGATGTTGTCGCGTTTTGTAATGCTTGCTGTCGCCATCGCTAAATTGCCTTATTTGCTTGCTTAACGGCCGCTATGAAAGCCCGAACTTTTTCCGGATCTTTTTTCCCCGGAGATGCTTCCACTCCCGAGGAGACGTCCACGCCCCAGGGCTTCAGGGTCCGCATCGCCTCAGTCACGTTTTTTGGAGTGAGCCCGCCAGCTACAACCAGGCGAAGTCCGGAGCGTTGAATGCGCTCAGCGGTCGCCACAGTTTTATGCCAGTCGAATACTTTACCCGTGCCGCCGGGCTGCTGGACTGTGCCGGAATCGAGGAATACTGCATGAATCCATTCTGCGATATTGGAACCATTTTTGGGAACTGCAAAATCAGCATGTTCCTGATCGAAAAAATCGTTGGCCGAAACTGCAAGGTAGTGCCTGCACGAGGATGATATGTCCGGAAAAGAAATCGGCCCGGAAAGTTGACCAGTCGCTTTGCCCGGCGAATGTAGTTGCACGGAAGTCAAGTTTGCCTGCCCGGCGATTTCGGCGATGTTGGCGTTCGACCCGAGAACGAATACCCCCACGGTTTCCACATTCGGCGGCAATTTTTCGATGATCCGGCGCGCCTGCTCCCCGGTAACTTTTCGCGGACTCTTCTCATAAAAAACAAACCCAATGGCATCCGCGCCTGCGTCAAGCGCCGTCAGCGCGTCTTCGAGGTTCGTGATCCCGCAAATCTTGACCCAGGTCATGTTAGCGATTCGCCGCCGGAGTCATGGCCTCGGCCAGCAATTTCTGGAGGGCCTGACCAGGGGATTTTTCCTTCATCAGCGATTCGCCGATGAGAAATGCGCCATACCCGGCCGCACGTAAACGCGCAATGTCGGCACCATTGTGAATACCGCTTTCGGCCACGGAGAGAACGCTCGCTGGCATCTTTTCAGCCAGCTTGAACGCCGTGCCGAGATCAACCTTAAAAGTGCGCAAGTCCCTGCTGTTCACACCAATCAGATCGCAACCTGCATCCAGGGCGCGCTGCAACTCCGCCTGATCGTGCACTTCGCAAAGCACATCCAATCCAAGCTTTCCCGCCTGCCGGGCAAGCGAAGTCAGGTCCTCTTGCGGCAGCGCGGCCACAATCAACAGGATCGCATCCGCGCAGCTGGCCCTCGCTTCAAGCAGCTGAAATTCATCAACAATAAAATCCTTGCGAAGGCAGGGAAGCTTCACCCTGCCTGAGGCGATTCCCAAATTCTGCAGCGAGCCCTGAAAAAATTCTTCGTCGGTCAACACAGACAACGCCGCGGCCCCAGCCAGTTCCAATTCCTCGGCAAGTGCCGCAGGGTCGAAATCCGACCGGATCAATCCGCGTGATGGCGAAGCCTTTTTCAACTCAGAGATGACTGCCACGCCATTTCGCCCCTTTGTCTCCAGCCCATGGCGAAAGCCTCGCGGAACGTGTTTTTCCGCGTTGCGCTCCAACTCCCGCAAGTCGGTCCCGGCGCGCGCCTGTTCCACGCGGCGCCTGGTTGCGGCAACAATATGGGCCAGCTTTGAAGGTGTCTCCAATGTCATGGTTCGAACTCCCATTATATGGGAGCAAGGTTCATGCAGGACGTGCCATCACGAAGCATCCGGCTGAAGAGGCTAGTTGAAACAGGGTGGCTAAATGGGATGACTAACGAGGACTAGCTGCCGGTCGAAAAGCCGCTGACGTTCGCGAAGGTCATGCGCAAATACTTGTGAGGATTGACCGGGGTGTTGTTGATGCGGACTTCGTAATGGAGGTGGGGCCCTGTGCTACGTCCGCTGCTGCCCACATAGGCGATTGTCTCGCCGCGGTGCACGTGCTGGCCTTCGGTTACAGCGAACCCCGAAAGGTGCCCGTAGCGAGTGGTGACTCCGTGGCCGTGATCAATGGCCATGGCGCGTCCGTAGCCGTTCATGAAATCCGCGAATGTCACAACGCCGTCGGCTGGCGCAATGACGGCTTCGCCAATCGGAGCAGAAATGTCCACGCCAGTGTGGAACGCGCCTTCTCCGTTGAAAGGATCGGTGCGCTCGCCAAAGGATCCAGTAATGGGTCCCTCGACCGGCCAAATGCTCGGAGCCGAATTCGCCCGGAACCAGTCGGCCGTGGTCACATTTCTAATCAGCCCCATGGAAATGCCGGTGGTTGTGGCCCCCGTGAGGGCGGAGGTCTTAAGCGCGTAAAACTGGTCAATCGAAGAATTCACCTGTTCCTGGGGAACCCCTCCCTCGCTGGCGACCATCATGGGTTCGGCTTTCAAGCCGTAAAGAGAGGAAACTTCGCTGGCAAGGGAGCCCAAGGACTCCACTTGGATGTCCTGTTCCTTGGCGACCTGTTCCAGTTTCGAGTAGCGCGTCTTCAGGTCGTCTTTTTCAGTGCGCAGTTGGTTGAAATGGGAAACCTTCAGCGCCATGCGCAGGTACGAACTGGCTATCCCGGTCAGGCTTAAAAAGCCAATCGCAATGCCTGCTGCAAATACGTAGAGATAATGGGTGTGGAGAGGAATGGAAATCTTGCGAAGCTGGCCGTCATCGCCGCGGGCCACGAAAAGAATGTAGAAACGCTTTCGCAATAGAACCTTCCGTTTTTAAGTGCGGGCGATTCGGCCAGTCAGGGCCCGCCAAGGGTCTCAGTTTAATTTTTCCGCCGGGCACTTTGTCCTTTTCGGGACGGACTTTATCGGTACCCGCTTGCTACCAGAACCAGATGAGAACAGGAGCTCCGTAGCCGTAATCCGAACGTAATACAGTAGTTAGTTCGGGCTCAGTTGTATGAATTGATGGCTTGCATACGGTAACAAAGTAGGTTCCTGGTGTCAACGGCGGCCTGCCCTAACTGCTGTTACGAAGGACTGACATTACAACACGTCCTCCAGCCCAGTTACTTGGCCTATTACTTGCCTGCCAAGCCAGTTACCGTTTTTGCAGGTGCCCAAAAAGGAGCAGTCTCTATCCATGTTTAACGGCTTTTGAGATTCACCAGCAATCGCCGTCGGTTGCTCCCACTTGCTGTATATTGATCTCGGTTTGCCCCTCCGAGAAAAAGCGCTTATCGCTCGAATCCGTAGCCAGAGCCGGGTTTGGCCCGGGACAGTCCGGGGCATCGGCGACGATTGTGCGGTACTGCGACCCTCCAGCAATCACGAAATACTGCTCACGACCGACTTCAGCTTGGAAGGCGTCCATTTCCGGCGCAAATGGCACCCTCCGGAATCCGTAGGACACCGTTGCCTGGCTCGAGGATTGAGCGACATCGCAGCCATGGGAGGGAAGCCGCTGGCCGCATTTTTGTCCCTGGCGCTGCCGAAAGACTTGCCTCAGAGGTGGGCGGACGCCTTCTTTCGCGGGTTTTTGGGATTGGCGGACCGCTACAAGGTGACGCTCGCTGGAGGCGACGTGGCTCAATCGCCCTCAGTGATTTTGGCCGATATTGTGGTTGCCGGCGAGGTTCCTCGCGGCCAGGCGATTTTGCGCTCCAAGGCACACGTAGGCGATTTGATTTACGTCACGGGAGAGCTTGGCGGCTCGGTGGAAGCTCTTCACCGGTTAATGCGAAGGCAGAAGCTCAACCCCAAAAACTACCCGCGCCACTTTTCCCCCGAACCTCGTTTAAAGGTCGGGAAGTTCCTGCGCGAGAAGAAACTAGCGACGGCCATGATTGACCTTAGCGATGGCCTCTCCACTGATCTCGCCCATATCTGCGATGAAAGCCGGGTAGGAGCAAGGCTCTTTGCTTCGGCAATTCCGCGCGCCGTCGTCGGGGAAGCAGCGGAAACCGTCAGCCTTGATCTTGCGCTGCACGGCGGCGAAGACTACGAATTGCTGTTTACGGCGAGACCCAACGCGAAAATCCCGCGAAGAATTTCCGGGGCTCCCGTTACCCGAATTGGCCAAATCACCCGCACC
>Ga0134125_10000552_pt1 | contig 49760 bp, 53 predicted proteins | sample KB31751_FD_96464 | JGI IMG/M metagenome (GOLD analysis project Ga0134125, IMG submission 96464) | Terrestrial soil microbial communities with excess Nitrogen fertilizer from Kellogg Biological Station, Michigan, USA - KB3-175-1 | ecosystem: Environmental > Terrestrial > Soil > Unclassified ... | reverse complement strand
GCCTCGGAAGAAGCTTCAAATATTTCCTCAGAAGGAGTGCCCTCAAGTGCGGCCCACACCGACCACATCGCAGCATGAGCCGCTTTTCTGACGGCTAAAGTCGGATCGTCATGATTTTTTGGTGCATCATCTAAAATGTTGGTCATGACTGAATATGGGCTCGAGTACTTGCTAGCCAAGTTTTGGCTGGTCGGTTATTTCAAGGCCAGGTCCGACTGAAGTTTCGCGTCTCGTGCCGTGATTTCTATTTTCACTGCTTCACTGAAATATTCCTCCCCCATAAGACGCAGGTCTTTTGCCGTGCCGAGGTCCATGCAGCTCCGCGAAAGACGGTGACAACGATCGGCCTGCAGCCGCAGATAGCCGGGTCCCCATTGCATTTCTGCGCTCATGATCATGACCGGTCCTCATGTCGATAAATTGCATTTCGATGACGAAAGGCCCCGGGCTGCGACAGCGCAAAGGTCGGCCGGACGCTCAGCGCCATCCGCAGCGACGATAGCCGTTCTCATTGAGCCAGCAGTGGCGGTGCCGGTGGTGCACGATGTTCGGTCCGCCCACCACACCACCGATGACGCCACCGACAACCGCGCCAGGAGGCCCGGCAATGACGGCGCCGGTGCCTGCGCCGATAGCGACGCCTTCGAGCGTTCCGGCCTCGGCTGCGATGGGCATCGCCAGCGCCAGCACGGCTAATCCAGCCTTAAGAACAGAGCGCATGACAGTCTCCTTGGTTAAGATTTGAGCGCAGGTATCTCCCGGGTCGGAGTAAGCTGACTGAACCGGGTGCCAGAAATCGGTATCTCAATAAGTGTTTGACGAACGCGTGTTGTAAGCGCTGGACGTTGCGACAGTGGCCGGGTCGGTAATCGCGGCAACGGTATTGCGATTGGGCAGCACGATGATTTTCGTGCCAACGCGCACGCGATTGTAAAGGTCGATTACATCGGCATTGAGCAGCCGAATGCACCCGCTCGATACATTGGTGCCGATCGTTTCCGGCATGTTGGTGCCGTGAATTCGATACTCGGTGTGGCCGAGATAGATGGCGCGAGCGCCGAGCGGGTTGCCTTCGCCGCCAGCCGTGAAACGGGCGAGATAGGGTTGGCGCGCGATCATCTCCGCTGGTGGCGTCCAGTCGGGCCACTCGGCCTTGCGCGTGACTGTTTCCATGCCGGACCAGGTGAAGCCTTCGCGGCCGACACCGATGCCGTAGCGGATCGCTTTGCCGTCGCCGCGCACGTAGTACAGGTAGGTATTCGCGGTATCGATGATGACGGTGCCCGGCGCAACATTGGCCGAATAGTCCACCAATTGGCGGCGCAGGTTGGGTGCAAGCTCGGCTGAAGCGGTCTCGTCAGGCGGCGGCCGATCGATGGCACTGGCGACGAGCGGCATCCCTACCGATGTGGCCGCCGGCAGTGGCGCCGCAACGGCCGAGCCGGCCCATAGGACGAGGCTAGCAAGCAAAAATGCGGTTTTCACGGGGTTTGAACGGCAATTCATGAAGTAATTCCCTTTAGAATAACTGATAAACTCGCGCGGAGCATTTATGTTCCAGAGGTAATATACAATATTTGTTGCAAAAATACTTCTATCAAAAAGTAATATTGTAAATCTAATATTTAGTTTTACTTTTGAGGCGCTGCAACACCCAGGTTTTCCACGCGTTACCGCTCCACGCGCCCATGTGACGCGCAGGAGGACAAATGTTCAAACCGATCGTCAGAATGGTCGCGGCCGTCCTTGTCGCGAGTATTATCGCCCTCGCCATAACCGCCGCATCGGCGGTACTGGCTATGAACGGCAACGGGCCCAAACTGGCGCTGTCGCACCTCGCAGGAAAGGGCGATCGCCTGCGTGTCCCCGTGAAGGGAACGGCTTGTTCGCGACAAAGCTGGCCAAATTTCGAACCGCGATGCGAACTTGATGTCAGGGAGGCCGCCGGCGAAGCGCGGATCGTTCGCATCATCGCGTTCCAGTAGGGCTTGCCCAGACAGACTGAGCTGGCTAGTCCTACAGAGCTTGCGCCTCGACCGGCACGTATGTCCGCTGCGCCGCGTCGTAGACCGCAATCTGAATCAGCGGATAGCTTTGCTTGAGTTTTCTGCCTGCCGCCGCGGCGTCTTCGGCGCTCGCGTAGCGAGTTTTCAACTTGCCGTCGACGGACAGGACAAAGCCCGCGACCGGCACCGCGTTTGCTCGCAGATTCTCCGGCTTCCTGCTTTCTTGTAGTTTGATCTCGGGGCTCTTTATTTCGGAATTGATTGATTCTTGTATTTTTGGCTCTTTGCTCACGTGGGTTCCTTTATCGTATTCGAACTTGCCACCGCGATTTTGCGCGGATTGCCGGTCAATATTTCTGGCTTGGATTTAAATGTCGCATGCGTAACCGATACGGCGGTGCCTTTGGCGTTGCTGGCGATGTCCACGACCGCCTCGAGCTGGCGGGTCAACGCCTTGATGAGGCTGGTGCCCAGCCCCGGTTTGGTCTCGCCGGCGCTCACGCCCGGTTTGCCGACGCCGTTATCGGCCACCGTCAATTTCCAGTCGGTGCCCGCCACTTTATAAGAGACGACGATCGCTGCGTCCGGCCTTTCGCCGAGGAACGCATGTTTGAGCGCATTCATCACCAGTTCTGTGACGATCAGCCCGATACTGACTGCGTCGCGCGATGGCGCCGCGCCAACGTCGGCTTCGACCTTGAGTGAGATTATGCGGCTGTCACCGATCATCGACTGCGCCAGCGTTTCACATAGTTTGGTGAGATAATTGCCGATCTCGATCGGCTTGGCCCCGACACTGACGTGCAGGTGCTGTTGGACGGCGGCGACCGATAAAACCCGCTGATGCGCGTCTTCCAATTGTAGCCGTGTCTCCTCCGACTGAACGGTTCTTGCCTTGATGAGCAGGATACTGGCGATGATCTGCAGGCTGTTGGCGACGCGATGCTGCATCTCTTCCAGCAGCATGTCCTTTTCCCGCAGTAATTCTTGCACCTGCAGCTCCATGGCGCGCCGATCGGTGATGTCCTCAAATCCCAGAAGGACAGTGGTATGAGTGCCCCGCTCATAAAACACTTTGCGCGCGTTCAGCAGCATGACGCGCCGTCCGATCGCCGGAAACTCGCGATCGACCTCATAATCTTCGATCGTCGCCTGGCCGTTTGAGATCGTCGCCAAGAGTTCGCGAAGCTCAGGGATGTTCCATTGATTACCGTCGATTTCATAAAGCAGGCGACCACGAACATCCTCGCGCATGAGCCGAAAGGTCGTGTAGAAGGACCGGCTCGCGGCGATGACGCGGAGATCATGATCCAGCACCACGAGCGGATCGCGGACGGTATCGACGATGGCGTGCGCGAGCGTGATGCCGTCTTGAATACTGACGAATGGCGCTTCCTGCGACAGAGGCGACGCTAACATGTGAACCTTTCGCCCCGCTTTCGAGCGGTGGCAAGGCAGCGCGAATTTTCCTTAAGGTGGCGAGAACGCCGGGACGCTCCGAGCGTCGATCGAATGAAACCCTGCGCCATTATTCGTCAGGAGTCGAGGACATCGCGATCACGTTTAAGGCACAAGCAGGTACGACGCATCCAATGGGTGGCAAGCCGATTAACCATGCCGCGGCCCCGCCGTCTGCCTCCACTAACGCAGCTCCAAAGCATCCTTCCGGAAGCGGAACTAATTGCGCTCGTCGGAACTTGATGTTGCGTCCACCCGAAGCGGTTGGAAGACCCCATTCAATTGGAGCTCTCATGCAAACCAGATATCTGGTCTTAACGACGCTGCTCGCTAGTCTTGCACTGCCGTTGGCGGTACAGGCGCAAGGTACTGTACGCGGCGCCCAGCAAGGTGCGGCGCAAGGTAACCGGGATGCCGGTCCGGTCGGCGCGATGGTCGGCGGCGCCATTGGCGCGGTTGCCGGCACTGTCGGCGGCATTCTCGGCGTCGAAGATCGCCCGCGCTTTCACGACTATGTCGTTCGCGAACAGCTGCCCTCCTACCGTTACAACGATAACTTCGTCGTCGGCGCGGTGCTGCCGGAGAACGGCGTCACTTACTACGACATTCCGGGCGAATATCATGTGCAGGGCCTGCGCTACGCCTACGTGAACGACCACGCCGTGCTGGTCGATCCGCGCACGCGGCAAATCGTGCAGATCATCGATTAATCCGCACCGTTGAAAGGACAAATGATGATGTTGAAAGCTATTACGGTCACAGCTATCGCCGCGCTGATATCGGCGGCAGCGGCTTCTTCGCAACCCGCTTACGCGCGTGACGGCGGCGCGGTCGCAGCCGGCGTCATCGGCGGTCTCGCCGTCGGCGCTATCATCGGGTCCCAGGCCGATCGCAACTACTATGGCGGGCCAGGGTACTACGCGTCGGACTATCAACCCGTCTACAGAAGCTGCCGCATGGAGCGCGAGCGCGTTGTTGACGGCTATGGCCGCTACCATTCGCAGCGCATTCGCGTCTGCGACTGATCGCTAACGATGTCTCTACGCATTTTTAATGTTTCTAAGCATTTTTAATGAGCCTTCTGGCTCGACTTCCTGACTTAAACCCGCCGGAAACGGCGGGTACCAGTCATCGGGCCGTTAAAATCATAATGCGATGGACCGGTGCGGGAGAACGGACGATCAAGAATTGGCTCGCAGGGCTTAGTGGCCCCAACGGTCACTACTTGGTCGAATTGATCCGCCATTCGGACGAAGTTCTTGATGTCGTTCTTCTCATCGCCGGACGACAGCAGGTCGCAGCCGCCAGGAATCTCGTCGATGTACGCAATAAGCTCGCAGAGACGATCAAGCAGGTCGATGAATTGATGGGCGATGGAAATTCCTAAGGCGTGAAGGCGCGTCTTATGAATGGAGTGGGCGCCATTACCGCGGGTGCCGAGTTTTCCCTGATCGACTCCGGAAATTCCCTGCTCTTGTTCAAAAATTCCCTGCTCCGGTGAGCAGGGAATTTGACTCTAAAGACCCAAAATCATTGGACTAATTGGGCCGTGTGATTTGAAAACAGCCCCAGAATTGAAATAATCCCTGTTCTTTTCCCTGTTAGCAGGGAATTTAGCAGCGGAGACCGGTTCGAACGCGACTGCGTCCGCCGCCACGCAGTCGGCTGAATCTCCGACGCCAGAGATTTTGTGAGAAAAGCCCGCGCTGGCGGGGCGTATTTGAAGAACCACTTTTGATATCCAGTGTCTTAGGGGCGGGATGGGCCAAATTTGTGGCTCGGTCTCCGGCCAAAATAATTCTGGTCCCGGCGCCGACCACCCCTGAGGGGTCTTGCTCCCCCCCAATGGCGGCGCTGGCGGCGGGCGTTCTGACCGAGACATTGCTCAAAGGTTTGAAGAGAGGTCGTCTCAGTTGACGGCGTATTTATTGTGTCCGCTTTTGCCCGGAATCGGACATTGGTCAGCACCAACTGCAAGTTCGCTTTGGACCAGAAGCGGCCATCACTCGGTATGTCCTGTAGGCGTGAAGGGCGACCCGCCTTTTGCGAAGCGACTATGCAGCTTGAATGTCGCTTCCATGGCCTTACCGGCTGTGAAAAGGACAATCATAGCAAGAATAATGTTGGTACCGCCTTCCATTATTTTCAGCTTGGCCAACACCGTCGTAGTCGCGGAGATGCAGGCGATGATTAGGAGTAGTACGGCGGCTATGCGACTACGACCCCACCTCAACCAAACAGCGAGTCCCGCGTAAAGGGGCCCGTCGATGAGAGCATCAGCTCCGACATTGGGGTTGGCATTCATGAGTACAAAACCGAGTGCGGTTTGTATTGCTGCGACAACAAAGAAGGCGGCGGCCGTTTCATTGATAGCCTTGATCGCCTCGTCGCGTGTCTTGATGGCTGTCAGCCATTTCCACCGGAACTTCGATGTGGGAACCGCATCGCTTCTCGGCTCCGGCGCGGCATACACCTGCGCTGGAGCGGACACCTGCTGTTGCGCCGCGATTTCCCTAATGCGTTTGAACAGGTTGTGCTCGGCAGCCTTGACCCACCGCCCCGCGACATCATCTCGCACTAGGCTTTCATAGTTGATGCGGCCAGCCCGAATAAGGTCGTATAGCGCTTCGATGTTCTCGACGTCCTGCTCGCGACCATCGATGTCGATGAAGTGCAGCAGCGGCATGGACCCTCAGCTCCTCCCCATCGCAGCTTATCGTACTTCGGAGGGATCTGCCCTCGGTCATAAGTACAGGATCATAAGACACTAGTTGATTTAGGGCACGATAGAACAAAAGCTTAGCTTGCTATTGGTGGTATCAATCGTACCGTAGGCGCGCTCAGTTGAGCACCACCCATTTTCGCAATTTGCAGCGTTCGCATTAGAGAAAACTGCTCCGGCACAGCCATGCTCCACATATTTGCGGGCAGACCATCCATTATTTCGGCTGTAAGTTCTCCACTCGTAATTAGTCGGCCGCCGCCTAGTGTACGGTGCTTCTCCGCCGCTGATGCGTATCCGTGTACGATTACTTGGTCTAATTTGGTCGGTAGTTTCATGCCCAAAAATAGATCACGAGCATGCCTCATTCCGGCAGAGAACTTTTTTTGAAATCGCATTTCGCGTTTATCCCAGTTGTGAGCATCAACCGAGCACTCCACGTGCAAAAAATGCCGACGCTTTGGATGGAATGCGACCACGTCTAATTCACCATCCCATCCTCCCTTTGCACGCTTGCCGACCTTCACAGCCGAACGAACAAAATATTGATTGTAATTGAGCCATTCAGCCACGAGTGCTTCGAGGTGGTTCATACTCGCGCTCCTTTGGCTGATTGAATGACTGGGCAATTTGAGAAATACAAATAATACAACAATCAGATGGAATATCGCTGGGAAACTACTGATCGGCATGAGGAGGCGATGTCCCCTTTGGGTCAGCAGCAGACCTTGCATCTTAGTGGGGTGATGTTTGCTTCATCACGGAAGCAGACATTAGAGCCACATGGATAAATTCTACGACGAAAGGCCTAGTTTCTCGTGCTGTCGGCTCCATTGAGCCGGGATTTCGCGAAAACTCGCGACGCCAATACCACGAGGCAGGCGGCCATCGATTGCGGCCTGAACGAGCCTCGGTGCAAGAAAGGCGAGCGCTATCGTCCGATTCACTTGGCGGGTGCTGCATTGTTCGCGCGCGGCCATCTCCGCGATATCTTTGACTGTTCCAGTGATCAACTCATCGAGCCAATATCGTCCCCTCGCGATCGCGGTGACGAGCTTGGCGCGGGCTTCCGCGCGGATCGGACGTGGGTCACGACGGGGAGAGGTGGACGCGGGCGCAATAATCTCGCGTGGTTGCTTTGAAGGCCGTTTCTTCCAGAGAACCATCAAGATGCCACTGTCGGGATGATGCCCGTCCTTATACTTTCTCGATCGCCCGTTGTTTTGAGACCCCGTTCCCTCCTCGCTATCTCGGATCAGCTGAATGGTAAGTTGATCCTGCTTTACATCGACGCGTGCAACATGGGCGGAGATGAGCGTCTTGTTGTCCGATGAGGCACTGCCACCGACTCGTGTGGTGCCGCTCGAATTCTTGGCGAGATACTTGCGCACGGCATCGATGACGAGCGTCTCAATCTCGACGGCTGGTACCCGGTTGAGTTTGGCGGCCTTGTCCGGTTGACCCTGTTTGAGGACTGCCGACATATAATAGCGATAACGAACTCCCTTTTTGACCGCATAGGTTGGCGTCAGCCGGTTGCCACGCTCGTCGAAGATCCGGCCTGCCAGTGGTGAATGAGATTGCTGCCGGGTTTTGGCGTAGTGGGTGCGCTGCTGGTCGAGCTTGGCCTGGACCGCGTCGAATAGTGTCCGATCGAGGATGGGGCTTTGTTCGCCCGGGAAAATCTCGCCCTTGTAGTAAACTTCGCCGACGTAAAAGCGGTTACGCAGGAGGGCAGCAAGCGGTCCGAGGGTGAACGGGATGCCCCCGTTGGTCCGGCCAGTCGACAGTGGGCGTATCTTGGTCTTGATCCCGGCCTTGCGCAGGTCAGCGAGCAAGAGGCTCAAGCTGCCGAGTGCGAGGTAGCGGCGGAAGATATGCCGGACGGTATTGGCCTCTTGTTCGACGACGGTGATCTTGCGGTCTTTGCTCTGATACCCAAGAGGCACCACACCCCCCACCCATAGGCCTTTGCGTTTGGAGGCTCCGATCTTGTCCCGGATGCGCTCGGAGGTGACCTCTCGTTCGAACTGGGCAAAGGACAGAAGAACATTGAGCGTGAGACGACCCATCGAGGTCGTGGTGTTGAACTGCTGGGTGACCGAGACGAAGGATACCTCGTGGGCGTCGAACAATTCGACCAGTTTGGCGAAGTCGGCGAGCGAACGTGTCAGGCGATCGACCTTGTAGACAACAACGACGTTGACTCTGTTGGCACGAATGTCATCGAGGAGCAGCTTTAGAGCAGGGCGGTCGGTCGATCCGCCGGAGAAGCCGCCATCGTCATAGCGGGTCCGCACAAGGGTCCAGCCGGCATGCGCCTGGCTGCGAATATAGGCTTGTGCTGCGTCATATTGGGCATCGAGCGAGTTAAAGTCTTGATCGAGGCCGGCGTCGGTCGAGACGCGGGTATAGATAGCGCATCGGACGGTTTTCTTGGCCGCTGCCGTCATGATTTGGCCTCCTCGGGTAACTTGTCCCTGAGGCCGAAGAAGCGCGGGCCGTTCCAATTGGTGCCGGTGATCGCGAAAGCCACCTTGGACAGGCTGGCATAGGTCTTGCCGTTCCAGGCAAAGCCTTCATCGACGACCATCACCCGGTAGGTCTTGGCGTTCCATTCCCGCGCTAGGATCGTGCCGGGCTTGAGTTGGCTGCGCCGTCGTTCAAACAGCGCCGTCAGGGTTAGGGCATCTTTGGTTGTGTGACGGGTCGCGATCTGATTCAGTAGCCGCGATGTATCAGGAGCTAGATCGCCGAACCGGTCAGCCTGAAGCCGATAGGTCAGCACAGCCACCAGCAGATGCCGCGGCAAGTGTTGGGGGGCCAATTGCCGGAAGGCGCTTCTCCAGCGAGCCCGCAGTCCGTGAAGATCGCGATCGCGCAAATGCGCGATCTCGTCGTCCAGTGATAGTTTGGCTGCGGTCCTCGCAACCAATCCTGCTCGTGACATCGCATTAAGCCGCGGCTGACGCCACGCGGCTCACGATCCGATAGCTGCGCCCAGTTTTAGTCGCCGTTGAGACGAGGTTGAGGCCGAGCTTCTTGCGCACGACACCAGCGAGGAAGCCGCGGACCGAATGCGGCTGCCAACCTGTTTCATGCGTCATTGCCTCGAGCGTCGTGCCGCCCGGTGCTCGCAACATCGCGATGACCCGGGCCTGTTTGCTTTCGCTGTGGTTCGTGTGTTGCGAGGAGGAACGAGGCTGACCCACGTTTGTCGACTTGGTAGCCGGTTTGAGCTTGCCGGCCTTGCGCACATTTGCTCGAGCTGCGCTGTTGTTGCTTATTTTGCTCGTATCCGATCGTGACACGGTCTTGCGCTTCGATTTCGCTTTATTCATCGGGATCTCCTTCGGTTCTGCGGCGACCATCGCCGCCACCACCGAAGCCCCACCTCAGCCAAAAGGCCGGCGGGGCAGGATCCCGAAGCGCATCGTGCGCCTGGAACGCGGCACACTACCGCTCCGTTTGCGAGCAGAAGCCAGTCCTTTCTGGATAATCTTATTGCTGGCTTTGGGCCCTGGCTCCGCTTTTTTGAGTTGGTCAACTTCTGTTCGAGCGTTCATTCACCGTCCGATTACTCGCACCAAATAACCTTCCCCTCGCGCAGCCAAAAATGTGACCGGCAGCTCTCTCGTACCCACACCGAAGGGTAAAGGGATACGCGGCCCCGAGCGTCCAGCCGAACATCCCATCTTGGCTTGACCTCCTGCAGCAACATCATTTCAAGCCGCGCGATTTCCTGTACGCCAACAAGGAGCGGAATATCCGCAAGGCCGACCGGGATACCGGGAAATCGAGGAGCAGAAGCAGGACATCACGAAGCCCAAGGCCCGGCCTTCACAAGACTTCAATAAGGTCCGCGGTGCGGAACCGCCGACAAAGGAGACGGAAAAGAAGGAGCGGATCAAAAAGCAATATCGCGCTTTTCGCGACATGGCCGATGATGTGACCAGAACCCGCGCCGGCCGCGGCGGCGGCAGATTGATCGAGAAGAAGCCGCCCAAAGGGCCGGAATTCCGCTAGAGTCCTTCGCAAAGGCGCGAGGATTAACCAATGTTGCGGCGCCCGTACCTTTTTGATTGTGTGTTTTCAATCCTCGCGGGATAATTGAAAGCTTGGCTTAACCATGAGTGCGGCCCTTCCCATGCCGCTTTTCGCTGACCCTGTGGCCCATGCGTCTCGCGTACGCCTTCTTTGCTTGTGTGCTGTCGGCCGGGCAGGCTCTGTCGGCTGAGGTTTCCGGCGTTCCGAGAATTGTCGACGCAGACACTCTCTATATAGACGCCCACAAAATCAGGCTGAGCGGGGTAGACGCGCCGGAAACGGACCAGGTCTGTCTTGACGCCCGTGGGCAAACGAACACCTGCGGGATCGAAGCCAAAAACCGCCTTCAGGAACGTTTCGGGGGCCGGCCGCTGACGTGCACGCTTTCGGGCACGGACCTGTATGGACGCAGCCTTGGCGATTGCGCCGCTGACGGGGAGAGCATTTCACGCTGGCTCGTGCGGAACGGCTGGGCGCTTGCCTTCAGAAAATATTCGACCACCTTCATCGCTGACGAAGACTACGCGCGTGAACGCAAAGTGGGCTTGTGGGCCGGCGCGTTCATCGCGCCTTGGGATTGGCGGCACCGGAGCGGCGCTACGGTCATTCTGGGCGCGCTCGACGTTACGAAAGATGCGCAGCGCAAACTGCTGTCGCCGCAAAATGCGAGCGAGCCGCCCGATCCCAACTGCGTCATCAAAGCCAACATGAGCCGCAGCGGCGAGTGCATTTATCATGTTCCCGGTGGCCGCTTTTACGATCGGCTGCGGATGGAATCTCACGCAGACCGCCGCTGGTATTGCAACGAGGCGGAAGCCGAAGCCGCCGGTTGCCGGCACTCAAAACGGTAGCGGCGCACTCCATGAGCGCAGCCAAAAAGGGACTATCGGGAATTGCCCGGCTGCTGAAGCTGGTCAATGAACCTGTGCATGACTACCAACCGGGGACGGACATCTTTCTTGAGCTTAACGTGGACGCCGTTGCCCGCGATCTTCGGCTTGCCGAGCAAGGCGCGGAACGCGGCGCCGCCGATAGGCCGGCGCAAGATTCACAAACGCTGGATGATGTAGAGCATTCTGCGGTAGAGCGCGCCGAGACGCACAAGCAGGCTGCGCATAACCTATTCCTCGAACAGCTTCATATTCGTGACGACAGAATTGCGAGGCTGGACTTTGCCGGACGCTTCAATGTCATCCGCCAGGCCGCGCCGGAAGCGGTCGGCGATTTTGCCGCTGAAGCGGCGCTGGGGCGGGACGAACTTTTTGGCTTGAGGCGGCGGCTTTACGACGCCGAGCGCGAGCGGGAGGACTTCCGGAAGCGGCACCAGCTAACCCGTGCGGCGCGTGTTTCGACAACCGGCGGCACCATCCTCAAGGTCGGCATTCTTGCCGTAATGTTTGTCGCCGAAGTCGTCATCAACGGAAGCTTTTTGGCCAAGTCCAACGAGCAGGGCATTCTGGGTGGTGCGGTTCAAGCCGTCAGTTTTGCTGCGCTCAACATTCTGGCGAGCTTCTTTTGGGGCTTGGTCCCAATCCGGCTGCTCAATAGAAGAAGCGCGTTTCTCAAGCTTTTAGGATTTGTAGCGGCGCTTGCCTACCTCGCCTTCGCCGTCGGCCTTAATCTAACGCTTGCACATCTCAGGGAAATTCCGCCAACCATCTCGGGCGACGTGGGACAGGAAGTATTGGCCCGGCTCCGGAATGCGCCTCTTCTTCTCAATGATGTGAATTCCATTGTCTTTTTCGGCATTGGCTTCATTTTCTCTCTTGTTGCGATGGCGGACGGCGTTCTCTTTACCGATCCCTATCCGGGATATGCCGCGATGGAAAAGCGCTGGGTTGAGGCCAGCTCGCGCTACACGGATCGCAAGGCGGAGCTGATCGAAGAGCTGCGCGATATCCGGAACTCCGCGAAAGAGGTCATGGATGCAGCGGCGCATGATCTCTCAAAGCGTCTCGGAGAATTTGATTCCATCCTGAAAGGGGGCGCGCGCCTCGCGCAGCGCTTCGCGGAACATCAAAACCACACTGCGCGCGCGTGTAATGCGCTGTTGACCATCTACCGCGAAGCGAACAGGAAAGCGCGGCATGCGCCGGCACCCGCGTATTTCGGCAAGCCTTACGATATGGAGCGGATCGTCTACGAAGGCGACGACAAAGAAGGAACCACGCGCAAAAAGCTGGAACAGTCCATCATCGAATCCCAAGCACTGCTCGAAGCGCAAATCGCGGCGATCTACGAGGCGTTCGACAAGGCGGCGAAGTCATATCGGCAGATCGACGATATGATTCCGGAGGACGGTCGTGGCCCGGCACAGCCATAAGAAAAAGAAAAGCGGAGGCATCAGCGGAGCCGCCATCGGGGGCATCGCCCTGATCTGCCTCGCGCTTGCGTGCCTTGGAGCGCTCGCCGCGTTTTACAATCTCGCGCCACGAGCTCCCGCGCTTGACCACGCGAGTCTTTGTCCGGTGAACGGTCCGGATGGTATTACAGTCGTGCTCGTCGATGCGACCGACGATCTGCCTGAACCTGGAAAACGTGAAGCTTACGGGATTCTGGACGATCTGATCACGAGCCTTCCGGCCTACTCCAAGCTTGATATCAGAGTTTTGGACATCGCGGCGCAACGCAGCCGCTCGCTCTTTGCAAAATGCAATCCGGGCGACGGCACGGGACTCAGTGAATGGACAGCCAATCCCCGGATCGCGCGGGCGCGCTGGCTTGAGAACTTCAGAAAGCCGGCTCGGGAAGCCGTCAATAGCAGCCTGGGAGCGGCTAAAGCGGAGAGCTCACCCATCATGGCAGCCTTGCAGGACATCGCCATCGACCAGTTCTCGAGTGCCGCTTCCCAGCGCGCGCAGAAAAAACTGATCGTCATTTCAGATATGCTCGAGTTCACGCGCGATTACAGCCAGTATCCAAGGGCGGGCGACCTTTCCTACGAGCGTTTTAAGCGCTCGCCCGCTTACCTGAAGTTCAGAACCGATCTGCATGGCGCGGAGGTTCGGGTTGAATATGTTCAACGCAAAGCCCTGCCGCCGCGCTTCGATACGCTCGCGCATATGGATTTCTGGCGTCAATGGACTGAAGACAATCGCGGGTCGAAGTTTAGCGCCCACCGGCTGCAAGGAGTGAACTGATGGCAGAAGGCGCGAAACTACGCAACGTTCCGCCTGGCCTCATAAGCGGCGGGCTTTTCTTTGCCGTGGTTGTCGCCGGCTGCGCTTACATTTTCATTTCGAAAATGCACGAGGTCAAGCCGATCTATGTGACGGCTGTGCCGGTCGCGATCATGATCGCTTACGCGCTCGTTCTCATTGCGGCGCGTCTTTTCCGCCTGCGCGACGACCAGTCAGGCGACAATCTTTATTACATGGGATTCCTTTTCACGCTGACGAGCCTCGGCGTGTCTCTCTATCAATATTCATCAAACGGCTCGGCGGAGGAGATCGTCCAGAATTTCGGCGTTGCAATTGCATCGACGATTGCCGGCATCGCGCTTCGTATCTTCTTTAATCAGATGCGGCGCGATCCCGTTGAGGTCGAGCATTTTGCGCGCCTTGAGCTCGCGGAAGCTTCACGCAGGGTGAAGCGTGAGCTCGACAGCACGGTTCTCGAATTTTCTTACTTTCGACGCGCAACGCAGCAGTCAATCACCGATTCCCTGGAAGAGGTGAAAGCGCTTTTGGGCGAAGCGAAGAGCAGCTTCGTCGGCCAATTGGGCGAGTTCGCGAAAAATTCGAGCGAGCCTCTGGCAAGCGCGTCCAAGAAATCAGGCGATACGATCGAAGGCCTAAGCGCCCGAATCTCGACCAGCCTCGACAGCATTGCGGCGCGCTTGGCCGAACAATCCCGCATGATCACCGACAGCTCTGGGGCAACCGTGCAGGCACTTGATGCAGTGGTGTCCAAGCTAAAGGCGATGCAAACGCCTGACCAGATCATCGAGATCAAACTCAATCCAGCAATTCAGGGCTTGTCCCGCGCGGTGAATAGTTTCACCAAGAGTACCGAAACACACATGCAAACAATCTCCGACAATATTCGGGAGACGCAGAAGCTGACGGCGGCTGCGACCAATCTTGTGGAGCAGGCGCGAGCGGAGGCGGCGCGGCCGGTGACGCTGCCAGCGGCGGACGTGCCGCCGCATACTCCGGTCGAAGTGCCCGCCGCGTCAGCTCCAGAAATGATGCAACCGCCTGCGCAACCTTCGCTGCGCGGGCTTTTTTCAAGAGTGCTTTCCGACCTGGGCGGGAATGAAGGCAATCATACCGGCAAACGGTAAGGCTTTACGATGAGCACGCTCGACGAAACGGAAGGACGTATCTCCAGCCAATCCTCGTCTTACCGGCAAGGACTTGTCCTCGGTCTGACGATGGCCGAAGTTATGATCCTTCTCGTCTTTTGCCTTCTGATCGCCCTCGCGACGTTTTTGAAAATGGAACGTACAAGACGGGTCGAAGCCGAGCAGCAGCTCGAACAGGAGAGGAAGACGGCGCTCGTCAATCGCGATTTCCTCGACGCGATCAAGAAAGACAATCAGCTCGCGGAATTCGTCAATAGATACGTCGGAGCCGACGGCGGTGGCAAAGCCGATGAATTCTGGCGCGACCTGAAAGAGGTGCGCGCGGTCGTGGATGCCGGCAAGCAAAACGGTCTTACCAGCGAGGACATTCGCGCCGGCTTGCCGGACCTTAAGACGATCAAGGAAAAAGGGCTTGATGTGAATAAGGCGAGCCGCGATGCCTTGATCGCGGCCACCGTCAGTAAAGCGCTCGGCGCGGCAGGGCCTGTGACGGCCGACCAGCTAGAGCGCATTATCGAGCGCGGTCTCAAAGAGCCGGCTCCGCCGCCGCCAGTCGCCTCGTCCGGCAACAAATGGCCGCCCATCATCAGCCTCCATGACGCTAACGGCAGGTTTTTCAAAAGCGGCAGCGCGGAAGTCGACCCGGACTTCCGTCAGTTATTGATCGACTCGACGGCGCCCCGCATCGCCGAGCTCGCCAAGGAATACGACGTGGATGTCATTGAGGTCGTCGGGCATACCGACGAGCAGCCCGTTGGGAAACGCCAGTCCAATCTCGATAGCGATCTGGTCTCTGTTCTCAACAACGCGTCCAGCGTCGCTACGGTCGTCCCGGCCGACAATGCAGGACTTGGACTTGCCCGCGCCGTCTCAGTGGTCGGCATTCTGCGGCAGAGCAAAGAATTGGGTAGTTATAAGATTCTGCCGCTTTCAGGGGGGCAGTTGATCAACACCAATGAGACGCTCGCGCTTGGTGGCAATCCGGGCGACGTTCGCGAGCGAAGGCGCATCGAAATCCGCTTGCGAAAATCGACGCCGCAGGACGCGTCGCAGCAGGGTCCGGCGGTGCAGAAGGTCTCCAATTCTCAAAACACGCCTCTTCCGCCCAGCAAACCGGCACAGCCCGCACCCGCGCCGTTCTTAAACGGGCCCATGCAGATCGTTCCGCCGTCGCTCTTTCCGCCTTCGCTGTTCGTGTCGCCGCGATAACGCACGGATGATCGAGTTAAGACGCGCCGGGCCCCGAGAGCGAGGCGATTCTTGCTTTTGCCGCGCTTGCAATAGAACTTGCAATTTCAGCAGGGAAAGCGCGGTCCAAACCGGATAAGACTTTGTCGATGGACGCCGCTCCAGTGTCCGCGACCTCCTGCAGGACTTCTTGGGCGACATTCTGCGGCAGGCCGCAGGACTTTGCGGTCTGGAGAAAATGACGGCCGGCAATGGCGTGAACGAGATAATGGCGGTTGTCGCCGACAGCCATCGCAAGCTTCATTTGATTCTGCCGTATTTGCGCGCGGTCAAGGCTCGGCTGCGCAGAGACGATGTCGTAAAGCGGCGTCAATCGGAAACGCCCGCCCGGCGAGAGGCGGATACTGAAATTCTTCGCATGGCCGTCGATCGCGCCCAGAACCCAAAATACGATCTGCGCCTTGAAGATCGTTCGCTGATCCTCTGCTGGCGCGTCGCTCGCTTTCATAAGCTCGATGAGTTGCCGGATACCGGGGCCGCCATCCGATTCATATTTTCGGGATGGCGGGACTGACAGTGCCTGGCAGCAATCTTCCTGCGGGATGCGAAGCAGGCGGCTGTCCGTCGTCCATGTACGGTCGAACCGTTCGACCGCAAGAGCCTTTCGTCCGGCAAAGTCGATCATTTGTGATTTCGCGACCGGAAGGCCCATCGCTCGCGTGAGCTCAAGGCATAGAAATTCGTTTTCGACGCTGTTCGATAGATCGATGCCGCCCACGTTTCCGATTTGCGGTTTGAGGATATGCGTCGTCGCCGTCGTTCCGTGCGGGCGATGCCATTTGTTTTTCCAAAAGAGCAAGGCGGTCTTTTCCTGCGCGCCTGCGATGGAAATGCGAAAGTCCTGGTCGTCTCCGATGCCAAGAGGGTTGCGCGCGAGGTTGGCTATCAAGTCGGCGATATCTTTGTCGCTTAGAGGCTCGCCTTCGATATTTCCCGCGGCGCCGACGGCGAGGCCGTCGAGAACGAATTGAAGGGCGCCGACGCAATCCCGGCCGATCGCGCTCAGGAGGCTGTAAACGTCCGTGCCTTGCGCGTGAGAGCGTTCGGCAACGCGGCGCTTGATGGCGTCGTTGTCCGGCAGCAGATTTTCAAAGACGGCAATGACGGGTTCGCCGATATAGCGGTCTTCACGGAGCGGCAGGGAAACCGAAACAGGAATCGCATGCTCCCATCCGAGCCAGCCGGCGTCGTATTGAAAGTCGATGCTGCCCGAACTCTCTCTCCGCAGGCGGCCGACCAGCCGGCTATTGAGGTAAACGTCCAGCGGCGCATGTGCGGGCTTACGCGCCATTAAAAGATATCCTCAATGGAATCGGCTGGCGCCGCCGTCCGGGGACGCACGACCAGCTCTAGATTAAGAGCCGAAAGGGCATCGATGAGGACGCCTAGCTGCGTTCCCGGCTCCCCGGCCTCCAGCTTGGAGACCGTCGCCTGGCGCGCCCGCATGCGCTCACCTAGGTCAGCCTGATTGATATCTTGCTGGCGGCGGTGGCGGCGGAGCGCTGTGCCGAGCTGTTTTGTGGTACGGGCGATGGTTTCGCTTTTCATCAGAATAATATACGCGATCGCGTATAAAATATCAATATACGCGTTCACGTATATTCTTCCCTAATACGCGATCGCGTATAATCTGGTTTTATACGCGAATGCGTATACAAACGGATCCTGCAACGTGGTGTAGATTTTCTGCCACGATACGCTCGAAAGTTGGGGATAGGGCTTTTCGCCCCTTTAAAAGCCCGACTCGCCTACCATGTAGGGAACAAAGTTCCGCTGGCTGCCCGATGGGTCCCAGGGAAGAGACTACTAATGAACAAATCCAGAACGCGGGAACGCACCAATGACGGCTTCGATCACTCTCTTCCCTGTCTCCAACGGAGACATGACTCTCGTCTGTCTCGACAACGGACAGAACCTTCTCATCGACGTGAACATCCGCAGCACCGCGGATGACAAGGACGACGACACGCCCAACGTCGCCGAAGACCTTCGCAATCGCCTGAAACGCGACGACAAGAAGCGGCTCTACGTGGACGCCTTCCTCATCAGCCATCCGCACGCTGATCACACGACCGGCCTGCGCAATCATTTCCATCTCGGCCCTCCGGATGAGTGGAACAAGGACGACGACAAGATCATCATCCGCGAGCAATGGTCTTCGCCTGTCGTCTTCCGCCGCGCTGACGCTAACGGCGAGACCCTTTGCGAGGACGCGAAAGCCTGGGCGAAGGAAGCCCGGCGGCGCGTGAAGCTCTTCCGCGAAAAGAAATCCGATCCTGACGAAGGCAATCGCATCCAGATCATGGGCAAGGATATCGACGGCAAGACCGACGACATTCTCGATATCGTCGTGAAGCTCAATGCGAACGTCACCGCCTGCAACCGCGTCAGCGATGGCTCGTTCGAGGCCCGGCTTCTCGGACCCTTGCCGCCGGAAAACGACGATGACGAAGACACGCTTCGCCACAACCAGTCTTCCGTGATCCTGCGTTTCATGCTGCGCGGCGGCGGCATCAGCGACCGCTGCCGCTTCCTGACGGGCGGCGACGCGGAAGTCGAAATCTGGAATCGTCTCTGGAAAAAGCACGGCAAGAGTCAGGCCGACTGGCTGGTGTACGACATCCTTCAGACGCCGCATCATTGCTCCTGGCGCAGCCTGAGCTACGACCGCTGGAGCGAGTTGGGCGAAGCCGTCAAGGTCGACGCCGATGCCCGCAAGGCGCTCTCGCAAACGCGCAAGGGCGCGTTGATCGTCGCCAGCTGCAAGCCGATCAAAAAGGACGACTCCAACCCCCCGCACGAGCGCGCAAAGCGGGAATATATCGACATCCTCGAAAAGGATTCCGGGCGTTTCTACTGCACCGACGAATATTGGGCGGACAAGAAGATCGCGCTCGAATTTGAGGTCAAGTCGAGCGGCATCGTGCGCAAGATCGGCAACGCCGCCGTTATCGCCGCGCCCTCGCTTGGTATCAGCGCCACGGCAGCTCACGCCCGGCAGCACGGCTAAAGCATGGCCGAAAGCCGGCCCGACGATGCCGCCGGGCAGTTTCTCGCGGCAGCGAAAACTCATCCTGAATGCCGCGGGGGCCGGATTGTCAGCACCGGCCCCTCCGGCGTTACGGTCGAACTCGATCTAAATGTCGAGACGCCGACGCATCTGAGAGTGGACGGCAAAAGCGGGAACGGCGTCCGAACGACCGAAACCGTTCAGGCCGTGTTGCCGCCCGACTATCCTTGGTCTTCGCCGAAGTTCTATCTGCGCAAGGATTTCCCCCGCGACCTTCCTCACCTTCAACCTGGCTCGCCCGACGAACTGCCGCGCCCATGCCTCGTGGACGTGAACCAGCGCGAATATTTCTTTCAGTTCGGTCTTGTAGAGCTGGGCGTTTTCAACTTGGTGCATCAACTCGTCCTTTGGCTGCAAAGAGCGGCTGAAGGCACGCTCATTCATCACGGCGCAGGATGGCAGCCGACGCTTCGCAACGACTTGTCCGACTATTTGGTCGTCAATGCGGAGGCATGCCGCGCCTTGGTGGACCGGAACGGCGGATATGCCACTCTCAAGGCCGAGTTTTCCCGACGCGGCGATGACAAGCTTTCAGCCGCAGCGGGGACGAAAATCTGGCTTGAAGTGAGCCAGGAGCAGGTGCCCCTGAAACGCGAGGACCAGAAGCTGTTCACGCGAAGGCCGGGCGAGGCGTCGTCGGGCAATACAGTCGGTTGCATCGTATGGTCCGATAAACTTCCTGACGGCAGCGTGTTCGTCGCCGATTATTATCTGGCGGAGACCGTGAACAATGTCGGCCGTCTTCTCGAACGCGCCGACAAGCTTCGCTGCGAGCGGTCGCTGCGCCTGTTCTTCGAAAATGTGGAGCGATGCTTCCATGGATACAATCTTCCAGCTCCGATCCCATTGGGAGTTGTTCTCTGCGCGCGCCGGCCATGCGCGCTCGAAGGCTCGCACTCCGACATCGAGCTTCTTCCTTACATCGTGGAAATCCGCGCGATGCCCGGCAGAAAATCGTTGTTCGCCGCCGGCGACGACGAGCCGGTCGCCCCCGCCATGCAGATCGACAGCATAAACCCGCAACTGCTACGCAACGTTTCGGGCGCACCGGAAATCGACCCTGTTGCGATGCTGGGGTGCGGCAGCGCCGGATCGAAAATCGCTCTTCATCTCGCAAGGTCAGGCGTGACCGTTTCGGCTGTCTCTGACAATGGGTTCCTGCGCCCTCATAACATGGCGCGGCACGGACTTGTGCGGTCGATCGCCGCCAAAGCGGAGGCGCTTGCTGCCGAGTTGAAAGCTCTCGGCCAGGACCCGGGCGTTTACAAAGAAGACCTGCTTACCGGCCTTGCGGTCCGGGATGACCGCAAGGCAATCCTGCCGTCCGGCACCGCATACGCGATCAACTCGACCGCCTCGCTGGGGGTGCGCGAGGCGCTCTCTGTCCTGCGCGCGAAAGACGCGAAGGCGAGAATTGCCGAAGCGGCGCTGTTCGGACGCGGCGAGGGCGGCTTTCTGCTGCTGGAAGGAGAGGCACGAAATCCGACCCTGTGCGATCTTGTCGCCGAACTCTACGCCACCGCGAAGGAAGAGCATGTGCGCAAGCTCCTGTTCGATCCCGCCTTCGGCCTTACTCAAATCCAGATCGGGCAGGGTTGCGGCTCGATGACGATGCCTATGACCGACATGCGGTTGTCCGCGATGATCGCCGCTCTTACCGAAGAATTCGTCGCGTCCGTTACCGCGCCGGATGCTTCCGGCCTCATCGTTCTTGGCATCAGGGAAGAGGCTTCGGCCAATACCGTCTGGCAACACTACGCGGTATCCAAATTCGAGGTCGTCGATATCGAAGGGCCGAAAGGATGGACGATCCGGATATCGGACCGCGTCCTCCAAAAGATTGCGGAAGAGACGGCACATTTTCCCAATGTGGAAACCGGCGGGGTTTTAATCGGTCTTTGCAGCGCCCGCTTGCAGGCCGTGACGGTCGTCGATCTGATCGACGCGCCGCTGGACAGCCAGCGCTCGGCCGCCCGCTTCGTGCTGGGCACGGAGGGGCTTAAGAAGGCAATACAGAAACGTCACCGCGAAAGCGGGGAGACGCTGATGGATGTCGGCACATGGCATTCGCATCTCGCGGACCAGGGGCCGTCGGCGCTTGATCGTGCGACGGCCCGGCAACTCGCATCCGAGCGTCCGCCGCCCTCCGTGCTGCTCATCAGAGCGCCGACCCGGCTGTATGCTTTAATGCACACCGGAGCAGCGTCATGACGGCAAAATCGCTGAAAGAGCAGAACGCCTGGCTCATCCGCTCGGCGCTGCTCCTCCACGCGGCCGCCTTTGCCTTCGTCGTGTGTCAACCCTTACCTCTCGCGCAGTTCGCCGATCCCGCGACATTGCGCAAGCTCCAGGACTTTGCGGCGCCCGGCTCGCTTTCGCTGGCGATCATCGCACTCACTCGACTTGTCTTGCTTGGTTTGATCTCGCCGCAGCTTCGGGACCGCCTCATTCACTGGCGATGGTCGAACCCGCTGCCGGGAGCGCGCGCTTTCACGAAACTGGGACCCGCCGACCAGCGCGTCGACATGAAGAAGTTGGCGAAGAAGCACGGAAAGCTGCCGACCGACGGCGGCGAGCAGGGCCGAATTTTTTTATGCAATCTACAAAGCTCACGCGAACGCCGTCGGCGTGCTGGACGCTCATAAATCGTATCTGGCGGCGCGGGATATCGGCACGATCAATTTTCTTCTGATGTTTATGCTCGTCCCGCTTGCGGGTTTCTGGATCGGTTTTGGAGCGCGGACCGTTCTATATGCGCTCGCGCTTTTTGCCGCATTCATTTTTATGTGCCTTGCCGCGCAAGTTTACGGTTCGCGTCTTGTGCAGAATACGCTCGCGCTTGCTTCGCATTAGGCGCTCAAGGTTTCCATATAACAGGAATAAAATCTTGTCTTCGTGTTGACGGCGTTGTATGAAGAACTACGTCAGTGTCGCGGAGTGGAGCAGCCTGGTAGCTCGCAAGGCTCATAACCTTGAGGTCAGCGGTTCAAACCCGCTCTCCGCAACCAAACTCAGCTACGACCGTCTGAGCTTGTGCGACTATTGATGACAACTAAATCAAACCTCAAACCTGATCCCGGCCTCATCACAGCGATACAGGCTTGCGTCACTCATGCTCGCGATCTTCTGACATCTGCCAACGCCGTCGAAGCCGCAGGTCAGCACAACATCGCCTATCACCTAGCTGCGCTCGCGCTTGAAGAGCTCGGCCGGCGCGAGCTTCTCGGCGTGCAATCGATCGCATCCAAGGCCACTGTGCCGCCCGCGTGGCCGGCCAAGAATACGCAGGATCACGTCAAGAAGCTTTTCTGGTGCTTCTTTGGAGGCGGCTTTTTCACGGGGCAGATCACGAAAGAACGGCTCGACGAGATGAACGGCCTTGCGCAGCATATCCATGAGAAGCGTCTCGCCGGCCTTTACGTCGGGCAGGATGGCGACGGTCTGGCCATACCGAGCGAAGCCGTGAATCCCGAAGAAGCACGGCAGCTAATCGGGCTTGCCGAGTCACGCCTGGCGCTGGCGGAGTCATCCAAGCTTCGCGATGAAATTCCGCAGGAGGAGGCGGATGACCAAGCGTGGTTCCTGAAGGCGACCGACGATCCGGAAAAACGTAAGCAGATTATGTCCAGCAGTTCGCTTGCAAAGCTCGCGGAACTCAAGGACGCGAATGCATGGGTCCGCTGGCTAAAGGGTCTTTTCGACAAGGCGGAAGAGGAAAATCGTGAAGCGGTCCAACGCGAGCTTGAGCGCAGCCGGAATCTCCCGGAGCAAAGCACGAAGGACAAATGGCGGCTGAAGGTACGCATCCTTTGCGCATCTCACTCCATCAGGCCCAAAGCGCTCAGCGTCTGGAACAAAGGGACGCCGTGGATCACCCTGACGGCGGTCAGCGGAAAAAAGAACGAGCTGATTGTCGAGTTCACCTTCAAGGAAAATGTGCCGGTCGAAGCCTTGTGGTACTTTGGCTGGGGCGTTGCCCGTCATTTCGTGGTCGCGCTGAATATGGGCACCATGGGCTTTTTCTGGTGGCGCATGCCGCAGGATGTCAGCCGCTACTATGAGTCCATCACCGACCTTGAAAATCGCTCCGAAGTCCGCCTTGAGCGTCAGCCGAGCCTCGAGATCGACTGGGGCGAGAATCGCGTCTTGACCGAAGAGGATTTGGCGCGGGTCGCTGCCTGCTTCGTTGCGCTGCCCGGCCCGAACAGCCGGGATCAGCATGCCGCTTACAACTACTATATCGGCGGACTGACATTCCTGTCGCTTAACGATGTGCACTGGCAATGCGAGGTGCAGGCATTCGGGAATTTCTTCGAAAGCTTGCGCGCCATGATGGCCGAGCGTGGCGACTGGAAACCGGGTGACGAATTTACACCGTCATTTGTCCGGTTTCTCGATGAGCTGTTTCCCAATATCGATGAGCGCCAGCGCTTTGCCGATATCTGCCGCGGCTTCGAGACCGAGCAGCGCGACAATCTTAAAATTACTCTCAAAGAAGTCTCGTTCATCAAGCTTTTCTGTGATGCCTACTTCCTCGCGAAAATCAGACCCAAAGCACTGAGCAGCTTGCGCGCCGATATCGCAGCGGAAACGAGCGGCGAAAAAGCCGAGTAGGTAGGATTCGCGCGAGCCGCCGCTGGCGTCGGCCAGGCTCTACTCGCTTCGCTCCCCGAGCCGTCGTCGTCTCGGCCCTTCGGGTGACGATCCTTCTCGCAAGCCAAATCGCCGGCTTGCGCCGTCATTTCTTCTCCAGAACGGGGCCTGCGGCCCCCAGGCCGTCAAGACCGAGCCCTTCGGGCGGAAAAGCCGGGCCGTGTAGTCGCCTCCGTTGTCGGCTCCGGCCCGCGCCATCGCGTCTTTTCCGGTCCTGACAGCCAACCCCCGCTCATTGCTAGCCACCGGCGTGCAAATTTGTGAGGCGACGAATGCTCCTCAAAATCGTTTTCTAGAAGAAAAGCTTTGTGAGTTGGCTTTAAACTCAATTCTCCATTCCCTCACGCGCCTTTCCTGCCCAGTGTGCCTGCCTTTCGGCATATGCGTCTAAGCTCCACGACCTCATCGGTCGAGAGACAACTCAGATCTAGTGTATCTGATCCGATGAGGATTGGTTCATCGGCAGCGCCGCTTTCGACGAGATCCAAGATCGCTTTAAGCGCACGTGGGTTTCCTCTCATTCCTAGCTCTATTTGTTTGTAGATAAGAGCTTCATAAACAGTCGCATGGCATTCCTTGCCATCCTTGCGTATTTTTATTCGTCTGTTGAGGGCCTTCGAGGCAACGGCATGTAGACTTGGCCGTCGCTTGGGTCGGCCTTTCGTATTCCCCGATTGCCCGGGTTTGAATTGGTTCGCTTTGGGCGGCTTTCCATACCCAACCTCGTATCCATCGACGGCCGCATTCTTATTGGGGGCGTTGTTATCGCCACCGCTCGAGGAGGTCATGTTGACGCCTCCGTCGACGGAGCAGATTTGCGGCTGATCTCGAAGAACGAGGCGCCACATTGCTGGCGAACGGCATCGCGACCGGTGCTCGATTGCCATCTTTTGATCGCGACATCACAGTAATGAGGGTCGATCTCAATAAGACGAGCGCAGCGACCGGTTTTCTCCGCTGCAAGGGCGACGCTCCCGCTACCGCAAAACGCGTCGAGCACAATCCCGCTTCGTTTCGAGCAATCTTTGATTGCATCGGCAATGAGAGCGACGGGTTTGACGGTCGGATGCAACGAGAGGTCTTCTCGCCCCATTCCACCGAACGTATTGACGCCTGCATAATCCCAGACGTTGGTGCGATGACGCCCATGCTGGCCCAGCTCGAAGTTATTGATGTGCTGCGAAGTGCCGTACTTCCAGACAAAGACTAATTCATGCTTAGAGCGGTAAAACGACCCCATTCCGGCATTGGTCTTGTTCCACACACATAAATTCTTCAATTCTGAATAGACTGCATTGCCGGCGGCAAGCATTTCAGAAAGGTGCCGCCAATCGATGCAAATCTGATGAATCGACCCGGGCACAGAGAAGCTCGCCATACAGGCGAACGAATGCTGCAAGAACTCCGTGAATTGAGCTGACGTCATTTCACCGCAGCCCATTGCGAATTCGCGATGTCTTATCCTTCCTAAACCACAGACATGCCCATCAATCGGCAGGTTGAAAGGCGGGTCCGTGAAAATAAATTCAGCCCTCTCTTTACCGAGCAACTGTTGGTACGTGTTTGGGTTTCGTGCGTCTGCACAAATCAGACGATGCCGACCAAGGACCCAAACATCTCCTGGCTGACAAACGACATTTTCCGCATCATAAGGTTCAGTTAAATCTTCTACGGCTCCATTTGTTTCTTCAGACGCATCATCGATAATTGAATCGATTTCGGCTGTGTCAAAGCCGGTAAGCTCCATATCGAAATCAATATCGATCAATGCGTGGAGCTCGATCGCCAATATCTCGCGATCCCATCCGGCCTTTTCTGCAAGCTTGTTGTCATTGAGGACATAAGCCCGCTTTTCATCAGCCGTCAGATGATCGAACCGTAGAGTTGGCACGAGCTTAAGCCCAAGCTGAAGCGCTGCCGCAACACGACCGTGACCGGCTAATATTTGCTTCTGCTCGTCAATCAGAACGGGATTGGTAAATCCAAATCGCTCGATCGAACGAGCAATCTGCGCGATTTGCCGTTTTGAGTGCGTGCGCGCGTTATTGGGAAACGGCCGCAACGAGCGAAGCGGCACTAGCTCAGGTTTAGGGAGCGAGACTTGTTTTGTTGTCGAATCGAACCGCATGAAGGTCCCTTTCTAGTTAGGGTTTCTTCATCGGTCCGGAATCATCCATCTATGAGTCGCGACTTCATGTCAAACGAGTGCTGCCAAAATCGCGGCCGTTGTGACGCAAATGCCACAGTGCTCTAGCCGGCTCATTCGTCGCTCGATTCGCATAATGTAAGATTATGGAAAATCAGGCCGAGTCATGGGCCCCGGGGCTTCTATGAAAAAGACTGATGTCGCCAAGCTCGGATACCGTCTTCACGTCAGGTGCTATATCTGAATATTCCTTCCAGCGGCGCGCCGTATTAATCACCACGATGGTTTGAAAGCCCATTAACAAGTCGGCATAGCGGCGCAAGGCGGCAAAGGCCGCTGCCGAGCTGAGTTCGCATGATATTCCGCTGCAGCTTAATTCTTGTTGCATAACCCGAGTCTCTTCATCGTTCACGACCAACACCGATCCACCCGAGCTGCGTAAAGCCAGCATCCCGCGTGGGCCACAAATGCGCGTATCGATTGAAGGCATTGCCGAGATCGCCGGCCGGGGATCGATCGCCCAGTCCACGTTTTCGTTGAGAGCCATCCGATGCGGGCTTCGGCTTTCAGGCTCCACCGCAAAAAGCTTCGGTATGCTCCGACACCAGTTCAGCCGCCGCGCCTCGACAAACCCCTTCCACACTCCAAACAGTAACTCTCCATAACCGGTCGGCATGACGACTGCGTCGGGCGCCTTGCGAAGCGCCGCGAGCAATTCGAAGGCAACCGCTTTGTAGCCTTCGATCCCGAACGGGTGACCAGAGGGAGGCTCAGTGACGGTGCTCAGCACCGCCCATCCATACTTTGCATGCACAGCGCGGACTAATTCCCAACGTCTTTCGAAATGCGCGTAAAAGAAATTGGCGCCGTATTCTAAGCACTGCCGCACGATTGGGCTTGGTGTCTGAGGCAAACCAAATATGACACAGGGGACGCCAGCGCGAGCCGCATAAGCCGCGACGGCCGCGCCGTGATTGCCTGACGAAGACAGCACGACGCCTGGCGCAGCAGACGCGGCGGCTGCACAAATCGCGAAATAGGCGTAGCGGTCCTTGTGGCTTCCAGTTGGATTTGCGGCTTCGTCCTTGACCAGTATTCTAGAGGCAAGTCCGGTCTTGCGTGCCAGGAATCCGCAATCGAACAGGGGCGTGTTGCCTTCCCCCAGAGCAAGAGCCGCGTTACGCGGGGGTAGAAGCATGTCAAATACTTCTGGCCGTAGATCGCGGTGCGGCACGCGATCGTAGTCGAAGATTAATTCCGCGGGCCAGACCGGCCGACCGGGGGCGGCCGGCGCGCCAAGATCGAGTGGCGGAAAGAGCGGGAAACGCTCCTCGGGATAGCCGATCGGCGACTGATGTGATGCAAGGCTTGCCGACGCGCTCATGGTGCGTTCGTCGATTGCGGCTGCTGTCGCCCATCGCCCCGCAGGATAACTCCAGCGATGATTTCCGCTGCGAGAAGCAGCGCATCCTCGTCGATGTCGAATTCAGGCGTGTGATGCGGAGCTGTGATATTCTTTGCCGGGTTGCCGCAGCCAACGAAGAAGTAGCAGCCCGGTACGCGATCGAGGAACTCGGCCATGTCGTCGGATGCCATGGTAGAAAATTCTTCGAAACGACAGAGATCACCGAAATGCTCCTCCGCCACCTGCCGAACCGCCGCCGTCACCTCAGGATTGCTACGACAGGGTGGCAGGAAACCTGAACTATCGAACGTGATCTCAAGTCGGAAGCGTCCCGCGATCGCACGAGATGATTCCGTCAGTCGTTTCAGCAGACGGTCTCGCGTCTGCTTGGATTGCGTCCGCAGCGTGCCCGAAACCTTGATAGAGGATGGAATGATATTGTGGGCGGTGCCGCCCAAAATCGACCCGACGCTGATGACGGCAGCTTCACGGGGATCAACTTCGCGCGCCACAAGGTAAGAGTTGCTGTCGATAAGTGACGCCAGCGCGCCGACCGTATCCTGCGAAAGGTGCGGCACAGCCCCGTGCCCACCGTGGCCCTTGATCTCCCAGTGTAACTTGTCCGAAGAGGCGAAGACCGCGCCGTCATGAATTGCAAGCGTCCCGATCTCGAGTTCGCTCCACAGATGTACGCCAATGCAGCGATCGGGGTTGTAGCGCTCAAGCACGCCGTCTGCAATCATCGCCGCGGCGCCGCCGCCCGGCTCCTCCGAGGGCTGAAAGCAGAAGACGGCGGTTCCGGCAAAACGGTCGCGGCGCTCCGCAAGCGACCGCGCAACCGAGAGCGCCACCGCCATATGTCCGTCATGACCGCAGGCATGGCTGTTCCCGGCGATCTCCGAACGCCATGCATGATGCGAGCGCTCTTCGATCGGCAATGCGTCCATATCGGCTCTAACTAGGAATGTCGGCCCCGGTCGGGCGCCGGTAATCGTTGCCAGCAAGCCGGACCGGCCATAGCTCTTCGGATCAATGTCGGCACCAATCAGTTGCAAGGCGGCTACCAGAGTGGCACGCGTGCGCGGCAGCTCAAATCCCAGCTCCGGGATTCGGTGCAAACGGCGTCGGTTTGCGACTGTCCACCGGAAGTTGTCAGTATCGATAGCTTCGGCGCGATTGTGTCCGAGTGGAGCGTTGATCGCTTCTTTAGGCACGTTTGAGTTCTCCGAGCGTACGCATGAAATACTGTTCCAACTGTCTGGTCCCGGCTGCGATGAGGAGGCTGTAGCCCAGGAAGAAGATGCCGAGGATCGCGAAGGGTTCGTAGTAGCGGAATGTATCGGAGGCGAAGGAGAACGCGGTGCCGAGCAGTTCGTTGACCGCGATCAGCGACAGATAGGGTGTAGCCTTGAGGATCGATAAGAAGTAGTTGCCGATCGCGGGGATGGAGTTGCGCAAAACGAGTGGCAGAACGATCAGGAGGTTGAGCTGCCAGCGCCGCAATCCAAGAGCGTTACTCGCCTCGAACTGGCCGAGCGGAATGGCGTCAAATCCAGCTTTGAAGACCTCGGCCAGATAACTGCTGTAATGGATGCTGAGGCACCCAATGCCGACTACGAGCGGAGGCAGCACAATCCCCCAATAGGGGAGCACAAAGAAAACGAAATAAATCTGCGCGATTAAAGGTGTTACACGGATGGCATCGATGAAGAAAGAGATGATGCGGTCGGAGGCGGGGCCGGTCCTCCGTCCGATCTCCATGAGGAAGCCGAGCACGCAGGCAAGCACCGAGCTGACCAAGCCGATGACGACTGAGAGGACCGAGGCCTTCACAAGCGCGGGCAGGATTGAGAGCGCGAAAACGAAGTGTCGGAATATCGGTAGTGTACGATGTCCTCTATGATTGCGGTGATCTCTGCAGCGGCCAACGCGCGGCCCCGAATCTTGGCGCGTACGGCGTCAAGGCTTTCCGGCGGCGACGCCGGCGCAACGGTTACCGCGCTGCCGATAGCCTCGCCGAAGCGGCGAAAGGCCGGCTCCGACAAACCGAGCTCGTCTGGTCCAACCAGGCCGTCGTCGGTCAGCAGTAGCGTGGCGAGCAATGCCTTGGAATTGGCACGCAGCTCAACGCGCGAAAAGCCGCGGAAGACCTCAGGCCGCAGAGCCGTCGAGCGCCGGGAGATTACGACGACGTTTTCGCGGCCGGTATCGAGATTGATGCGTCTTATTTTGAGCTGTGGACGCGCCGGTAATGGCGGGTTGTCGATCATATCGAGCCCTAGATGCGAAAGGTGGCCCAACATTATGTATAGATCAGCAGAACCTATTGATCTAAATCAGACTTGGGGGGAAATTTTCGAAGACGGAACGTCCGGTTTTGGCTCAAGCTGGATAGCCACGCCCGTCCGACCAATAGTCGCCTTTGACTTCGAGCGTCGGCGAACCTCAGTGCTCCTCGACAAGAGTGGTAACAGGCTGCTGGTGACCAGAGGCGTGCCCGAAGATGCCCTGCGTCTTTCGCATCCTTTGGACGACACGACGAATTCGAGGCGCTTAGCAAACCGGGGCTTCCGAGTGCGGGGGATTGCCTCTTGGCAAGTGAGCAAAGCTTATGTCGTGATCGATGATGAAGCGGATCGGGTCTTCGCCGGCTATGCCGCCGCCCTCGCTTCGCCAAACGCGGCGCTCGCAGCCTTGCCGCCGGCTCGCCATCAAGATTATCACCGTTGACAGAGGTGCGAGCGAACTCATTGTGAATAAATCCGAAAACCGAATTTGATCGACATCAAAGCGGATGTAGCGGAATCGGTCTTTTTTCTTGTGCCGCTAGGAAAAAGGACCCCCAATGCCGGACAAATCGACTGCGAGGGTGCCGGGTCAGACCCGTGCGCTCTGGATGTCCACGATCGCTTTCACCGTTTGTTTTGCGGTGTGGACCATCTTTGCCATCATCGGCGTGCAGCTCAAAAAAGAACTCGGTCTCAACGAAACACAATTCGGCCTGCTCGTCGGCACACCGATTCTGAGCGGCTCGGTCATCCGCATCTTCCTCGGTGTGTGGACGGACCAGTATGGCGGCCGCATCGTCTATACGCTGGTGATGCTGTCAGCCGCGGTCGCAACCTTCTTCCTGACCTGGGCGTCGAGCTATCCGCAATTTTTGATCGCTGCGCTTTTTGTCGGAATCGCCGGCGGCTCCTTCGCGGTCGGTGTTGCATATGTGTCGCGCTGGTATCCGACAGAAAAGCAGGGCACAGCGCGGGAGATTCTGCGCTCTATCCCGATTTTCTTCACGACGTAACGGCGGATGACTTGAGGCTCCGCTTCTTCGCGCGGATGCATGAGGTGAGCCACGAATTACTCGATAAGCTTATTCATTACGATCCGGCCTGTGCCATGGCTTTTGTTGCCATCGATGAGCAAACAGGAAAGTTGCTAGGCGTAGTTCGCTGCATGATGACATCGGTGAAGCGACTGCTGAATTTGCCGTTTTGGTGCGCTCGCGACTCAAGGGTCACGGAATCGGTTGGTTGTTGATGAAACGCATAATTGAATTTGCCAAATGCAAAAACCTAAAAGCTATACATGGTCAAGTGAGCCGGACAGACCATTCCGGCGACGAATATCCCCTTTGGAGATCAATGAGGCTATTACAAAGAGCGCGACACGTTTTCATCCCGTGCGGGGGGAAGACGCCATGTCCTAATGGTCCAATGTGGGGGAGTACTTTTGATGTATGCAGACGAACTTGACTCAGATCAATGCTAATTGGCTTGCTGTGTACAAAATATCAAAAAGTCGGCGTTCGGTGTTCGTCGTACCATCGGTCGGGTAAGACATCCAAAAGGTCAGTTGGGTTGCCTGGATTGGAAGGGTACGGACATGTGGCAAAAGGTGCCGGCATTCATTCGTGAGTGGTCAATATTGATCTTAGCGCGCGCCCAATTTCAATTACTCGCCCGTCATAAAGGGCAGTAACCTCATCTGGGATGTCGCAACACTCGATACCTATTTGTCGGATCCACAGAAGTTGTTGCCCGGCAACAAGATGCCCTTTCCGGAGCTTAAGACGGAGGATCCTTTTCTAAGACAGCTGCCCGATAGCATTGCTGATGCGAGCCAAAGTTTGATTTTTATCAATGTGAGAGCGAAATAAAAATAATAGCTTTTCTATAGGCTAAAGGATGGAAGCCATGCTCAGAGACATCATCGTTAATCTTCCGGTCGGAATTAAGCCCGATGTAACGACGCCCTTTGCCGTGTCGCTTGCAAATCGATTTAAGGCGCATCTCAGCGGCATCGCGTTCTTTTACGAACCCATCTGGCCAGCCTCCGATATGGGCGCGACTGTCCCAGTTCTTTTCATCGAAGAGCAGGAAGCGGAAGCCAAGAAGTCGGCTGAGGACGCGATCGCGCGGTTCGAAAGCGCTGCAATCCGCGAACAGGTCAATTACGATTCGCGTCAGATTCGTACTTCGACCGCCGAAGCTTCAAAACAGTTTGTCGAATTGGCGCGGCGTTTCGACCTTGCAATAATTGCCCAGCCGACACCCGATCACGGCACAATCGATGATCTCATTGTCGAAGGAGCTCTGTTCGACTCTGGAAGGCCAATTCTGCTCGTACCTTATACGCAGCGAGGCCCGCTGGAGCTCAGCCACATTACAATTTGCTGGGATGGCAGCCGGCCAGCCGCGCGCGCAGTTGCTGACGCGACACCTTTTCTCGCTAACGCAAAGATGGTCGACATTTTTATCGTCGATAACGGTACAATTAAGAGCCAGGAAACGCCCGGTGCCGACATCGTCGACCATCTTCTGCGACACAACATCGAGGCAAGCGTCGAACGAACCGAGGTAGGGACCGATATCGCCTCGGCTATTCTGAACCACGTCGCCGATCGGGGGACCGACCTCCTGGTTATGGGGGGCTACGGCCACAGCCGTATCCGTGAGTTCATCCTTGGGGGCGCGACGAAAGGAATTATCCAGTCGATGACTGTTCCGACCTTGATGTCACACTAGGAGGCTTCGCCGTTCCGTAAGACGAACTCCATGTAATGCAGAAGCGACAAGGCTTCGCGGTGGTAGAACGAACTTTGAGACTCTATGTGAAACGATATTTTCCAGCATGGCACGAAGGAAAACCGCCGCGAATATATATATATATGCAGAGCGCTTGGCGCGCACTGGGGCCCGGACTCGTGACCGGTGCGGCCGACGACGATCCGAGCGGCATTGCGACATATTCGCAGGCCGGCGCACAATTCGGCTTTTCTTTATTGTGGACAGTATTCCTCACGCTGCCCTTCATGGCAGCAATCCAAATCGTTAGCGCTTGTATCGGTTGGGACACGCGACAAGGGATTGCTCGCAATATTGCACGTGTGTTGCCGCCGGTAGCGCTCTATCCGCTCGTGGCATCCCTTGTCGTGGCCAACACCATCAACATCGCCGCCGACTTGGCCGCCATGGGTGAGGCATTGCGTTTGGTTGCCGGCGGTTCTGCGCTGTTCTTTGCGGTTCTGTTTGGTGTCGCATGCTTCATCGCCGAGATATTCATTCCCTATCACCGCTACGCCGGCTATCTGAAGTTTTTAACTCTAGTTCTTCTGTTTTATGTAGCGGCCGCTTTCAGCGTCGAGATTCCGTGGGGCGAAGTCGCACGCGCAACGCTGCTTCCCGAACTCGATCTAAATCACGATCAAATATTGATGATCGTTGCAATCCTCGGCACCACGATCAGTCCCTACTTGTTCTTCTGGCAGGCTTCACAGGAAGCCGAAGAATCCGCGTTAAGTCACCGGCAATTATATTCAGAGCATTCTCATCTCAAGATCAATTCCTTCCGAACCATTTCCATCGATACCTGGATCGGCATGTTCTTCTCTAATGCAATTGCCTTTTTCATCATCGTTACGACGGCGGCGACACTTAAGACACAAGGCATCACGCATATTGATACTGCTGCGCAGGCTGCGGAGGCTTTACGTCCTATCGGGGGTCCATTAACTTTTGCGCTGTTCGCGGCAGGTATAATTGGCACCGGATTGCTAGCGGTGCCAGTGCTGGCGGGATCGTCTGCTTACGCAGTTGCAGAAATGTTCAAGTTGCGCGGCAGTCTCGAGCTGCCGGCGAGCCGAGCTATAGGATTCTACGCCATCGTCGCAGCTGCGACTTTGGGCGGCTCGGCACTACTCGCAACTAACATCGACCCGATCGCGATGCTGTTCTGGACCGCCGTGATAAATGGCGTTGTTGCGGTACCAATCATGGCGGCGACGATGCTTGTAGTCTCCAACAAGGGACAGGCGCATCGCATTCCGCTCCCGCGTTGGCTGCTAATTTTGGGCTGGTTCGCAGCAGCACTGATGGCAATTGCGGTGATATTACTCATCTGGTCGAGCTTTTTTACCTAGGCAGTCAGTCGTTCTAGCGCGAAGCCCGTATAATGTCGGCCGTATAGTGCAGACGACGACCTTAGTTGTCGAATTGCCTCTTTGTCGCCTAATAGCGCTTGACGACTAACCAATCGCGCTCATCCATTATCGCGTTACGGGGACCGACGGTAACCAGCCAGCCTCGCCGGGATGGACTTGTAGTGAACCACAAACGGACTTGTGGTGGAAGACGGGTGGCCGCGCGCTGATCTCGCTAAGCGACGATGCTGTCACGGCGGAGCAAGTCCTTGTTGGGTAAGAGCTGACAATCCGTCAATTGATTTGAATCAACGCGCGGCCGTGCATCGGAAGTAAATAATGTTAGATAACGTAATCATCTTAGGAGAGGGGCGCACACCATGCCCGAGACAAAATTCGACCGCACCATAATCCTTATTTTGCGTGTTCTGGTGGGCTGGGCATTTCTTTACGCCGGAGCTTGGCAAGTACTGCAGCATTATAGTGCGGCTGGCTTTCTTAATCACGTCGTCACCTTTCACGATTTTTTTGCCCATTTTGCCACTCCCGCGATGCTGCCTTACACAGATTTTTTCATGCGGTGGGGTCACCTGCTGATTGGGCTTTCGTTGGTATCCGGACTCCTGGTCCGTATAAGCGGTCTATTCGGCGTCTTGCTCATGATCACTTACCACTTCGCCCATATGGATTGGCCGTTCATTGAGAGCCATTTAAACCTTTTTGTCGACTTTCACCTCGTCTACGCGACGGTGATTGCTTTTTTGGTCGCGCATAAGGCGGGACATGTGTGGGGCCTCGACGGACTTCTGGCGCGAGTGCCTACGTTATTAGAACGTTATTGAGACCGCTATCGCCGCGGAAGCGCCAGTACTTATTTCAGCAGCAATTGCAAAGACAAACATGGGCCATATGCAAGGTCTCGTTGATCGACTCCAACAAGGGGGGCTGGGAGATCAGGTCAAGTTTGGCTCGGCAATGGCCCTAACGCAGCGGTTACACCTGAGCAAATTAAAGCTGCTCTTGGCAGTGAACAAGTGCAGCAGGTCGCACAACATTTTGGAATTCCAGTGGATGCAGCGTTAAAATTCTTGTCTGACAATCTTCCTACTGCTGTCGATTAGGCGAGTCCGAATGGCGCGGTACAAAATTCCTGAACGTCAATTTCAACCCACGGAGGAACGCATGAAACGCCTAGCCCTTGCATTGCTGATTTCGACCTTCGCCACGGGAGCAGCGCTTGCGGACAACGCATGCGCGATGAAGGCTATGTCCAAAGATGGCAAGCCTCTCGCTGGCGCTGCCAAGATGAGTTCCATGAAGAAGTGCTGCGAAGAAACGGCTATGAGTAAGGACGGCAAGCCGTTGTCCGGCGCAGCCAAGACTAGTTATGTCAAAAAGTGCGAGAGCGGTGAATAGCGGCGCGTCTGGCGGCCCCTGATTTGTATCTGGAGAGACCGCGTCACGGCGGTCTTTCTGTTTGGGGTGCTATGTCGCCTTCCCTTTTCTACATGGGCTCTCGCCCTACACATGCGCCCTTCCTGGTACTTAGAGCCAGCGCGCAAACGTCACTGCCAGTACGGCAACGATCATCTGCGCGAGGACGAAGCCGAGACCCTCCTTGAACGAGACCCCGCAAACGTATTCGACAGGGCGCGCGCGAGGGTGACAGCGGGATTGGCAAATGAGGTTGAAGCGGTGAACCAATACGCTTGAAGGTACGAGGCGCGTTCTTCACGACAATGTGCTGGGCGAGCTTGAGGATAGGACCCTCGTAGCATTCGTCCGCCCCGCGTAAGGCGTCTACAGTTTATCGTGGCGGGGCTAACTTTCAGGCGACTTTCGATCGAAGAGCGGCGATTTGCATGGCTTGAAATTTTGCGGATCGACCGGATTTGTAGGGTATCGTTTTCGGTCTTCGAAACTAGGTTCGTCTTAAGACTTAGGTTTGTGGCATTGCCCTATACGCAGCGTACGCGCTGGCTCCGCAGAACACCGCAAAAAACGCTCATTGCCGTAGCCCATCCAAGTCTTATTAGACAGTCAGCAATGAACTGATGGCCGATGTAGAGAATCTCATCGGGGGGCTCGAGTGTGGGCCCGACCAACAATATTGCGGAAATTCCAGATTGGGTTGCCACCGCTTCCAATTCCTCTAGTGACATCATACGCCGTAAACATTCTGCACTGAGGGGAACACTTTGCGACGCCGAAAAGAGAAATCCTTAGCTAATATGAGATAACTCCATATTAGGAGAGATAAATAATGAATACAGAATGACTCCTCATGGCAAGCGATCCTGGTCTCTTGCCCCATGAGATTGTGTGGTTCGAAAAACCAGACGGTCAAAGTTCCCGTCAGTAATAGGGCTAACTGACAACTTGCAGCCACTAGCCCTGCTTGTAAAGTTTGTCGCATCAGAGGCAGACCCCACCGCTCACGCGACTAGAAGCGCGATTAGTCCTTCTAGAATATGCAATGGCGACGGTGGACAGCCCGGAATGTGCAGATCAACCGGAACAACATCAGCGACACCGCCGGCGACAGCGTAGCTGCCGGCAAAGATTCCACCGTTCAACGCGCAACTGCCGATCGCCACCACCCATTTTGGATTGGGCGTGGCATTGTAGGTCCGCTGCAAAGCCTCGCGCATGTTCTTGGTGACAGGGCCGGTCACCGTTAGAACGTCGGCGTGGCGCGGCGAGGCAACAAAGCGCAAGCCGAAGCGCTCAAGATCGTAGAACGCATTGTTGAGGGCATGGATTTCCAATTCGCAGCCGTTGCAGGAGCCCGCATCGACATGGCGGATCGACAGAGAGCGGCCGAGTCGTTTTAGTGCCGCCTGATTCACCGAACGCGCGAGTTCGGCGACCGCTGCGTCGTTGGGCGGGGGTGGCGGCTCGGTGAGCGAGCCGCGCACAAGGCTTTCGAACAAGGTTCGGCGCATCACTGACCCTTAAAGATCGTGCCCGGAATAAGAGCAATTGAACGACTTATTGCAGAGCGGAAAGTCGGCAACGATGTTACCTTCGACGGCGTTCTCCAAGAGCGACCACTGGAACCAGGAGGCGTCGCGCAAATGGCAGCGCGCCACGCGACCCTTGCCGTCGAGCCGCAGCCAGACCAGCACGTCGCCTCGGAAAGCTTCAGCCACGCCCAGGCCTTCACAGATACGCGTGCTTAATTTTATCGGCACCCGTGTCGTCCCGTCGGGCAGACTATCGAGAATCTGCGCGATCAGCAACAGACTCTGCTCAACCTCGCGGATGCGAATCCAGACCCGCGCGTCGACATCACCGGCGGTCAGCACAGGCATCTCGAACTTGAGATCGCGGTAAGGGGCGTAACCAAGATTGTGCCGGGCGTCGAAAGCGCGACCTGAGCCGCGGCCGACATAGCCGCCAGCACCAAATTGACAGGCGTAATCGGGACGTATGATTCCAGTAGTGATGGTGCGGTCTTGCAGCGAGGCGGTGTTGTCGTAGAGCTCGATCAGCCGCGGAAACACCTTGCCCACTTCGACAAGCAAGGCGCGCAAACTTGCTGCCCCCTGGGGCGCCATGTCGCATACCGTTCCGCCGGGCACGATCACGTCCATCATGAGCCGGTGGCCGAAACAGGCATTCGCCGCCCGCAAGGTGCGTTCGCGCAAGATGCTTGTTTGCGCATGCATCAGCGCAAACGAGGCGTCGTTGCAAATCGCGCCAATGTCGCCGAAATGATTGGCAAGCCGCTCCAGCTCGGCCATCAGGGCACGTAAGTAGATTGCGCGCGGTGGCGCCGTCAGCTGCAAGGCGGCCTCCGCCGCTTGGGCAAACGCATAGGAATACGCCACCGTGCTATCGCCAGAGGTGCGAGCCACTAGCTTGGCGGCACGCTCAAGCGTGGCACCCGTCATCAACGACTCAATGCCCTTGTGCACGTAGCCGAGCCGCTGCTCAAGCCGTACTACGTGCTCACCATTGGCGGTAAAACGGAAATGGCCCGGCTCGATAATGCTGGCATGCACCGGCCCTACCGGGATCTGATGCAGGCCTTCGCCTTCCGCCGGCAGGAAAGTGTAGGGCGCGGGCTTTTGCGCGGGCTCGTTTTTGCCAAGCGGATACCGCACATCCCAAAATCCGCGATCGAGCCAAGTGCGCGTGTCGGGTGCACCCACGGCGTCCAGTCCAAACAGATCGCGGATCGCACGTTCAAGCCGGATCGCGGGGGGATGGTGCGCGCCGACGCTTGGATATGTCCTGTCCTTGCAAGCGTAGCTAAGCACGACGATTTCGTTGAAACGCTCGCCGAGGAGTGCCATGTGCACGCCGGCCGCTTCGCCCCACAGCCCGAGCAGCGTGCAGCGCCCGGCCGCGAGATATTCGATCGCCTGCCGCCAGCCGTCGTCGCCGACAACCGCGCGCGGCCACGGCCGGTGCGCCTTGACCGTCTCAACGTGCGTAATACTGTCGAGCAGGTTCATGATGTTATCCCAACAGCCGGGCGACGTTCTCGAAGCCGGTGACCAATGCCGGCGGCAGGTAGACGCCTGCCATGAACACGATGGCGAGATGGGCGAACATCGGCACATAGGACGCTTGGGCAGGCGCGGTCGACCCGCGCGGCTCGCCGAAGGCAATGCTGTTGAGCCGCAGGAACAAGCCGCCTAGGCCCACCAGAATTCCGAACACCAGAATGATCACCAGCCATGGCTCGCGCGCGAAAGTCGAGCTCACGACCAGAAATTCGCTCATGAAAATGCCGAGCGGCGGGAGGCCGGCGATGGCGACCACGCCGAGCACCAGGCCCCAGCCCAGCACTGGATTTGTCACGGTTAGCCCGCCCATGTCGGCGATCTTCTGCGTGCCCTTGACCTGCGAAATATGGCCCACCGCGTAGAAGATCGCCGACTTGGTCAGCGAATGCATGGTCATATGCAGGAGGCCCGCGAAATTGGCGAGCGTGCCGCCCATGCCGAAGGCGAACACGATAATGCCCATATGCTCGATCGAGGAATAGGCGAACATGCGTTTGATGTCGCGGCGCCGGTACAGCATAAAAGCCGCGAATACGCATGAGATCAGACCCATAGTCACCATCAACGGGCCGGGCGCGATAGCCGCCGGATTGAGCGCCAGCAACATCTTGAAGCGCAGCAGCGCATAGAGCGCTACATTCAGGAGCAGCCCGGACAGCACCGCCGAAATCGGCGTCGGGCCCTCCGCATGCGCATCTGGCAGCCACGCGTGGAGGGGCGCCAGGCCGACCTTGGTGCCATAGCCGAGCAGCAGGAACACGAACGCGACATTGAGCAGCGCCGGATCGAATTTTGCAGCTTTGGTCACCAGCACGCTCCAGACCATGGCGTTGATGCCTTCGCCAATCACCGGGCGCGCTGCCATGTAGACGAGTATGGTGCCGAACAGCGCCAGCGCGATGCCGACGCTGCCGAGAATGAAATATTTCCAGGCCGCTTCCAGCGCCTCATGCGTGCGGTAAATGCCGACCATCAGCACCGTGGTAAGTGTCGCGATTTCGATCGCCACCCACATCAGACCGATATTATTGGCGACCAGCGCCAGGCTCAGTGAGAACATCAGCGTCTGATACATGGCGTGGTAGAAACGCACGGAAGTCGGAGTCAGCCGACCGATTTCCATCTCGTGGCCGATGTAGCTCGCGCTGAACATGGCTGTGGTGAAGCCGATGAGGGTCGTGAGCACGATGAAGACTTTGTTGAGGTCGTCGACCAGCAGATAGGGGCCGGACTGTGGCTCAACTACGAATAGTGACACCGCGGTCGCGAAGCTCAGAAACGCCGCCAACACGTTGATCCGTGCGGTCAGTCGGTACCCGGGCAGCGCCGCGAGCAGGACGGCCGCCACGGCCGGGATCAGTAGAATGCCGATGAGTGCATCGATCATCGGCGTTCTCCACGGAAGCGGTCGAGCGCCTGCACATCAACGGTGTCGAAGCGCTCCCGAATGCGGAACAGAAAGATGCCAATCACGATGAAGGCGATCAGCACCGAAAAGGCCACGCTGATTTCGACTACCAGAGGCATACCCTTGGCCCCGGTCGCGGCCAGCACCAGGCCGTTTTCCAGCGACATGAAGCCGATCACCTGGCTCACCGCGTTGCGCCGCGTCACCATCATCAGCAGCCCGAGCAGCACCACCGAGAGCGCGAAGGCGAGATCCTCGCGCGCCAGCGGATCGGCCTCGGCGGTCACTCGCAGCATCACCACCATGGACAGCGCGACCAGGCCCATGCCGAGCAACATGGTCGGCCCGGTCCCGACCACGGTCTCGATCTGACGGTGGATGCCGAGCTTGACGATGATTCGGTGCAGCGCCACCGGAATGATGATGGCCTTGAATACCAGCGCGATCATCGCCGTTAGATAAAGATGCGGTGCGTCCTGCACGAAAGCCTGCCAGGCGACCGACGCCGCCAGTACCAAGGCATGCAGCGCATAGATGTTGAGCAGCGCGTAAAGCCGGTCTTGGTAGAGCTGCATGAAGCTCACCAGCACCAGCGAGCCGGCGAGCATATGGGCGATGTCGAAGGTGATGCCGTGCATGGTCTAAAGGCTCCGCGACACGAACAGCAGCAAGGTGGCGAGCAATCCCAGCATCAGGGCCGCGCCGAGGAATGCCGGCACCCGGAACACCCGCATCTTGGCGATTGCCGTTTCGAACATGGCCAACAGGAAGCCGCCGACCGCGAGCTTCGCCACATAGGCCGCAAGTCCGATCGCTATGGTCCGTAGGCCCGCGTCCGGCCCGCCGATACCCCAAGGGGCAAACAGGCAGCCGATCACCGAGACATAGAGCAAGAGCTTGAGTTCGGACGTCAGATCGATCAGCGCGAGGTGGCGTCCGGAATATTCCAGCACCATGGCCTCGTGAACCATGGTGAGTTCGAGATGGGTGGCCGGATTGTCGATGGGGATGCGCGCGTTCTCGGCAATCGCCACCATGATCAGCGCGATCAGCGCGAGGCCGAGCGAAACCCTTAAACCCTCTTCGCCGGTCGCCATGTAAGCGGTCATGGTCGAGAGTTGCGTCGAGCCCGCAATCAGGGCCAGCGTGAACACGATCATCAGCATCGCCGGCTCGGCCAGCGAAGCGATCATTACCTCGCGGCTCGAACCGATGCCGCCAAAGCTGGTGCCGACGTCGAGGCCGGCCAACGCCAGGAAGAATCGTGCGCTACCGAGCAACGCTATTATGGCGATCAGATCGGCCGACCAGGAAAACAGCAGGCCGCTGCGGAAGGTCGGCACTAGCGAGGCGGCGACCCAGGTGCCGGCGAAGATGACGTACGGAATGACACGGAACAGCCACGACGCATTGTCAGCCAGCACCACCTCCTTGCGCATCAGCCGAATCAGATCGCGATAGGGTTGAATGAGCGGCGGGCCCTGCCGTCGCAGCAGCCGCGCTTTCACTTTGCGCACGAAGCCGGTGAGCAGCGGTGAGAGCAGCAGCACCAGCAGCATCTCCGCGCCTTGCAATGCGAAATTGCGGATCAGGGCCATATCGCAAGCACCAGCAATAGGAGCACCAAGGCCGCAAACACCAGCGTGAGGTAACGGCGGATGGTGAGGAATTGCAGGACGTTGAGTCGGTCGGCCGCGTATCCAATGAAGCCGGCGATCGGAGCGTAAGCGGCTTCCCAGATCAGGTCGTGCAGGTTGACTGTCAGCCGCGCGGGCGTCATGGCGCCGGGCGGCGGCATTTCGCTGATCTCGCGCGCGCGGAACACGGTCGCGCCGTAAACGCGGCGGATTGGCTGGACAAAGCTCGACGCGGTGTATTGCGTTGCGGTACTCGGGTCCGGATAGCCGCAATCCCAAGCCGGCGCGCGCCTCAGCTTGTCGGAGGCCAGCCGGTGAATGGCAATGGCCGCGATCGAGCCGGACATCACGACAAAGATGAATACGAGAAGCCCGTTGTAGGAGCTGCGGCTTTCGGCGATCGGTACGATCGAAAGCCATTGCACGCCAACCTGTTGCGGCATGCTGACGCCGACCAGACTTTTGGTGACCGGGGCCAGCGCGTCGATGAAAAAGCCGGGTAGAATTCCGGCAACGAGACAGAGCACGGCTAGGAAATACATGGCGGCGAGCGAATTGCTGTCGGTCTCCTGCGCATTCGCGGCGGCGGGTGTGCGGGCACGGCCGAGAAAACTCACGCCGAACGCCTTGACGAAGCAGGCCGCGGCTAGCGCCGCCGACAGCGCCAGTAGCGCGCCTACCGCAGGTACCAGGAATTTCAGGCCCCATACCGGCAATTGCGGGCTGATCAGGATCGCCTGGAACGTGAGCCACTCGGACACAAAGCCATTGAGCGGCGGCAATGCCGAGATTGCCACGCAACCGACCAGGAACAGGAAGGCGGTTTGCGGCATGCGGTGAATCAGCCCGCCGAGGTGCTCCATATCGCGCTCGCCGGTCGCGTTGAGCACCGCGCCCGCGCCGAAGAACAGCAGGCTCTTGAAGACCGAATGGTTGAACACATGGAATAACCCGGCGGTCAGCGCGAGCGCGGCGGCGAGCGCCATGCCGTGCGCCTTGAACGCCAGCGCCAGGCCGAGCCCGATGAAGATGATCCCGATATTTTCCACCGTGTGATAGGCGAGCAGGCGTTTGAGGTCGTGCTGCATCAACGCATAGAGCACGCCTATCACCGCGGTGACGCCACCGACGGCGAGTACCACCATGCTCCACCACCAGTCCGGTGGTCCGAGCAGACCGAATACGATCCGCACGAAGGCGTAGACCGCGACCTTGGTCATCACGCCGCTCATCAGCGCGGAGACGTGGCTGGGCGCGGCCGGATGCGCGAGCGGCAGCCAGGCATGCAGAGGCACGACACCCGCCTTGGAGCCAGCACCGATGAGCACAAGGATCAGCGCGAGTGCCGCCAGCGCCGCCGAGGGGTGCGATGCGCGCATGGCGTCGAACGCATAATTACCGTTGGTCCCGGCGAGCAGGCCGAAGGCGAGCAACAGCGCAAGCGTGCCGAAGCTCGCCATCAAGAGATAAACATAGCCCGCGCGAACATTCTCGCCGACTCGATGATGCGCGATCACCAATGCCCACGAGGTGATTGACATGAACTCCCATGACACCAGGAAACTAAATGCATCATTCGTCACGACGACGAGGTTCATGGCGGCGAGATAGGCTGGATAGAACGGCAATACACGTTGCGGCGAATGCTCGTGACGACCGTAACCGAGCGCGAACAGGCTCGCCGCCGCGCCGCCAAGATTAACCACCACCAGGAAAAACGCTGCCAACACGTCGATGCGGAAATGCGCGCCCAACCACGGCAGGCCGACAGGCAACACCAACGTTCCGGGATCCGAACTTGGTAATAGAAGAGCCGCTGTCGATATTGAAAGCCCGCTCAGCGAAGCAACCAGGCTGCCGCCGTAAATCAAAACGGAGCCATATTTCTGGCGACAAAGCGGAATGGCTACCAGCGCCAGCCCCAGCAGGCCAGCGACAGACCAGAGTATCGGGGACGGGCTCATATTAGCCGCCGTTACGCAGTACGCGCTGGTGCCCGAGTGGCGCGATAGGCTTTTGGTCTTGCCACATACTCCTTGAGTCTCACGCCTCTGCCACCGGCCGGACTCGCCGCTCCCTCGGGGATCAATTCGATTCCAGCGTCCTCCAGAGCGGCCACAAGTTTCATCAGCGAATCAACATTGCCTCTAATGACGCCGTCACTGGCTTCCATGCGTTGGATGGTAGGTACGGAAAGGCCTGCCATGTCCGCCAAATCGCGCTGATCGACGTTTAAAAGGGCACGAGCGGCACGAAGTTGAGTGGCGGTAAGCATTGCGTATCCTCATCATTGCTGGGAGTAAGGATGTTATATCCAAAATTATTTTTCAAGCATCCTTTTCGATGTTTTAAATGTCATAAAATCCCTCGCCGTCATCCGCGAAATTTGTGTTCGAGCACGGAAACGGCCGGAGAACACGCCCGACCGCCTTTCTGCGCCGCGTCATATTCATAGTTTGCTACGCCGTCCTCCGTATCTAACAGCCGTCAGCGAGTAATGGCTATCGCGCGCGTGGCCACCACTCGACTGCACATCCCTGGTAAGGCAGAATGCAGCGCTCACCCTTGACATGTTTGTCAAACTCAATTGGCAAGTTCGCGCGTTCAGCGCCGACGACATTGACGCGCCAGCCGTCAGAGCGCACGTTCCGTACTTGGCTTAGCGATATTTTGATAACTATGCGCCGCTCACTCGCGGCGCACCTCGCAAATCTTTCAAATCTGAAGAACCGATTCGACTACGCAGATGGCCACTAATGAAAGACGCCGCCAACTAGAGGCAACTCAAAGGCATCGGCCGATCCTATTTCTTATCTGTTTATGTAGAAGCCCAAGGCTCCCAGGAGAATGACACCTACGACGAGCGCGACGGTCGCCCAAACCATCTGAATACCTCCCGACGTTAGCCCCATGAAAGGTGCCTATTCCGCGGCGATGTTGATCTGCGGCGCTGCGGCCTTCACTTCGGAGTCTACGCTTTGCTCGAACTTCCTGAAGTTCTTTTGGAACATGCCGACGAGCCTGCGCGCCGTCTGGTCAAACGTCTTCGCGTCGGCCCAGGTCTGATCCGGGTTGAGTATCTTGGTATCGATCCCCGATACCGAGGTCGGCACCGCGAAGCCGAAATATTTGTCGGTGCGGAACTCCGCGTTTTTTAGCGAGCCGTCGAGTGCGGCCGTCACCAGCGCGCGCGTCACCTTGATCGGCATGCGGTTGCCGACGCCGTAGATGCCTCCTGTCCAGCCTGAGTTGACCAGCCAGCAATCAACCTTGTGCTTGGCGATGTAGTCACGGAGCAGCCGGCCGTATTCCGCCGGCGGACGGGGCAGGAACGGCGCACCGAAACAAGTCGAGAACTCGGGCTCGACGCCGACTAGGCCCTTCTCGGTGCCGGCGACCTTGGCGGTGTAGCCAGACAGGAAGTGATACATCGCCTGCGCCGGCGAAAGCTTCGCGATCGGCGGCATAACGCCAAAGGCGTCCGCCGTGAGAAAGATGATGTTTTTCGGATGGCCGGCCGTGCCCGACCGCGACGCGTTCGGGATGAAGTCGAGCGGATAGGCCGAGCGGGTGTTCTCGGTCTTCTTGTCGCTGTCGAAGTCGGGAATGCGCGTGACCGGATCGATCACGACGTTCTCGAGAACGGCGCCGAAGCGGTTGGTGGCGTCCCAGATCATTGGCTCCGCTTCTTTCGAAAGCTTGATAGTCTTGGCATAACAGCCGCCCTCGAAGTTGAAGATGCCGTCGGACGACCAGCCGGTCTCGTCGTCGCCGATCAGCGTGCGGTTCGAATCGGCCGAAAGCGTGGTCTTGCCGGTGCCCGACAGACCGAAGAACAGCGCGCTGTCGCCGACCTTGCCGACATTGGCGGAGCAATGCATCGGCATCACGCCTTGCGCCGGCAGGTAGAAGTTCAGCGTGGTGAACACCGCCTTCTTGATTTCGCCTGCGTAGGACGAGCCGCATATCAGTACGATCTTGCGAGTGAAATCGATGGCGACCATCGTGTCGGAGCCCTCGCGGCCGCCGTGACGCTTGGGGTCCGGCTTGAACGAGGGGCAATCGACGACAGTGAGTTCGGGGACAAAGGCCGCGAGCTCACCGCGCTCTGGACGGATCAACAATTGGTGAATGAAAAGCGAGTGCCAAGCGAGTTCGGTGTAGACGCGAGTCTTGATCCGGTACTTTGGATCGGCGCCGCCGTAGAGGTCCTGCGCGAACAGGGTCTTGCCCTTCGCGTGCGCGAGAAAATCATTGTAGAGCAGGATGAATTGCGCCTGCGTCATCTTGCGGTTGCCGTCCCACCAGACGGTATTTTCCGTCAGCGCATCGCCAACCGTATGCTTGTCCTTCGGCGAGCGTCCGGTGTGGTGGCCGGTTTCGGCGCAGAGCGCGCCGCCGGCGACGATCATCGCCTCGCCGTTGCGGATCGCGTGCTCATAAAGTTCCGCCTCCAGGAGATTCCAATGAACTGCGTGCGACTCTGCGAAACCGGATTGGTCGGCCCCTCGGCCAACATTCCGTAATCCTATTTCGCGCATTGGATACTCCGTGTCCAAATCTTGTAAAACAGTATCAAGGCATGTACAGCATATCAAGTGAACATCCAAGAACATCTAGTATGATGTTTAAAACATCATGCTACTCCATTATTGATCGGAGGTGTCTCAGCAAGAAAAGAACCGGCCCCGCCCGCAATTTGTTTGATACGATTTTATTCTTATCGGTGGCGAACTGTGAAAACCAATTTTCTCGGCGCTACAGTTTTACTCGTCGTGCTGCAATTTTTCGGGCCCGCAGACGCGGCGACCATTCTGCATCTCGCTCGCGTTGGTTGCTCTTGCAATCATTGGGGCCTTCATGGGAATCCAGTACGTCACCAAGTATGCATTTTGGCTCGCCATCTCCGCATACGTTCTACTAGCCCTATCCAGCTTGATGAAGGAATAGAACCGGGCGCTTCGGCTCATATGTACTGGTCTGCTGCCAGACATTCATTTGTCGTTGATCGGACACAGCGGGCGTACCAGGTACGGGGGATAATTGCTGGTCTCTGCCGACGGTCGACCGTACACAAGCTTGTCTCAATGCGCTTCGGGCCCTTCGCCCAGGAATGAGACGATGCCGACGCCTATCCATACTTCGCGGAGACCGTGTGACATCAAGACTTCGCTTCTGGCAGCGATGCTATTGCATACAGTCGGAAATACCGGCGGAAGCAAGCTATTTGTCGATGATTTCTTGGTGACCTTCGGAGGCTCCATGATGAAATTGCAGGGCTATCAGCAAGCTCTTGACCAGGCGCGGCGCCCCAAGGGTTACAATCAGAATCAGCGGGCCCCAAAACTACCGCGTGCAGCCAAGAGGGCGGCTGATATTCAATCTCGACTCCGAGTGCGAGGCCGACGACCAGCGCCCCGGCAAGCAGGATGACGAACACGGCGGGCCCGTCGCCAGAGTCTGCAACGGCGAAATCGAGACCGCATATGTCGCAGCAAGGTTGGAGCGTTAGAAAGCCCTTGAAGAGTCTGCCCTTGCCGCAGCGGGGACATCGGCATCTAAGGCCCGAGCTATATGGCGACGTAGCTCCGACGAGGAGAAAGCATTTCATTGATCACCTCGGGGGGTGCGTTCCTCAACGATCGCGGAAGGCTCCGAATAACATAAGCGTTATTCTCGTAGCCGAGCGCCTAATCGGTGGAACACCATCGCACTGCACACCAAAAAGAAGACTAAGACGCACAGCAGCGGCAGCAGGAAGACAGCCGCTCGATAGAAAGGAGCCCACGAACTGTTAAGAGTAGGTTCGAAAAGGAGTAGATATACTGCGCCGAATGCTCCTAACGTACTCACCCCGTGCGCTTCGTCGAGCCAATCGTTTGGAGGATAGGCGCCGCGATTGATCTTTCGATAAGCCTCCACAACTTCTTCCGCCCAGCTTGCCAACCAGCGGCGCCCGATCCAGGTCCATGCCCCGGTGAGCAAAACGCTCACAAAGAGAACATGCCTGTAAAGGGCCAAGGCTGGCTCTAGGTTGTTCCCACGGGTGCGGGGATCGACGAAGATCAACACCGTATCGACGAGCGATTGAGTGGCGGCAATCCACTGCTGCAACACCGCGCACTCACCGAACGCGACCAAGCCGGCAGCGTACAGCATGGTCGTCAACAACAGGCACTCTGCCGCCCTCCAGAGCGACATCACGATGCTCCTCGCACGCCGTTGAAGGCCACGCGGCGCAACAGCGATTGTAAGTCCGAAGCAAGAGTCTGACAACTGATGTGTTGCGAATCGGGATTAATGCCTAAAAATAAAGATTTGTCAGTGGGGCAGATCATGGAGAACTCACCTGCACACAGTTCCGAACTGGCCCCGCGCTCCGTGATCTGGCTTGCCCACCTGTCAAAAATGACAGGCATTGATGGGAGTAGCCCGGTGGCTCGAAGCTTCAAGATCGTGACTCTGTTATTGTGTGTGGAGATACGCAGGGGGTCTTATCGTTTCCCCCCAGGGCCTGAAATGAATTGGGTGGTCTCAACCGGTCGCCGCAATATATTGGCTAAATCGCTCTGCTGGCGACTGGAAGTCCAGCGTTTTCCTGGACCGCTCGTTGAGTTGACGCGCTACTTTGTTCAACTCGGCCTGGGAGTGCGTCGCAAGATCAAGGCCCTTGGGGAAATACTGGCGCAGCAGGCGATTGGTATTTTCGTTTAAGCCGCGTTGCCAGGGGCTTTGGGGGTCGCAGAAGTAGACGTCGATATTTGTTTCCATGCTGAACCGCTTGTGGTCGGCAAGTTCCTTGCCGCGATCCCAGGTCAGCGATCTGTAGAGCTCGTCGGGCAGCTTCCTTGGGCGCCGCGCACATTGACCAATGTGATCGTTCGAGCTGGAATTGTTGAACTGTGGGGTACGATTTTTGATGAACGGGAGCGCGAGGCGCTACGCGTCGCGGCTGAAAACGTACCGGGCGTACGACAGGTGAAGGACCACTTGGTCTGGGGTGAGCCGGTGTCCGGTATGGCCATCGACGCTCCCAATCAGGAGTAGAAACCAAGTGAAAGATCCGCTTAGCCTGGTCGAAGTTGCTTACGATGGCGAGCGCGAACACCTGGTAACATTTGTCATCCGAGCCGAGGAGATCAGCAAGCGAGATCAACTTTCTCGTGCGGCAAGCTGACGTTTCAAGGCGCGGTGCTCCTCAAACCGCGCGGTCACATCCCGCAGAAGCGCTGCAATTCCTACCAACTGACCGCGTTCGTCCCGCAGCAGCATGACTGTGAATTCGATTGAGACCTGTCTGCCATCCTTCCGAATTGCCGGCACAGCAAGCACATCGCCTTCTCCATATCGGCTCCGCCCTGTTTGCATGGCGTGGTCGTAGCCGTCCCAGTGACGCTGGCGGAGGCGCTCGGGAATGATGATGTCCAGGGATTGGCCGATCGCCTCGGCGCGAGCAAATCCGAAAATTCGTTCCGCACCGGGATTCCAGAACCGAATGATCCCTCCCGTGTCCGCGGCGATGAGGGCGTCGGATCGGGTCGAAAGAACCGCTTGAGCGAGAACATCCGATATGTTCACAACCACATCCTCGACGGTTTCGTTGTCAAACTCTATCGCCACCGGGTCGCTGGCCGGAAAAGTCTCGGTCAGCGCCTCATCAAGAAGAGTATCGAGATGAGCTCTTTTCCTGCGCCTGGATGCCACGTCAGCAGGCGGCGGCTTCTTGCTAGACATTTCGACCTCTCCGCCTCTCTGTGATCTCACCTCTTGGCTATATATAGAGGGTCGAAAATGCGCCGCAAACCGATCGCGTCGTTCGGGAGATAGCCATGTCGGACATTCAATTTGAAGAAGGCTCCATCAGTGTGGACGCTAAACTGATCGGGAAAAGCCTTGGCGTCGAGGTCCCGCTGGTCCAAGCTCTGATGCGGGAAGGGAAGATCACGAGCATCTGCGAGCGCGGAATCGACGTGGACGCGGGCACTTATCGGCTCACGTTCTTTCATGCCAATCGTCGGTTGCGTCTCATCGTTGGTGAAGCAGGAAACATCATTCGACGTTCGACGATTGACTTCGGCGATCATCCAATCGGGGCGACGATACACAAATCTCGCCGTTGAAGTTTCAGGAGGTCTCTTGATCATCTATTCGTCCGATCAAATCCCGCGTGCGACAATCCTTAAGCGCTTCCCTCTTCCGAGGAACTTTGGCGTTTCGCCGGAATCGCGCATCCGACGAGGGCTGGTGTGGCCGGCACCCATGGGCGCCAAACGCATAAAGCCGTTCGAGATCTATCGGTACGATCCCGATTCCGACGAGAACCCACGGCTCGACACGTTCGAGGTCGATCTCGACGATTGCGGGCCGATGGTTCTCGATGCGCTCATCTGGATTAAGAACAAGGTGGACTCGACGCTCACCTTCCGCCGCTCCTGCCGTGAGGGCGTCTGCGGCTCCTGTGCCATGAACATGGACGGCACGAACTGGCTTGCCTGCACACGGTTTATTTCCGATCTGGGCGCACCGGCAACGATCTACCCGCTGGCGAATATGCGGATCGTCAAGGACCTGGTGCCTGATCTGACGCATCTATTTGCACAGTATGAAATGATCGAGCCTTGGCTGCATTCAAAGACGCCGCAGCCCGAGACGGAGCGTCTTCAATCCATCGAAGAACGCCGTCGGCTCGACGGCTATTACGAGTGCATTTTGTGCTTCT
>Ga0134125_10000550_pt1 | contig 49986 bp, 51 predicted proteins | sample KB31751_FD_96464 | JGI IMG/M metagenome (GOLD analysis project Ga0134125, IMG submission 96464) | Terrestrial soil microbial communities with excess Nitrogen fertilizer from Kellogg Biological Station, Michigan, USA - KB3-175-1 | ecosystem: Environmental > Terrestrial > Soil > Unclassified ... | reverse complement strand
GGCACGAGGAGGTCTTGTGTCCGAAGCACGCACGGGGAAGCGGTTTCCCCTGGAATTACCCATAAAGATCCATAAATCGGAAAAAGGCGGCGACAGCAGCGGCGTCACCGGAAATTTGAGCGCCGCTGGCGTCTACATTAAAGCGGATGCCGCGCTGGACGTTGGTTCCAACGTGGAATTTGAAATCACGCTTCCCCCTGAAGTGACTGGGGCGAAGGACAGCGTGGTGGTGCAATGCCGAGGGCGCGTGGTACGGACGGACGAGTCCGCGGCCGGATCGGATGCGCGCGGGGTGGCCTGCGTGATTGATTCCTACGATTTTGTTCGCCACTCGTAAGTGGAGGAGCTAAGGCGATGCTGAAACTAATTCTGGCCGACAACCAGGCCATCTTCCGGGCGGGGATCGCGAAAGTATTGGCGGTCGAAGACGAGATGCGCATTGTGGCGCAGGCACAGACCTCAGAGCAGATGTTCATGGCTCTGGAAAAATTCCGCGCGTCGGTACTGGTCATCGCCGGCGGATTCCACTCCGACTTTGGCGGGGTCATCCAGGCCTCGGCGAAAGCGAAGACCCGCGTGGTGGTGCTGGCCGATACCGGCGAGAGCGCGCAAAAATATATGGGCGCGGGCGCGAATGGCGTGGTGTACCGCAACGTGACCAGCGGGGCCCTGGTGGACTGCGTGCGGAAGGTCGCGCGCGGCGAAAATTGGGTGCAGGACATTGCCGTTCCCAGCGAGCTGACGGAAAACGATATGGTCGGATTGCGCGTCCGCGACCGGCTGACGGCGAAAGAGCTGCGGATTGTCGCGCTCATCGTGCAGGGATATAAGAACAAAGAAATCGCCACGCAGCTCGGCACAACAGAACAGGTCATTAAGAATTATCTGCGCAACGTTTACGACAAGATCGGCGTATCAGACCGGCTTGAGCTGGCGCTGTTTACGATCCATCACCGCATCCTGAACGAAGCTGCCGCGGCTACTACCGCTACAGCCGCTCCGCAACCAGGTCCAGCGGGCGTGATTTCGTAGGGCTGCGGCGGTTTGAAATTGTAGCTGGCGTTGAGTCGAAGACTGGCAGGACTTTCAGGGTTCTGCCTAAATTTCTTCGTGTTTTAGATTCTTCCGAGCAAATCTGTCCCTCGATTTTCCGTGGGTCTTCTTTCTGGGATAATCTTTTTTCTGGATCAATCTTTCCCAGGACAATTCCTCCATGCGAAAAGCGCTGCTTCATCTGAAAAAATCCGATCCCGTGCTCGCGGAAATCATTGAGCGGGTTGGAACGTACAAGTGCCGGTATGACGAGCCGGAATTTCAAAGCGTTGCGCAGGCCATTGTGTATCAGCAACTTCATGGAAAAGCTGCAGCCACTATCTTTGGTCGGCTGGTTGCGTTAGCGGGCGATCCACTGACGCCTAAGGGCATTCTGAAGCTTAGCGTCGAACAGATGCGCGGCGCGGGACTTTCCAAACAGAAATTGTCATATGTGCGCGATTTAGCGGAGCGGACCGAGCGCGGCGAATTGGATTTTGCGCGCCTGCCGGAATTGAGCGACGATGAAGTGATCGCATGCCTCACACAAGTTAAGGGCATCGGAGTCTGGACTGCGCACATGTTCCTGATGTTTGCATTGAGGCGGCCCAACGTACTGCCGGTCGGCGATTTTGGCATTCAGAGTGCGATGCGAAAACATTACAAAAAGCGCAAGGTGCTTAAGCCCAAACAAATGGAGAAGATTGCCAAATGCTGGGAGCCGTACCGTTCGGTGGCGTGCTGGTATTTGTGGCGCAGTCTGGATGTGAAGCCGCCGGAAGGTTGACGCCTCTTGGATGACGGTCGGCACTTGCGGTTCTGGTAGATTGAGCTTGTGACCAACGAGCAAAAAATTCGGGTTCTGGTGGCCAAGCCGGGTCTGGATGGTCACGATCGCGGCGCCAAGGTGATTGCCCGGGCCCTGCGCGATGCGGGTATGGAAGTCATTTACACCGGACTGCGGCAAACTCCGGAAATGATCGTAAGCGCCGCGCTGCAGGAAGATGTGCACGTGATTGGACTCTCCATTCTTTCAGGCGCGCACAACGTGATCGTTCCGCGCATCACGGCTTTGCTCCAGGAAAATAAAATGAGCGATGTGCTGCTGGTGGTTGGCGGAATCATTCCTGAGCAGGACATGGAAGGTTTAAAGAAGAATGGCGTAGCGGCCATTTTCCCTCCGGGAACCGCCATGGAAGCCATCGTCCAATTCATCCGCGCCAACGCCAAGCCGCACGCCTTCCCAGCAAGCTACTCCTAGAGCTTGGTTCAAGCCATACGCTGCCCCTGGCATTTTCGGTAGGGCATGACAACCTTAAGGCGAAGCTCCTACATCCAAAGTTCGCCTTTACGCCTATATGCGCTTCCGGTTGACCATCGTCGCGGGGCTGGCGGTTGTTGCCTTCAGTATCTATGCCATCAGCTGTGGAGGTGGCAGTTCCGTTGACACGCCGGACCCAACTCCCACGCCTGGTTCGTTCACGATCAATCCTTCTTCTTCTTCGATCATCATTACCCAGACCCAGCAGTTCACCGCGTCGGCGGGCGGTGGTGTTAACTGGAGCGTTAACGGGATTGCGGGGGGAGATACCAGCGTTGGCACGATTTCCAGTAGTGGCCTTTATACGGCACCGGCCAAGGTCCCTGCCTCCGCAAAGATCGCGGTGGGCGCAACCAGCATTACGGACTCTTCCTCGTCGGCCAGCGCGGATGTGACGATTGTTCCTTATCAGGGCGTTCTGACTTACCACAACGATACCGGGCGGACAGGGCAAAAATTGGATGAGCAGAAACTTCCTCTTTCGAAGGTAACCTCCGGCAACTTTGGGAAGCTGTTTAGCGTCGCTCTGGATGGCCAGGTTTACGCCCAGCCGCTGTACGTATCACATGTCGCCATCGCAAATCAGGGCTTCCACAACGTGGTGTATGTGGCAACCGAGCATGACAGCGTTTATGCCTTTGACGCGGACGGAAATACAACGAGTCCGTTATGGTCGGTCAACTTCACCAATGCCGCGCAAGGCGTGACGACCGTCGCCTATACGAAAGAATCTGGAGTTTCCCCGATTTATCCGGAAGTGGGAATCACCAGCACGCCGGTGATTGATGGAAGTACCGGCACGGTCTATGTGCTCGCCGTCACCGCAGAAAACGGCACAGTCGTGCATCGCCTGCATGCCCTGGACATCACTAACGGCTCAGAGAAATTCGGAGGGCCGATCGTAATTCAAGCGACGGTTGCGGGCACAGGCGCCGGAAGCCAAGGCGGGCAAATCGCTTTTCAACCGGAAATCCAGCTGCAACGCTCCGCGCTTTTGTTGTCCAAGGGAATGATCTACATCGCATGGGCGTCCTACAACGATATTGGTGCGTACCACGGCTGGGTCATGGCCTACGATGCGGGAACGCTCAAGCAAACCGGGGTGTGGAACGATACGCCGAACGGCAATGAAGGCGGAATCTGGATGGCGGGTTGTGGATTGTCCGCCGATTCCGACGGGAACATCTACGTCGTAACGGGCAACGGCACCTATGACGCCAGCTCGGGCGGAAAAGACTACGGAGATTCGTTCGTCAAGCTGAACGGCACGCTGAGCGTCAGCGATTACTTTACTCCGTTCAATGAAAGCTCCCTCTCATCCGGCGATATTGATCTGGGCTCCAGTGGATTCGTCCTTCTGCCAGACCAGTCCGGCGCTGTCACGCACCTTGGAATCAGCGCAGGGAAGGAAGGGCGCATTTACCTGCTGAATCGTGACAACCTGGGAAAGTTCCACTCTGGAGATGATAGCCAGATCGTGCAATCAATTCCGAATGCGCTGGGAACGACGACCAATGGAAGAAATTTAAGCAGCGCGGTTTACTGGCAGGGGAATGTGTATTACGCGGGACATGCCGACACGATGAAGCAGTTCCAGATCGCGAACGGAATGTTCTCCACGACTCCGTTCTCGACGAGCACGCATTCGTTTGGATACACAGCAGCCAGTTCGCTTTCCTCCAACGGCTCCTCGGATGGCATTCTGTGGACGGTGGACTCCAGCGCCTCGACCTTGTTTGCTTACGATGCGACGAACTTGTCCAACATGCTTTTCAGCGTCGCTTTGAAAGATTCGGTACGTTTTGTCCCTCCCACAATCGCCAATGGACGTGTTTACGTTGCGGGGGTCACCCAGCTCAGCGTATTCGGGCCGCTGCAGTGACCGCGAATTGCGGCTTCAGTTCATCTTTCGCAATGTAATGAGTCTGCGCTCTGCTCCCATTCATCCCGAACGCCTTTCAATCGTGATATATTTTTTTCGATTCTCAAATGCGTTTTCTTGCCGTCAGATTGCCAGGAGCATCCCCATGCGAGGTTTGTCTAGAATTTTATTTCCCGTCATTTTCGTTCTTACGGTATCGTTCGCAAACAGTCCGGTAGTCTCAGCCCAAAGCCCAGCCCAAAAGGATGCAAGCGCGAAGAGCCAGGCATGCGCGAGCAATGACAGCGGATTGAAGTTGCCCGCCGGTTTTTGCGCCACCGTTTTCGCCGACGACATTGGCCATGCCCGCCAGATGGTGGTCGCGCCCAACGGAGTGCTGTACGTGAATACCTGGTCTGGGGGATATTACGGAAATAAGCGCCCACCCGCGGGCGGATTCCTGGTTGCTCTTCAAGATAAATCGGGCGCGGGTAAAGCCGATGTGATCAAGCGCTTCGGCGCAACCTTCGACAATGGAGGCGCTGGAGGCACCGGTATTGGCTTCTACAACAATTCGATTTACGCGGAGCTCAACGACAAGATTCTGCGCTATCCGTTGTCCTCGGATTCGATTGTTCCGACGGGTTCCGGAGAAACAGTCGTTTCAGGGTTGCCATTAGGCGGCGACCATCCGATGCATCCCTTCATCATTGACGGGCAGGGCTCGATGTATGTTGACATGGGTACAGCGACCAATTCCTGCCAGGTAAAGAATCGTACGCTTCATTCGCCCGGCATTGATCCGTGCGTAGAAAAAGAAACCCGCGGCGGCGTCTGGCGATACGACGCAAATAAAACAGACCAGAAATTTTCTCCGACAGAACGCTTCGTCACAGGGATCCGCAATGCCGAAGGCATGGCCTTTGATTCAGAAGGGAATTTGTTCGTTACTCAGCACGGGCGCGATCAGTTGCATGCGAATTGGCCCGAGTTTTACAAGCTGGACCAGGAAGCCACACTGCCATCGGAAGAATTGCTGCTGTTGAAGCACGGCTCAGATTACGGCTGGCCTACCTGTTACTACGATCCCTTCGTGAATAAGCTTGTGCTTGCGCCGGAATACGGCGGCGATGGCAAAAAAATTGGATTGTGCGCCGACAAGGTTCCTCCGGTAGCGGCTTTTCCCGCACACTGGGCACCGAACGCCATGGTGCATTACGACAAAACGGAATTTCCCGCGCGTTATCGCGACGGCGTCTTCATTGCTTTCCACGGTTCATGGGACAGAGCGCCATTCGCGCAATCTGGTTACAACGTAGTATTTCAGCCCCTCGCGGGCACTCATACCTCCGGCAACTGTGAAATTTTCGCAGACGGTTTTGCCGGAGCCGTTAAGTCTCCCGATAAGGCCATGTATCGGCCCACCGGCCTTGCAGTCGGGCCAGACGGGGCGCTTTACGTCTCCGACGATCAGCGCGGCAGAATTTACCGGATCACGTACAACGGTCCTGCCGATTTTGACGCAGCGAGTGTTACTCCCTGCCCAAGCAACACAGCTCCGCCGGTTGAGGCCTCTAGAGCGGGAGCGAAGCCACCCGAAGGTACACATCCAGATGCTGGCCTGCCCGTTCCTCCGGGCGCGACTCACGCAATGGTTGAGTTGGGAGACCGCATTTACCACGGCGCGAGTGGCGGGACGTGCACCGGTTGCCATGGTGAAAATGGCGGCGGCTCGACTCTGGGCCCTGACCTGACGGACAAGAAATGGCTGTGGAGCGACGGCAGCTATGCTGGAATCAAGAAAACCATCACCGAAGGGGTGGCTCATCCGAAAAATTATCGGAGTCCGATGCCTCCGCTGCAGGGTGAATTCACCGAACCACAGATATCGGCGCTGGCCGCGTACGTGTGGAGCATCAGTCATCCGGCAAGCGCTTCTTCTTCCGCGCATCCCGCGGAGCTGACAATTCCGGGCGAAGAAATTTATCCAGAGAGCCTAACCTCGACAACGGATGGCCGAATCATCATTGGCAGCATTAAGGCCCGCACCATCTTTTCCGTGAAGCCCGGCGCGGCCACAGCCGAGGCATGGATCAAGCCGGACAACGAACCGATGCTCGGCAGCTTTGGAGTGTTCGCCGACAACAAATCGAACACGCTGTACGCGTGTTTCTCTCCCATGCCGAGGCAGCACAGCTCCGCCAAGGCCACTCTCAAGACTTTCAACCTGCGGACTGGCGACTTCAAAGCGAAGTACCAGCTGCCAAACGATGGCGCGTTTTGCAACGACATTGCCGTCGGGCCGGACGGCACCGCGTTCGTCTCAGATACGCAGAACATGGAAATTGACCGCTTGCCCAAGGGAGCAACAAAACTCGAAGTCTGGGCGGGCAATGGAGGATTCGGTCCTTCGGGCGGAGTTCTCGACGGAATTTCCGTCCTCGGCAACCGGGTATTTGTGAATACGCTAGCTACCAGCAAGCTCTTTGAAGTTCCCATTGAGACCGGCGGGAAGGCAGGCGCGATCACCGAAGTCAAACTCGATCACCCAATTGATCGTCCCGATGGGATGCGGAGTTTCGGCAAGGACAGTGTGCTGATCGTGGAAGGTGGTCCAAGCGCGAAGCTCTCGAAAATCACAATCACCGGCGACTCGGGACAAGTGACCCCGTTGAAAGAAGGATTGCCCGATGGCCCGGTGTCAGTGACAGTGGTAGGCACAACCGGCTACGTGCTTGGAGGACAACTGAAGCAGTTGTTCGATCCCGATCCGAATGCAACCCCCAAGCCATTCCGCGCGATTGCGGTTGAGGTTGGCAAGCCCTAACTCGGTGTGACTTTTCAAACCGCAGCGGAACTTGGTGAAGTGTTTGAAGACGGGATAATCGGAGGTAGGGCAATCCATGAAGGGAAAAGTTGTCCTTGTAACCGGCGCGGATGGCGGCTTGGGAACTCACGTGACCCGGGCCTTCCTGGAGACGGGCGCAACGGTCCTGGGGGCATCGCGTGCGATACAGCAGTCGGCATTCGATAGCTCCAACTTCACCGCATTCCGCGCCGAGGTTTCAACCCGTGAAGGCGCGCAGGTCCTGATGGACCAGATCATCGCGCGCTTCGGACGCCTGGACGTTCTCGCCCACACGGTTGGAGGATTTGCCGGCGGCCAGTCGCTTGCGGAAATCGATGATGCAACCTTCCAGCAGATGTTCGATCTGAATTTGAACAGCGTGTTTCAGATGCTGCGTCTGGCAATCCCACACCTTCGAAAAACTGGCAATGGGCGCATCATTGCCATTGGAAGCCGCGCGGCGGTAGAGCCGGGAGCAGGCATTGGCGCGTATAGCGCATCGAAGGCTGCGATGGTCTCGCTGATTAAAACCGCGGCACTGGAAAATAAAGATGCCGGATTGACTGCCAATGTGATTCTGCCGGGAACGATGGACACGCCAGGAAACCGCAAAGCGATGCCGAATGCGAATACTTCAAAATGGGTGCAGCCGGAATCGATTGCAAGCCTGATCACATGGCTGGCCGGCGACGCCGGCAAAGATGTGAATGGCGCGGTGATTCCGGTTTACGGTACGGACGTCTGACGTTTCAACCGCTTGTCGTGGCCGGTTTGAACACACCACGCAAGAAACGTCATCCCTACGTTGAGCGATGCGAAGACGGCGGGATCTTACGACTGCCAGCCACTTCTTAGCGATCGGTGGGAAGGTTACTCCCGAAGGCAGCCCACGTAGTTTTATCCGACGTAAGATCCATCGCAAAAGCAGCTCGGGAGTACATGAGTTTCAGGATTGCAAGGTGGACAGAAATCTACTTTGCAAACTGAGTCACGTACCCCACCGTTGATGGAATTTAACTGACGGCTGCCGGATGCGACGCCTCATAAGCAGCAATGTCCTTTTCATACTGCATGGTGAGGCCGATATCGTCGAGTCCGTTCAGGAGCCGATGGCGGATGGAATCATCAATTGAGAAGTTTGCGACAAAGCCCTGCGAGTCAAAAACTTTCTTCTGCTCCAGATCGATAGTGAGTTCGTAATTTGGAATTTCTTGCGCGCGACGTGCGATCTCCGAGGTTTCCGCCTCCGTCAACGCAACCGTCAGCACTCCGTTTTGCACGCAGTTGTTGGCGAAGATATCGGCAAAGGTCGGTGCGATGACTGCGCGGAATCCAAAATCCGCCAGGGCCCACACCGCATGCTCGCGCGATGATCCGCAACCGAAATTCTTGTCGGTGACGAGGATGCTCGCGCCTTTGTAGCGCGGCTGGTTCAGAGTGAAGTCCGGATCGAGCGAGCCGTCCGGACGTCGCCGCCAGTCGAAGAAGACAAATTCGCCGAAGCCGGTTTTCTCGATGCGCTTTAAGAATTGCTTGGGGATGATCTGGTCAGTATCAACGTTGGCGCGGTAGAGCGGCGCCACGCGGCCTTTATGGGTGCGGAATGGGTTCATGGAGTCCTTTCGTTCGAGCCTAATCTGCCCGGCTCGGCGGTCGCCGCGTCGGAGACCCGGCGCTACACGCGTTCTGGTACTGCATTCTCAATTAAATTGCCAGCTGCGGATGTCGGTAAAATGACCGGCGATGGCCGCAGCAGCCGCCATCATTGGACTTACCAGATGCGTCCGTCCGCCGCGCCCCTGGCGTCCTTCAAAGTTACGGTTGCTGGTGGAGGCGCAGCGCTCGCCCGGTTGCAGAATGTCGGGATTCATTCCCAAGCACATCGAGCATCCTGACTCCCGCCACTCGAAACCAGCCTGCTGAAAAATCTTGTGCAGGCCCTCCTGCTCGGCTGCGTGTTTGACGGATTGCGAGCCGGGCACGACCATGGCCCGGACTTTTGCATTTACGTGATGGCCCTTGGCCACTCGCGCTGCTTCGCGCAAATCTTCCAGCCGCGAGTTGGTGCATGAGCCGATAAATACACGGTCCACCGCAATCTGCTCGATCGGCATTCCGGCGTTCAGTCCCATGTATTCCAGCATGCGCTGGGCTCCGGCGCGGTCGGCTTCCGTATTCAATTCGGCAAGTTCCGGCACGCGCCCGTTCACCGGCACAACCATTCCGGGATTGGTTCCCCAAGTTACGAATGGAGCCAGCGTGGCAGCGTCTATCTCAATGACCTTGTCGTATTTCGCGCCGGGGTCAGTAGGCAAAGTGCGCCAGTGGGCAACGGCTTTGTCCCAGTCTGCGCCCTTGGGAGCAAAACGGCGGCCCTTTACATAGGCGAATGTAGTTTCGTCGGGCGCAACCATTCCGGCGCGCGCGCCGCTCTCAATGCTCATATTGCAAAGCGTCATGCGTCCTTCCATGGAAAGGCTTCGCACCGCCTCGCCGCCGTATTCGATCACATGACCGGTGGCACCGTCGGTGCCAATTTTCCCGATAATTCCCAGCGCAATATCTTTGGCGGTCACGCCTTTGGGCAACCGGCCGTTGACTTGAATCAGCATGGTCTTCGGTTTGCGCTGCGGCAGACATTGTGTCGCCAGCACGTGCTCAACCTCTGAAGTTCCAATGCCAAACGCCAGTGCCCCGAAGGCTCCATGGGTGCTGGTATGGCTGTCGCCGCAAACGATCGTTTTGCCGGGCTGCGTGACGCCTAGCTCTGGACCGATGATGTGCACGATTCCCTGGTCGGGAGAATCCATGTCGAACAACGGAACGCCGAATTCTTTGCAGTTTTTCTGCAGGGCCTGAATCTGTTTCGCGGCGATGGGATCAAGAATTGGAGTTCCCCGCGGCTCGGTCGGAATATTGTGGTCCACGGTGGCGACGGTGCGGTCCGTGCGGCGCACGCGCCGACCAGCCATGCGCAAACCGTCAAAGGCTTGCGGCGAAGTCACTTCATGGACCAGATGCAAATCAATGTAGAGAAGGGCGGGACTCCCCTTGGGAACACAGACAACGTGCTCGTCCCAAACTTTCTCAAAAAGTGTACGTTTCTCGGGCATATTGAGCTTCGCTTTCGGAGCAAACAATTACAAAAATAGTTTAACAATCTTCGTGCGATTGAATTAATCGCAAGAAAAGCATGCCACAGCTTTTCTTCGTTGAAAAACAGTCATTCACGATGCATCCGTCGCAAAAAACGATGGGTTCGAACTGGGGGAGCGGTGCTCACGCCGCTTCCGTTTGCATGCTTCGCACATATGTCAAATACAAGGCCAGCATGAGCGCGATGCCCAGCAGCGGAATGAATAGCCCAAACCGCAATCCGCCACCTGAGTATGTGGAGGTTAGGCCAACCAGCCAAGGGAGGAAGGCGCCTCCCAGGCCCGACGCGGGAAATATCACCGAGCCTGCCTTCGGCGCTTTTGCGCCAAACCACTCGGAAAGCAATGCAAGGTTGATGGGATAAACGGAAGCCAGACCGAATCCGACCAAACCAGAGCTGACCGCGATAGATTCCGGGGAATGGGCAGCAAGTATGCCCGCCATCCCTGCTAGAGCGAGAATCAGACCTCCGACAGCCAAACTGTTTTGCCGTGCCCGGCGAAGAAAAATTGGAGCGGAGGCGCGTCCCAAAAGCAGCGCGCCCCAAAAAATTGCCGGAATAGCTGCCCACAACGTCCCTCCGCCCACGCTCAAGCGGCGGGCATGGGCGGCCACCCATCCGCCAATGGAAGTTTCCGTGCCGACATAGGTGAAGAAAAGCAAACACAGGATGAGCGCTGAATAAAATTGACGACGCAGGCGTTCTGTTTCTGTGCCCGCCTGCGGAAGGGCTTGTTCTCTAGCGGAAACCGGGACCGCTGGAAATCTGGCAGAAGCCAGCCAGATGCAAAGCGCCACCGCCGCTGCGCTGGTTGCATACGTGGCCCAAATCATGCGGCCGCTGTGTTCGAGGGCCGCGATGGCTAGAGGCGCTCCAACCGCACCCGCGCCCCAGGAAAAATTAACCAGATTCAGGGCGGCGGCAGGACGTTCCGCATTAATTCCCGCAATCCACAAATTGCCCGTGGGGTTGCTCAGTCCGGTACCCGCTCCGTAAATACAAACGGCCGTCATGCCCAACTGCCAACTCTTTTGGTTCAACATTCCAGCGCCTAAGGCCATCAGAATCAACGAGCAAAACAACGCCCAGCGGTAACCCAGGCGGTTGATAAAAACTCCAGAAGCCGCAGAGGTAACAAGCGATGCCAGAAATTGCGCCGTGAACAGATATCCGGCGTCAAAGTCGCTCAACCGCCAGCGCGTGGCAAGCAGCGGGAGCATGGGCCCGAGCATCGTAGTACACGAACCGGTAATCACGAAGGCGCTGTGGACGAGCGCGCTTGGCCTTCGCGTGGAGCTTTTGGCTTGGTTTTGGGAAGATCGGGGCACGGCTTGGATACGTTACCAGATTGCCGTCTTCCGCCGTAGGCTAAAGCTTCGCGGCGATCAGGGTATATTCGCCATCCCTTGGGCGTTTGTCATTTCTTTAACTACGTGCCAGTTCTTTAATGCGTGCCGATATGGAAACCGATATATTATCCCTGCGCAGGAATAGTCATGATCAACGGTCAACGGATCGCGGTGGTGCTGCCCGCTTACAACGCGGAAAAGACGCTGGAAACAACTGTCCGTGAACTGCCCGACTTGGTGGACATTTGCATCCTGGTGGATGATCACAGCTCCGATGGCACGGTGGAGATCGCGAAACGGCTAGGGCTGCAATTTTTCGTTCACGACAAAAATTACGGTTACGGACGCAATCAGCAGACTTGTTACCGCGAAGCGCTTGCGGAGGGAGCTGATGTCGTCATCATGGTGCATCCCGATTATCAGTACACTCCACTGCTGGTAACGGCCATGGCGAGCATGGTGGCTTATGGCGTTTACGACGTCGTGCTCGGTTCGCGCATTATCGGCGGCACCGCGCTTCGCGGCGGCATGCCTTTCTACAAATATGTGTCCAATCGGCTGTTGACGGCCTTTGAGAACATGTTTTTGCGCGTCAAGCTCTCGGAATATCACACCGGATACCGCGCCTTCAGCCGCAAAGTTTTGCTGGATCTTCCACTGCTGGAAAATTCCGACGACTTTGTTTTTGACAATCAGATGCTGGCGCAATGCGTGTATTTCGGCTTTCACATTGGCGAGGTTTCGTGTCCGACGAAATATTTTGACGAAGCGTCTTCCATCAATTTCCGCCGCAGCGTGAAGTACGGATTCGGAGTGCTGGCAACCTCGCTGCAATTTGGCTTGCAGCGATTCGGCCTGGGGCATTTCCGTATTTTCAGCGATGAGGGCCGCCGATTAGAACCTGCGAGCGCCGACTACTATGCCCGCGGCGAGGCCAAAATGGCGGGCGGCTAACCGGTGGCCAGGCTCACCGCACCGGAAGTCCTTGTTCAAGAATCGCTTTCTTCCCCTGCGAAAAAACCGGCGGCGCGGGAATTTTCCTTCCTCTTACTGGCGGCCGTTGCGGCCATGCTGGTGCACGGCTACCATCCCTACGTTGAGGACGCGGAAATTTACGTTCCCGGAATCAAGCGGCTGCTTCATCCATCGCTCTATCCGCACAACTCGCAGTTCTTTACCTCGCACGCCGGCATGACGCTGTTTCCCCGCTTGATCGCTGATTCCGTGCGGCTCACTCATCTTCCTTTCGGCTGGGCGCTCTTCTGTTGGCAATTTTTTTCTATTTTTCTTTTGCTGCTGGGTTGCTGGCGCTTGGCGGGCCTGTGTTTCCCTAGCGAGCGGGCGCGCTGGGGCGCGGTCGCTCTGGTCGGGTCGCTGCTCACCATTCCCGTCGCAGGAACAGCGCTCTACATCATGGATCAGTATGTAACGCCGCGCGCTCTGTCCACTCCGGCGATTGTCTTTCTCATTGTGAATTCCGTAGAACGGAAATTCCTTCGAGCCGGACTCTGGGCGGTTCTCATTGCGCTCATCCATCCGCTAATGGCGGTCTTTGGCATCATTTTCTGTGGCGTGGTCATGGTGCGAGAGTCGAACGTCTGTCCGCTGTTGTCGCGGGCCGCCGCCGCTTGCTTGTTACTGCCCATGGGGCTGTTTCCGCGCGTGACCGACGCTTATACGATCTCGCTCAATCGCCATTCGTATTTTTTTGTGACTCGCTGGGAGTGGTATGAGTGGGTTGGCATCTTCGCCCCGCTGGCAATTCTTTGGTGGTTCCAGCAGATTGCGCGCAGCCGGGGATGGCGGACGCTGGGGATACTTTGCCAGGCTTTGATTGCCTTTCAACTGTTCTTTCTCATCGTGTCGCTGGTGCTATGTCTGCCTGTTCTCGCAAATTTTTCTGAATTGCAAACCATGCGCAGCCTGCATCTTCTGTATGTGCTGCTGTTTGTTTTTGCCGGAGGCTTGCTGGCGGAATTCGCGTTAAAGAAAAGTGTTTTGCGATGGTGCGCTCTGTTTATTCCTCTATGCGCGGGAATGCTCTATGCGCAGCTGCAACTTTTTCCGGGAAGCGCACACATCGAATGGCCGGGCGCGAATTCCCGCAATGCCTGGGTCAATGCATTTCTGTGGATCCGCAATAACACTCCCAACGACGCGTACTTTGTTCTTGATCCACGGTACATGAAGGCGCCGGAGGAAGACGTTCAGGGCTTTCGGGCCATCGCGGAACGCTCCAGCCTCGCGGACGAAGTGAAGGACAGCGGCGCTGTCTCCATGTTTCCGGCTATGGCGGGTACCTGGCAGGGACAGGTACAAGCATTGCAGGGATGGCGAAATTTTCAGGCGGCAGATTTTGAGAGGCTGCGTCAGCAATTCGGCGTGGACTGGGTTCTGCTCGACCAGCAATCAACCAACGCCTACCGCCGCCTTGACTGCCCGTATGACCGGGATAATCTGCGAGTTTGCCGCATCCCTTAAGCATGCAGATCACCGCCGCAAGATTGCGGTTTGCATCGCCCGGAGGCATTCGCTAGCATCGAAGCAGGCGGAAATCATGGCACAGCCCATCCCGGAAACGAGCAGCCCTGAAAAACTTGAATCTGAGAAGGCCGGATCTGAAAAAGTCCGCCCTGCACAGGTCATGCCTGAAAGAATCAGTCCGGACAAATCCAACCCGCCGCGGCTTGTTTTTGGAGAAATCCTCAGCTTCGCCTACGACACCTTTTGCAGCAATAAAGTCCGCTTTGCGCTGACCTCTCTGGGGATGGTCATTGGCACCGCCTCGCTCATCCTGGTGGTGACCATTGGAATGACTGGCAAGCAGTACATCCTGAACCAGATTCAATCCATTGGCACGAACTGGATTTACGCCGAATACCAGGGTGGAGCGCAGCGGGTCAGCAATGCCCCCGATGATCCACTGACGCTCGACGACATGAACGCCGCCCGTGAGCAAGTTCCGGGGATTGTCGCCGCTTCACCGGTGGTGCCGCTCGCTGACCGCATTCCTGTGGGAAACGGTAAGGAGCGCGACGTCCAGATCCTTGGCGTCTATCCGGAATACAGGGTGGTGCGAAACCTGGTTGTCGTCTCCGGCCGCTTTTTCGATGCACAGGACGAACAGGCACACAATAAAGTTGGCGTCATTACAGAAAAACTGGCGCGAGACCTGTACGGCTCGCCGCAGAATGCGCCGGGAAAGATCATCAAGATTAGCGGGCTTCCTTTTACCGTGATCGGGACATTCAAAGAACGAGTGGACACCTTCGGCCAGTCCGAGGTGACCGACAACACCATAGACATTCCCTACAGCGTCTCGCGCTATTTCACCGACACGTCTAAAGTGAAGCAGATTTACTTTTCCGTTACCGAACCATCCATGGTGGTGCCAGCCACTGCGCAGATCAAGCGCATCATCCAGTCCCGCCATCGGCCTGAATCGGTTTACAACGTGGAAAATCTCACGCAGCTTGTAGCCGTGGCCGAGAAAACCGCCAACGCCCTCACTTATGTGTTGCTGGGCATCGCCGCGATCGTGCTGCTGGTCAGCGGAATCGGCATCATGAACATCATGCTGGCGACGGTCAGCTCGCGCATCCGCGAAATTGGAATTCGCAAAGCCATCGGCGCCACAAACAGCGAAATCAAATTCCAATTCCTATCTGAGGCGATTCTGATTTCGGTGGGCGGCGGGTTGATCGGCGTGGTGATTGGCCTCGCCATTCCCTACTCGGTGCGTTTCCTGACTGCCTATCGGATCCCCATCTCCGGACTCTCCGCGATCGTGGCAATCGTAGTTTCGTCGCTGGTAGGGATTCTGTTCGGAACCATCCCGGCGACGAGAGCGGCGAAACTCGACCCGGTGGAGAGTTTGCGCTACGAATAAGAGTCTCGATGTGGGCGCGGGCGTCGCGCAGCACGAAGAATTGTGATTCGCCCAAAAACAAGTTAGCCGGGCTGGTTGGCCCGGCTCATCCTTGCTCTACCATCTTCGGGGTTCGGTTTGGTTCTACAGCCCCCGCAGAATCTCAATTTCAAAATCAAATTCTCAAATGTGAGACCAAAACAGACGTCTCAAAATTTGTCACCATTACATGACGAGCGCAAGATTCTCCAGCTCGTGCTGCAATACAGGCATTGAGCAACCTGCCATTTCAACACGGCCGGCCGCATCAATCGCCGCTTGTGGCGAGACGCCATAACCCCGCCCCATCAGGAATACCTGCAGTAGTTCGGCAGCCTCGCGCGAATCGGCCAGTCCTCCCTGCAACAGATCGTTTCGCAGGGCTGCAAGTTCGGTTGTTGAAAATCTTTCTTTGTCTCTCATGGTCGTTATCACCTCCGACCTCATCTCTCCAACCTATTAGACTCCGCGGTACCCACGTACGTTGCATGCAATTTGGTTGCCGCAAAACCACCGCACCAGCCTATACGTGGAAATCTTCTTCATAGTTCCTTCAACCCCTTATTCTGTGTGAAGTTGCACCTAAAGAGACGTCGCTCACAAGGGGATTTTGGGATGCCCTTTGAGGCCACCAAATTGACAAATTGTGTCGTTCTGGAACATCCGCTCTCAAAAAGCACACAAAGTCACTGATTACCCAGGCAGAATTTTGGCCATACACGAAGCAGGCCTTGCAATGACCTGCCATACCGATCACTATCCATGCCGAAACACGAACTGGTCGCTGATGACAAAATTGAGCAACGAACAAGACCCGATTGATAGACAATTGGCTGCCAGATATTGCAAATGGAAGTTGCCCACGAGGACTCTCATCAGCAAAAGGTTTGCAGTGAGCGAAAACGCACCTGTTGTCAGGTTAAATTTCAGCAGGCGCACGGCACCACGGCCATGCGTCCGGTCCGCCCAAGTAAAACGTTCGTGCCAGAAAAAGTTGTGTAGAATCGCCATTTCCACGGCGGCTGCCGTGGCCGCTAAATAGTCCAAACGAAAAGCGCTTTTAAGGAGAGCCAGCGTCACCAACTGCACGCCAATCCCCAAGCCGCCCACGGCATTGAACTTCAACCAGCGCAAAATGAGGCTTCCCCAGCCTGCCCCCATTGCGGCCACTAGAGCGATTCCTCGCGATACAAGCGCCGCGTGTTGCGGACGGTGAAGAAGACGACCATGGCTGCCATTCCTGCAATACCGATCACACCTCCGAGATCGAAGAGACGATAGTGAGGGTTCAACACACGTGGCCAGCGCAGCACCGCCAGGTTCCCAACCGCGAGAAGAACCCGCAACTCCGTAGGCCCGAAACGCCAAAACGAGAGCCGGAATTCTCCCATTGCGTAGGCCACAAGATAAGACTGAATAGAGAGCAGAAGAAATCCCACCAGCAGACCAAAAGCTATGTACGGGTGCATGAGCCCTGACAGCGCCAACCCGCCCATGATGCAGAACGCGCCAAAACTGTCGATCATGTGGTCCACATAAAAGCCGTAGCGAGGGCGCTCCTGGTGGCGTACCCGGGCAAGCGTGCCATCCAGACTGTCTCCGAACCAGTTCAATGCGAGAAAGCCGATTCCCGCGATCAGCCACCAGCGGTTTCCCCGGACCAGGGCATAGCTGACCCCGGCCAACATTTGTCCTGCCAATCCCACCAAAGTGAGGTGGTCGGAGTTAATCCATCCAGGAAGGCGTACCGCAAGCCAGAGCAACGCCCTTTTCTCCAGAGCCGATAAAAAGCTCGCCTGTATGCGATTGGCGTTTTTGAAGTGCGCCTGCCGCGATTCTTTTAGTATTTTGGGATTCACCTGCTCGCAGAATTCTGTCCATGTGCCTGCCATGTGTGTTCCTCCTGCGGACAATTTGCGTTCAGGAGAAGCAGTTCACAATGCACAGTGGATAAATTCCCGGTCAACTCGCGATCATCTGAATAAAACACGGTTTTTCAAATACATACAAGCAGGCTTCGGGAAGATCAACTTTCAGGAAGGGCGATCTTTGGGTAAGCGCGGTCAAAGGCAATCCAAACCACAACGAGCACGACGAACAAAAATACGCTGGCTTCCGGTCCGGTGGGGCCTCCGGTGAGCCATTTGGGGCCGTGGAGGGAAGAATGCATCAGGCGGCCGGGCGCGAGTTGTCCGCTGTCAGGTACCGAATACAGGTAGGATTCGCTCCAATCCCATGCGGCATGAAAACCGACGGCAAACCACAAATTTCCCGTTCGCCGCAGCGTGAGGCAAAAGAACAAGCCGATGCATACGGCGCCGCAAATGCCCGGTAAACTCTCGCCCGGATTGTTGACGTGCAATGCTCCAAAAATAAGTGACAGCACCGCGGCGGCGGGCCAGAATCCTGTCTCCTGTGCCAGAGTGAACTGCGAGTAGCCGCGGACCAGGAATTCTTCATAAAACCCGACCAGAAGAAACAAAGCTCCCCAGAACGCCGCAAATTTAGCCATGCGAAAACCGTGCAGGACGAGTGGTCCAAAATGAAAAACTCCAACTACTCTCAGGCAGAGGATGAGTAAGGTGATGGCAGCCAGGCCCCAAATCACCCCCGCAACAAAGTTCTTGCGCCAGCCTTTACGGAGGAGAAATCCATAAACACCGAAGGAACGCTCCTCCATGCGGGACAGGAGCAGGGCGGGCACGAGCGCTGCCACCAGCAGTCCCGCCTCGGCGATCATCATGAGCCACAGTTGCAGGATCGGCTGCCGCACCAATTGCGAAAGAATGATCTCCACCACAAATTTCAAGACTTCATACATGCAGAAGTAGAGAAGGAGGCGCCAAACTGGCCGCAGACCATCCGGGTTCAATAGAATCCGCGATACTATGGAAGGGCTTTCTTCGTGGCGTTCCCCCGCATGAGGGGTCGAGGGGCTGGATTGCGGTACTTGATTGGAGGTTCCGGCCGCGCTTAGTTCATCCATTGCAATGGGACGCTTTCGTAAGACACGATTTCCTAGACAATTTCGAACATGGTAAAACACTCGCTCCGCCCGATGAGTAAATTCTTTACCCGTGAGCGTTTTGGACAACCGCAGATATTTGCCGGGCTTTTGCTGCTGGTTTTTCTGGGGCAGTGCGTCTGGCTGGCAAGCCGCCCCAATCCCTACCGCGAAAGCAACGACGCGGAGATCGCCCGGGTGGAGACGGGGTTGGCGTTCTGGGGCAAAGGACCCGAAAGCAATGCGATTCGCGGCGTCCCGCATTCAGAAATAGGTCAGCCACCGGCGTCGGCGATGGGTGGGCCGCTGGCCTTAGAAAGAGAATCTCAGGATAAAGACCATTCCGCGCTCTGGTATTTGATCTCCGCCGCGCCGTTTTTGTTTTGCCCAACGGCCGATCTACATGGTTGCGTTGTTACTCACGCATGGCTCGCGATCGTCCCCAATTTGATTTTTGCCGTTCTGCTGGGGGCCTCGTTGTGGTATGTCGCCCGCAGGCTTTACGGAAACAACGGCGGATACATTGCACTGGCTTTCTATTGCTTTTCCCCGGGCGTGATTGTGTCCAGCGCCATGTGGTTTGCGCAGCCAGAGATGGGAGCGGCGTGGGGAGCTTTTGGCGCTATCTTCACGGCAATTGCTGTTTCGCACACGCTGTATGCGCCGCGCGAGGTTGTTTTATGGAATTGGCGGCGCATCCTGCTGCTCGGTCTGTCATTCGCGCTCGCTGTGGGATCGCAATTCTCCCTCATCATTCTCGTGCCTGTGGCGCTGCTGTTCATGCTGTATCTCGCGCCAGGCAGGAAACGCGCCGCATTTACGATCTGGCTGTCGGCCTGCGTTATCGCTTTCGGCTTGATCTTCGCCGCCTACGGATTTCATCCGGCGAAGTTTCTCGGTGCCCTGCGCCATGCGAACTTCTTTGGACTGATTTGGCAAGCCTTTACGGTCACCGAAGCGTATCTCGCCCTGTTTAGGCACCTCCTGCGACTCGGGCCGGGCGTGGTCGCCATGCTGCCCGTGGTTCTGATCGCATATGCCTACTGGCGCCGCGCCCGTTATTTTGGCAATACCGCGCCCTTGATCGTGGCCGCGCTTCTGTTCATCCTTAGCTTGGGTTCGCCACACTATCCAGGATTCGGTTTCGCGCTGATGGCCGTCCCCTTCCTGTTCGTGTTTATTTCCGGGGTCATCGCCGACTTGCTTGAAACCGAGCATCGAACGCTTGTGCTACTGACGGTAGGCGGTGTCCTGCTGGCTAGCGCTTGCGCGAATCTTTGGCAGGTGATGCATGCCATGTAAATGACTATCGCGATGACGCCTGTCACAAATATTTGCGCCGTCGCGCACCTGCCAACTCAGGGGGTATAATTTGCCCCGCGCCTATGTCAAAGAACGGAAAGAGCAAGAAAAAAGAATACCCGCCTTTTCCCATTTATTTTTGCGGTAACATTTTTAGCCAGCTACGCAGACATGGAAATGCTCTTATTTTCTGGAGCGGTTTTGCATACTGCGTCCATGAAATAGCGCGAACGTTACAGGCTTTTGCTGGCCGCATATCTTTGGCAAATCTGGGATTATCGATATTTGCTAACTTGAGTATTGCTTGGACAATAAACATGACCGTATCGGGAATATCGATAGCTCTCTATCTTAGAGAGCGCTCTGTACATAGAAAGACACGGGAAAGATTGACATCGAGAATAAAGGTGTTAGAGTTAAAAATGGATCCGAGTAGGACTTCTAGCCACCTTACCTCGAAGGGGCTTACACAGAAGGAAGACGAGTGAATCCGACTCCTCAACTCGTTACAGTCCTGACGACGCTACTATCTTTAGCTGTACTGTTGGTTGTAGTTTTTCGTCTGGTGCCATCGGTGCGTCTGGACGCATTCAGGCAAAGTATGTTTGCGTTGCGTGATGAATTATTCGATTACGCTGCCGCTGGTCATATCGGGTTTAATGATCCCGCATATACCTTGCTCCGAAAATCGATGAATGGGTTTATCCGCTATGCCCATAATCTTTCATTTTTTCGTATTTTGATTGCGATGATTACGTGGAAGATATGCAATAGAGAACCTAAGCCCGATTGGCGCGATTCTTGGAATTCGGCAGTGGATAAAGTTAAAGACCCTACCGTAAGAGAAGAACTGCGTAATTTTCACAGCAAGGCCCTTGATCTAGTGGCAAGTCGCGTAGTTTTGGGTTCCCCGGTTTTGATTTTGTCCCTCATCGCCGCTGCTACAACACTCGTTATTGAACAGCGGTGGAAAAGTATGCGCCAGTCGTTTGAGAGCGTACTGACTAATTTTGTTGAACCTCGCCTCCTAGAAGAAGAAGCAGCCAAAGCTTAAACTCTATTAATTAGGCAATTCCTTCATGGCCAGCGCTTGGGGCTTTGTAATCAGACCTATTTTCATCAAGATATAAGCGGAAATTTCGCGCAACTTAGCCGCCGCCAAGGCGTTCTAATAGGTATACAGTTGCTTGGGGAAGGGGAGCTAACATGCTTTCCACGCTGTTCCACCGATTCCGCTTTTCCGCCGTCGCCATCTTATTTTCTTTTTCTGCCTTAGTTCCCGCGCTCCATGCCCAGCACATGCATCAGCCGGGCGTTGCGGCTTCGGTTACGTCCCAGGGTTTCGGAGGACATTTTGGCAGCGCCCCCGGAGTTCCTGCCAGCGTAACGTCCCATGGTTCGTTCGCTCCGAATCGTTTCGCGCCCAACCGCTTCGCGCCAAATCACGTTCATGGAGGGTTCGGTTGCTGTGTCGCCACGATATCCCGGCGGCATCCCAGGGGGGATCGGTTCGACCATCGCTCCCGCCGCGGGTTCTTTCCCGGCACGGTAGTTTATGGAGTTCCGTATTACCCGTATGCCTATGGCGATTGGGACGACTACGCTCCGGACAACCAGGAACAGTACGATTCCGAATACGGTGCGTATCGCGATCAGGGCGACGGCGATCAATATCCAGGCGGGCCCACGGTTTTCGACCGCAGCGGGGCGGGCCCGGAATATTCCGCACCTGCCCAGCGCGCGGAGGAACAAGCGCCGGCACCAGCCCCCCAGGACAATACAGCGCAAGCGAACCCTGAGCCCGAGCCTTTACAACCCGCTACGGTGCTGGTTTTCAAGGATGGTCATCAGGTCGAAGTTTCCAACTACGCGATTGTCGGGAACACAATTTTTGATTTCACTCCGGGTCACGCGCGCCGAGTGGCGCTCTCAGAGCTTAACGTGCAGGCCACACAAAAGCAGAACGATGACCGGGGCGTGGATTTCCGTCTGCCCGCTGGACCGCAAGGTGAATAGCATTTGCATATTGCGAATGCTTTCCCAAAATCCGACAACATATTCAGCGCATCCAATACAATCGGTCTATCGGTCTAAAGGATAATTTTTGCGTCTCTTAATGCGCCTCGTCGTCTTTCTTGGTTTTCTGGTCCTCATGGTATTTGCGCAGCGGTTTTGGTTCTCCCACGCATGGGATGGAATCGGGCGCATTACCCGCCTCTCTCTGCGCCGCACACTGCAAATATTGTGGTCGGTGGCCTTGTTCGTGGTCGTGGCCAGTTTTCTACATCCCTTCGTGGGACGATTTCTGCCTTTAGAGAGCCTTTCGCGGCTCTTTTCCATCGGACGCACCTGGCTCATCGTTTCCGTCTTTGGTTTTCTGGTCTTTGAATTGGTGATCGGAGTGGGATGGCTCTTTCATGCGATCGCGGATTTGGTAACGCATAATCGCGTCGGTTTCCAGCCGGAGCGACGAACATTTTTGCGCTACGCGGCCTACCTCGCGGGCAGCATCCCCTTTCTGGGCGCGGCATACGGCTACGCAATCGAGCGCTGGGACTTTCAGGTGGCCCGGGTCGAGATTCCTATTACGAACTGGCCGCGGGAGCTGGACGGTCTCAAGATCATGCAGTTAAGCGATATCCATCGCAGCGACACCATGCCGCGGAAGGAAGTCGCCCGTGCGGTTTCCATGGCAAATGCGCTGGGCGCCGACCTCGCCGTCATCACCGGTGACTTCATCAGTTATGCAGGCGATCCACTGGAAGATTGCATCGCCGAATTAAGCAAACTGCGCGCGCCGCTCGGTGTTTGGGGATGCAACGGGAACCACGAAATCTATGCCAAGGCAGAAGCAGAGGCGCAACGGCTCTTCGCGCAATTTGGCATGCGCTTGCTACGTCAGGAAAATGTCCCGATCGAATGGCATGGCGGAAAATTCAACTTAATCGGCGTGGACTACCAACGCGACCACATGACACGCGGCCCCGCCGGACCAATGCTTGAAAACATGGATCACCTCATTCGCCGCGACATGCCGAATGTGTTGCTCTCGCACAATCCCAACTCGTTCCGTCGCGCCGCCGATCTGGGAATTGAATTGAGCCTGGCGGGCCATACCCACGGCGGACAAGTGAAGTTCGAAGTCGTGGACCATGACGTTACCCCAGCCCGGCTGATCACGGAATTTGTGGCTGGCCTTTACCGCCTTCCGTTTGGAAATGGCTCCAAACCCATTCTTGCTAGTGACAACCACGCCGAAAAGGCTGCTTGCATCTACGTGAACCGCGGCTTGGGAACTTTTGGCATGCCCGTGAGGTTAGGCGTCCCACCGGAAATCACTCTGATGACGTTGCGCTCTGCCTGAGGGATTAGTCCCCCGCCGCGGCGTACAACGGAGGCGCTTGGGAAATCGGTTGCACTGCCGATTTTCTGCGGTCGCGCAGCCGCAGCATAGGCTGTTCGACCAGGTAGTACGATGCAGCGCCTAAGGCCGGAGGAGGGAAAAAAAAGGGCCAAGGTCTCGCTTTTGGACCGAACGAGAATAGCTGTTGCCATAGATACATAAGAGGCCACAATAAGAACAGCAGCGCCAAGGTGTTTTATCCGGCTGTCTTGCAATTGGAGCGGGACGAGTACAACAACAAACACCATTGCAGCGAACAATACCGGTTTAATTTTCGGGATTCGCGGGGCAAGTATTGCCAACAAACATCCTGCCGCCAGATTATCCATGACTGCCGGGAATGTATGTTCTGCTTCTGGGATTTTCAGAAGATATGCCAGCATGCTGTACAGGGGAGCTAAGGCACTAACTATCAGTAAGATTGTTGTTCTATGTCGATACCATTTTCTAAGCACTCCCGGCCATAAAAGATAGAACTGCTCTTCAACGCTCAACGACCACAAATGTCCCAGGAACCACGGGCGCAGATGGTCAAAATTTGCCACATAAAATGCAGCCGCGGCGATATCGTACCATCGCAATTGGCGCCAGTAGAATGCGCATACCAGGATCAGGAACACTGAAACTGCAGGCAAAATTCCGTAGGCTCGGCGGATATAAAACTTTGTAAGATTTATCCCGCCCGTATGCGCGCGTTCTTCCAACAGGAGTGTGGTGATGAGATAGCCCGATATCACAAAGAAGATCCGCACGCCCAATGATGCGTATGACAGAGCTATGTATGAATGGAACGTTTTCAAAAGACCAGTGCCCAAGAACGACCAGCAATATGGATATCGCTCTTAGCCCGTCCAATGAAGGAATACGTTTCAAAGTAAAACGATCTTAACGGCATCCTTAAAGTGCGCCGAGTGCCTAAAGGGAGTCTCGGATCTGCCGTATAAAATGGACCAGATTTTTTATTTCCTCCTCAGAAAATTCCCCTTCAAGCCCGCCATCTGCACCGAACGTCCGGAATGTGGAAAACAACTAGATGAAATACAGCTTCTTCCCGCTTGACACTTAACATCATTCGAGACCAGACTCCTTGCGTTTTGTTACAGGTGTTTTCGCCCGTCGCGAAGCACGAATGTACTTCCACTCTTTGCCGCCGGCAGTCGTAAAGTTTTTGGGCCCACGAAAGTTGACGATTTTCAGATCAGACAGGAGATCCATCCATGGCACGTTCCAGCGCTTTGTTGACTACATTACTGGCCTTTATGGCTTTCTGCATTTTGCCTGCATCCGCTCAAAGGCGGTTCGTGAAGGGGCACATCATGATCCCGAAATCCAGTGTGGCCCAGCCCAGCAGTGTGGGTAAGGTCTTCCACACCAACATTCAAGTGTTTATGCCGGAGTCGGGGAGGCCTTTAGTCGGGCCGCCATTTCCCGGATTCGGTTTTGAAACCCCGGCTTCCCTGGGATGCGTTTATGGCCTTACTCGAAGAACCCCGGGCTGCAATCCCAACGTGGCCATCGCCAATCCAACCGGCGGCAAGGGCGCAATTGCCATTGTGGACGCATTCGACGATCCTAATGCCGCGGCAGATCTGGCATTTTTCTCCGCGCAATTCGGACTCGCACCCGCAAATTTCAAAGTTGTGTATGCGAGTGGAACTCAGCCAGCCTTGGATCCCACAGGCGGATGGGAACTCGAGGAGTCTTTGGACATCGAATGGGCCCACGCCATGGCGCCCAAAGCCAAAATCTTTTTGGTCGAGGCGGCGACGAACATGGGAGATGACCTGTTCGTTGCGGAACAGGTGGCCAGCAACCTGGTGGCGGCAGCAGGCGGTGGGGAAGTCAGCAATAGTTGGGGCGGTGAAGAATCTGCGGATGAAGTTGACGCGGACTCGCTATTCGTGATGCCTGGCGTTGTGTTCTTTGCTTCCACCGGTGATGCTCCGGGAACCAGTTATCCGAGCACTTCACCCAACGTGGTTGCCGCTGGTGGAACGACCACCGCACGCAGTCCTTTCACCGGAGACTTCTTGTACGAACTGCCTTGGACTGAAGCGGGGGGCGGCACCAGCGAGTTTGAGCCCCGGCCGCACTACCAGAATGGGATCGCAAGAATTGTCGGCAACGCGCGCGGCGTTCCCGACCTCTCCTTCGATTCAAACCCTGACACTGGCGTTTGGGTTTGGGACAGCAACTTGTTCCAGGGCTCGACCGGGGGATGGTTCGTGGTGGGCGGTACCAGCGTGGCGTCTCCATCGCTCGCGGGAATCGTAAACTCCGCACAACATCTTTTTCATTCTTCCGACGCGGAACTGTCATTCATGTACAGCAACGCGAGAAATCCGTTTGAGTTCAACGACGTGCAATTTGGTTTCTGCGGCCCCTATGCCGGATTCCTGGCCGAGCGCGGCTGGGATTTCTGTTCCGGCATCGGCAGCGTGAACGGCAAGCAAGGAAAATAGCCGCGCTGGCCTGTTCAGCAATGGAGGCGGCATTTGAGAGAACCTCAGATACCGCCTCCTGTTTCGCAATCTGATTGCTTCTCCGACGAACGGCTTAGGGCAGCCGCCCTCGGCTGTCCAAACTTGGCGACACTGCACAAGGGTCAATTCCTGGCTGTCTCGCTCATCTCGATTTGAACTTATCTATCCAGTCCACTTATACTTACCACCCGCGATGAAGGTCCTGGTAATCATTCCGGCAGCAGGGTTGGGAACGCGCATGACCTCGCCTGCCGCAGGCAAGAAGAAGGCGTCCAAGCAATTCACCGATCTGGGCGGCACACCCATCCTGGTCCATACCCTGCGGAAGTTTGTGCATTGCCCGCAAGTGGATGAGGTCTATGTCGCTTTGCGCAAAAATGAGATTGCCGGTTTTCGCGCCCGCCTGGAAAGCGAAGCCAAAGACGTTCTGCAGAAAACCATTCACTACATCGTGGGGGGCGAGCACCGCCAGCAATCGGTCGCCAACGCCCTGGCAATGGTCTCCGCCGCGCCTGACGACATCGTTCTGGTGCATGACGCCGTCCGCCCCTTCGTTTCCGAGGAGATCATTCGCGATGTGATCGAAAGCGCGCGCAAGCACGGCGCCGCCATCGCCGGAATGCCTGCCGTAGATACCGTGAAACAAGTGGAGCGCACCGCCGAAGGCGCGGTCATCAAATCAACCATCCCGCGCGAGAAGGTAGTCATGGCGCAGACCCCGCAGGGCTTCCACTACAAAATTCTCCGCAAGATTTTTGATGAAGCCACCGCTGACGGTTTCGTGGGCACCGACGAAGCTTCGCTGGCGGAACGCTCCGGCCAGGAAGTGGCCGTGGTCATGGGCTCACCGAGAAATATTAAGATCACCACCCCGGCCGATTTGCAGGTGGCCGAGTTCTATTTGAAATCTGCTTCCTGACTCCTGGACGATGCCGTCGAAGAAAAAATCCGGCCCGACCTCACCATTGCCCATTCGCGTCGGCTATGGCTGGGATTCCCACGAATTCAAGCCCGGGATTCCTCTCGTCATCGGAGGAGTCCGACTGATGCACCATAGCGGCTTGGGCGGACACTCGGACGGAGATGTGCTTCTCCACGCGCTAACCGATGCATTGCTTGGCGCAATCGCCGGGCCGGACATTGGTTCGCTGTTTCCGCCATCGGATCCAAAGTGGAAGGGCGCCGACTCGGCCATTTTTTTGCGTGAGGCCCTGGACCGGGTACGCGCCGCAGGATATTCCATCGCAAACGTGGATTCCACGTTGATTCTCGACACGCCTAAAATCGGGCCGCATGCTGCTTCCATTCGAGAACGCGTTGCAAAACTGCTCGAAATTCCCACGAATTGCGTAGGCCTGAAAGCCAAGACGCCGGAAGGTATGGGCACGGACAACGCCGCCATCGCTCATGCCACAGTTCTGCTGAACAAGAGTCGTGCGAAGGCGAAGCGTCGCGCCGCGTTGCCGCGAAAAGCCCGGCGGAAGAAGTAAGGGGCGTTCTCGTATAGGTCCGCGTTGTTTGTCCAGATTGACGCCCTCTTTTCGTCCCGCACTGGAAAACATGTCATCCCGAGCGTTATTTGCGAGGGACCTTGCGTCTGATGTAAACCGCCTATGCCGCCATCGAGAGTAAAATTCCCGCCGGTCGCTTAGAAAGTGACTGGCCGTCGTAAGGTCCCTCCGTTTTCGCTTCGCTCCACGTCGGGATGACATGCCTTTTGGTAGTGCCATCTTTTCAAGATGTACTATCTCAAGACGCACTTCTAACGCGTTTGTTTCGCGGTGAGCGTTTTACGTGCCGTCGCGGTTTAACCACTTCTGCACCTCAGGCACCCGGGAGCTCGACATCTGCTCCAGCAGAATTTCCGGATCGTCCGCCGTGATCAGCATCGCGCGGTGTGTGGGATGCAGGAACCTGTCTTCGACAGCGCGATCCAAAAGAGCCAGCAGCGGATCGAAATATCCCTCAACATTCAGAAGGCCGCAGGGCTTTCCATGCAGACCAAGCTGGGCCCAGGTCAGGATTTCGCAGAACTCATCGAGCGTTCCAAAACCGCCGGGCAACGCAATGAAGGCATTTGCCAACTCAGCCATCTGCGCCTTGCGCTCATGCATGGTTTGCACCACGCGCAGATCGCTAAGCCCGGTATGCGCCACCTCCCTCCGCACCAGCGATTCAGGGATGACGCCGATGACCTCGCCGCCTTCTTTCAGGACAGTGTCAGCGATTGAGCCCATCAGCCCAATCCGGCCGCCGCCATAAACAAGCGCCAGCTTCTTCCGCGCCAAAAGTTGGCCTAGCTCTTCCGCAGCTTTCGTATATGCAGCGCGGGAGCCTGAGTTTGATCCACAGAACACGCAGATTCGATTCCACTTATGCATGGATCCAAATTATCTCAGATCAAAACCGCCCCGGCCCGATGGCTCCAGTTTGCTGAATCCCGGCGAATTTAATAGAATCTAAGGACTCAGACAGAGGTTTGGAGAATCATGAAGGCAGCCATTCATCCCGCTTACAACGAAATTCGCGTGTTATGCGCATGTGGACATAGCTTTACGACCCGCTCGACCCATAAGGGCGACATCCACGTAGAAATCTGCTCCAATTGCCACCCGTTCTTTACCGGCAAGCAGAAGCTCGTGGACACCGCGGGCCGCGTGGAGCGCTTCCGCCGGAAATACGCCAAGGCGGAACCTGCAAAGAAGTAACTGCAGTCGGGTTATATCCAATAGAAAACCCTCGCTTCGGCGAGGGTTTTGTCTTTTCGCGGACGTAAGAATAGGCACCCGCAATTCGCGGATCGATATTTCACCGCGACGATATTACTGCGCGGCTTTCAGCTTCTTCGATTTCTCTTCCACGCCCTTGGCCAGCTTTTCTTTATAGGCGGAAAGTTTTTTGCCAACCGCTTCATCCGCCACCCCAATGATCTGCGCCGCTAAAATTCCCGCGTTGGTCGCGCCCGGCTTACCGATGGCAACCGTCGCCACTGGTATCCCCGCTGGCATTTGTACCGTGGCCAGCAATGAATCCATGCCCTGCAAAGACGTCGAGGGAATGGGTACTCCGATCACCGGCAGCGTCGTATGTGCCGCAATCACGCCAGCCAGGTGTGCCGCCCCGCCAGCTCCAGCAATTATCACGCGAATGCCGTTTGCGCGTGCGTTCCGTGCGAACTCCCCCGTACGGTCCGGCGACCGGTGCGCGGACGTCACGTCCATTTCATGGGCGATGCCAAATTCGTCTAATATCTTTCCCGCCTCGCGCATGATCTCGAGGTCCGAATCGCTGCCCATAACAATTGAAACCAAAGGTTTGCTCATGATTTCCCCGTCCTTAGGATTGCGAACAAAATAAACCCGCAAAATTATTTTAAAGCCCGCGCCGCAATGTCTTTCCGGTAATGCGCGCCGTCAAAGCTGATTTTTCCGACTGCCTCGTAAGCCCGGGCCACAGCCGATTTTAAATCCGTCCCGCGCGCTGTCACGCCCAGCACTCGCCCGCCTGCCGTGTAATAGGCACCGTCGCGTTTGCTCGTTCCTGCATGGAAGACTTTGACTCCGTCGAGATTAGCGGCCTGCTCCAGTCCGCGAATCGCCTTGCCATTTTCATATGTCCCCGGATACCCCCCAGAGGCCATTACCACGCACGCCGAAGCATCCGCCGACCACTCGAGTTCTTGTTCATTCAGCTTGCCGTCAATCGCCGCTTCCATCGCGTCCACCAGGTCACTCTCCAACCGCATCAGAATCGGCTGCGTCTCCGGGTCGCCAAAGCGGCAATTGAACTCCAGCACCATGGGCCCGCGCGCGGTCATCATCAGGCCGCAATACAAGACGCCTTTATATTCCGCGCCTTCCTTCTTCATGCCCGCAACCACGGGCTGCGCCACGTGATGCAGTAGCCAGTGCTGCATTTGATCATCGAGCAACGCGTTGGTGGAGTACGCTCCCATGCCGCCGGTGTTCGGCCCCGTATCTCCATCGCCGATGCGCTTATGGTCCTGCGCCGCGGCCAATGGTGCCACGTGCTCGCCGTCACTCAAAACAAGAAAGGAAATTTCTTCGCCCTTCAGGCACTCTTCCAGAACAATCCGCGATCCGGCCTCACCCAGCATTTTCCCGCTCAACATCTCCGCGGATACTTCAATCACTTCTTCTTTCGTGTTGCAGATCACCACGCCCTTGCCCGCCGCCAGGCCGTCCGCTTTTACGACGATGGGCGTATGGAAATGCGGCAGCGCCTCCTGAATTTCCGCCGGTGAGTTGCAGATCGCATAGTGCGCCGTGGGAATTCGGTGGCGCTGCATGAACTCCTTGGCAAAGCTTTTGCTCGATTCCAGCTGTGAGGCCTCGCGCGCAGGACCAAACACGCGGAAGCCGTGGGCCGTCAATTCATCCACCACGCCCAGCATGAGCGGCAGCTCCGGCCCCACGACGGTAAGGTCCGGCTGCAACTGTTCCGCGAGCTTCACCATGGCCGTCACGCTCTTAATGTCAACCGGAACGCACTCGGCATCATCGCCAATGCCGCCATTCCCCGGCGCGCAATAAACTTTTGTGACGCGCGGCGACTGCCGCAGCTTCCACACCAGCGCGTGCTCGCGCCCACCGCTTCCCAGAACTAAGATTTTCATAGATAGAAGAAATAAGGTTAGGGGCAGTATGGAAGTTGTGTCAAACATGGGAGCGGCGGTGCGTCCGCCCCATGCACGGATAGGTCTGCTCAGCTACTCCAATTTGCGAACAACGCCGTGGTATGCCTTCGTGCCGAAATGCCCGGTAGCCGTTCCCGAGAACACCATGGAAAAATTCGAAAACGGAACCTCCGCACCTCCGTTAATGCAGATCGTGAGCGATGTTGGCCCTTTTGCCAAAAATGGCGCCGCACCACCGTTCCCTGTAATGTTGACCGTGCCGCCTGTGATTACAAGATTAGGGGTGGTCGTAGCGGGGTTATAAGCCGGACAAACGCTCGTGTCAGTTGTGTAGCTGACCTTGCCGTTTGTCAGAGTGATGTGATGGGTATGCGCGGCCCTGGAATCGGGATCTGTGAGATCCACCGTGGTGCCGGAATCAGAAGTTTCCATGGTTACGGCCGCCGAAAAATTGGCAGTTGTTCCGCGCAAATCCAATGACCAGTTGCCGCGAACCTCCCACGGGCCGCCTGATACTGTTGAGGGTGAGTAATCATTGATAATGCCGCTGAAGTGTATTGGAAAGAAGTGGCCCGACTGCATGGACGCGGGGGCTTGGGCCAGTGCAACGGTACCGGAAAACAACACAAGAATTGAGAAGGCACGCACCGCCCACATCAACGTTTTACTGCTCATAAGGATCTCCAGAGCTTTAGAGTTGCGCTTTCATTGCCGGAAAGCTTTGCGGACATATCGGGCGTTTTAGGCTTCGTGTCTGGGAGCGCGTCCGGCAATCTCGCGCTTAAGCTGCTGGAAACATTGGGGTATACAGTAGGGCAGGAGCAAGCAGCAATGCGCGGCATGGCTGCTTTGCTTCAAAATACCGTCTTTTGCCGTTTCCTTTTCCGTTCTCAGATGGCAAAGTACAATATCGCAGCTCAGCTGCTGGCGCTGCTGTCCGAGGAGGACGGATGGGTGAATCATTCCCAGGCGTAGAGCCATCCGAGAAAACATCCACAGAACGGCTGGATTCGTGGAAGGAAATCGCGGTCTATCTCAACCGTGATGTAACCACTGTGCAGCGCTGGGAAAAACGTGAGGGAATGCCCGTCCACCGTCATGTGCACGACAAGCGGGGCTCCGTTTACGCGTTGACTTCCGAACTGGACACCTGGCGCCAGAGTCGCAAACAGCATTTAGAAGAAAACGATAAGTCCCAATCGGAATCATTAATAATCGAAGAAAACAGCCCCGCCAGAAAACCCTCATCACGCCTCTACCTTTGGCTTGCCTTGGCTGGGTTGGCCGTCTTGATCTCGATAGCCGTCGTTGATATCTTTCACATCCGCACACAGGAATCGGCCCAATCCAAAATCACCTCATTAGCAGTACTGCCTCTCAAGAATCTATCTGGCGATCCTACCCAGGAATATCTGGCTGACGGAATGACCGAAGCCCTGATCGGGCGCCTCGCTGGAATTCATGATCTGCGCGTGATTTCACATACCTCAGTCATGCGCTTCAAAAATGCTCAACTTTCCGTGCCTGAAATTGCTAAAAGACTGGGCGTGGATGCCATCGTCGAAGGGTCAGTCATGCGTGAAGGCAGCCGGATTCGCGTCACAGTCCAGTTGATCCGCGGCGCGACCGATGACCATTTCTGGTCTGAAACTTACGACCGTGAAATGCAGGATGTGCTCAGCTTGCAAAGCGAACTGGCGCAGTCCATTGCTGAAAAAGTAGAAGTCACACTGAGTGGAGAGGAACACGAGAGGCTTGCCGCGACTCGTCCCATTGCGCCAGAAGTTTATGAAAGCTATCTGAAGGGCAGGTTTGCCGCCAATGAAGGACATAGCAAGGCGGAAATTGAAGAGAGCATTGGTTACTACCAGGACGCAATAAAAAAAGATCCAACTTTCGCGCCGGCTTACGTTGGCTTGGCACAGGCCTACACCGCTCTCGGCACGGTTTTTGCAGGTGTATCTCCAGGAGAAACACGGCCCAAAGTCATGAGGGCTGCTCAAAAAGCTCTGGAACTCGATCCGAATCTCGCTGACGCGCACGTTGCACTGGCAAATGATCTACAGGAAGAGTGGCGCTGGACAGAAGCCGAAGCAGAATATAAACGCGCTCTCGAATTGAGCCCCAACGATGTCGGTGCCCACGTCGAATATGCTCTATGGCTGCTTTGCCAGGGCCGTACAGATGAAGCCGTGGATTGGATCAAGCGAGGCCGGGATCTCGACCCTGTTGCAGTTTCCGGCGCCGGCGTGGCATGGGTTCTGTTTCAGTCCCATCGTTATGACGAAGCCATACGTGAGGCGCACAGCGCGTTGGCGGTAAGCCCCAACAGCGTGGGCGCACTTTTGACACTCGGATTCGTGCTTAACGCCAACAATCAGGCGGCGGACGCAGTCCCTGTATTGGAAAAAGCAGCTTCCATTTCCCACGGCAGCCCCGCCGTCATTGGTGTACTCATCAGGGCCTATGCTCACGCGGGGCGGCGCAAAGATGCGCTTCGCCTTTTGGCGGAATTAAAGAAACGCAGGGAGGCAGGTTATGTTCCCGCGGGCGCATTTTTGAACGCGTATCTGGGGCTTGGGGATAACGACCAATCTTTCATTTGGCTCGAGCAGTGTTACAAAGAAAAATCAAATATCCTGCAATTTCTAAAAACCCATCCCTATTTCGATCCCATCCGTAGTGATCCTCGCTTTATAGACGTTGTCCATCGGGTTGGGCTTAATTAAATTATTTTTCTAAACTTCAGCGTCGTCACCGTCTTTAGGATTTGTTCTGCTGCGTCGCGCAATCCATCGCGTCTTAGTCCGATAGTGCTGGTCCGAAATTGATGCGTGCGCCCGCGAGAAGTTTTCCGGTAAATACTACGGACCACAATGTGCGAACTCCGGTAACCGACTTTTCGGCCAGCCCAGCCAGGCCGCCAGTATGATTTGCATACCCGAAGGCGGTAAGCAGAGCCATCATCACTAACGCCGTTAAGATCGAGTACGTGCTCCAGCCCTTCCAGCGAACGTCTTGACGAAAAAACCATGCAAACACGAAGAGCACGATCAAAGTCGAGAGAAAAGCAATCAGGTCGCACACCAGATGGAGGGGCGGATAGATAAAAATCGCGGCTCCCGCTACGCCGATTCCCGCGAACACCTGGAACAGCGGGATTACGATCGAGCCCCCGCCATGTTGCAGCTCTCGCCGAAGCGCGACCGCAAATCCGCAAAGCAGCAAGCCGAAAACAAAAAAATTGATTCGCTGCGCCACGCTGAAAGATGTGAATTCAAGCGCGCTTATCGTTTCTCGCGCGGAATTGTAGTTTGGAGCGAGCGCCCCAAGGATGACGAATGTTGCGATGAAAAGCACCCCGGCAAAGCCGGTGCTTAGCAGAACATTTTGCCCGAACGAACGGCGCACACGTTCTGTCGTAATGGTTGTCATAAAAAACTGAATCCTTGATTACGCGAGCAGTGTAACTGCGCTGATCGTAGTCCGCCCAATGTTTTTTAGCGGTTGAAATATATTTGGTAGCTAATCAACATAACTCGAATGTTGACGTTGGGTAAGCCGTCACAACCCTCAATTCTTCATTTTTCAAAGTTAACCATACTTAACCTATAATACTTTCCACGTGATCACCGTTTCCAAAGAAGACTACCTGAAGGCTATCCTCGAGGCTGAAAGCGAAGGCGAAACCGTTATCTCCGCCACCCTCGCCCATTGGCTCTCCGTCTCACCGCCCGCGGTCACCATGGCCCTCCGCCGCCTCAAAAAAGACGGACTGGTGCGCGTAAGCTCCGAAGGCAAAGTCGGCCTCACTGCCGCCGGACGCAAAATCGCCCGCAAGCTGACTTTGCGCCACCACCTGATCGAGCGCATGCTTTCTGAAATTTTCGGCATGGAGTGGTACAAGGTCCACGACGAAGCGGAACGCTTAGAACACGCTGTTTCCCCCGATTTTGAGGCTCGATTGCTGGCAAAACTTGGCAAAGGTGGGGCTTGTCCGCATGGCAATTTGAGTGAAATGGAAAGTCCGGAGAGCCGCCGCCGCCGTGGCTTGATGCTGCTATCCCACGCCGAGGCGGGGAAGCGATACAGAGTCAGCGGGATTTATGAGCGCGACCGCCAACTCCTGGAATTCCTGGAAGCGCGCGGCATTCGACCCGGAGCGGAATTCGGGCTCCTCGAACGTAACTATGACAAGACCCTTTCCCTCCGCACTTCGACCGGAGCCGTTACTTTAGGCCCTCCCGCCGCCGAAAGGATTTGGGTATCCTCTTCGCCCTTACGTTCGATATAATTAACTACAGTTAATATATAGTTGTGTATGCTGGTTATTGACTCGATGTAAGCTTAAAAGCCCTGTCCGTGTGATGCGCATAAAAAGTGCAGACGAGAAAAGCGCCGAGACTCCAAGCGGGGCCTCAAGCCCCGATCACGTCCACGTTTCACTGGAGGGAATTCACGGCTCGGTGGTTGTTCCGGACTATCGGGCGGGATTCTGGGAGCAGTGGCGCGCTTTCGTCGGCCCGGCGATTCTGGTCAGCGTAGGCTACATGGACCCCGGCAACTGGGGCACCGACCTGCAAGCTGGCGCGCAGTTCAAGTACGGACTGCTGTGGGTAGTCGGCCTAGCCAGCCTTATGGCGATTTTCATGCAGATCATTTCTGCCCGTCTCGGAGTTGTCACGGGCAAAGATCTCGCGCAATGCTGCCGCGACTGGTATCCAAAATGGACGCGCTGGCCCAACTGGCTGCTCAGCGAATTTGCCATCGGCGCCTGCGATCTGGCCGAGGTGTTAGGGAGCGCCGTAGCCCTCAATCTGCTGTTCCATATCCCCCTGCTATGGGCCGTCATCATCACTGGCCTTGATGTTTTGTTGCTGCTGCTCCTGCAGCGCTTCGGCATGCGCACCATTGAGGCCATCGTGCTTCTGCTCATTGCCACCATGGGCGCTTGCTACTTCATTGAGATTTTCGTTCTGCCTCAGACGCATCCCAGCTTTCTTGAAATGGGCCGTTCGCTGGTGATTCCGCACCTCGGCCAAGTGGGAATGCTTTACGTCGCCATCGGCATCATCGGCGCAACCGTGATGCCGCACAATCTCTATTTGCATTCGGCCCTGGTGCAGAGTCGCAAGCTGCAAAAAGACGACGCATCCATTCGTAGCGCGCTCCGCTTTAATACGATTGATTCCGTCGTGGCCCTCACCATCGCTTTTTTTCTGAACGCGGCAATCTTGGTGCTGGCCGCGATGGTCTTCTACGGCAAAGAAAGTGTACTTATCGCCGGTGGGCAACTCATTAGGTTTAGCGCCGACAGCGACTGGATTCGCGTCGCCTATTTAACGCTGGCACCGCTACTCGGAACCGCTTTTGCCAGCACATTATTCGCGGTGGCGTTGCTTGCCAGCGGTCAAAGCAGCACCATCACCGGAACGCTTGCCGGGCAGGTGGTGATGGAGGGCTTTATGCATTGGCGGATCCGGCCGTGGGTGCGGCGGCTCATCACCCGCTCGCTCGCGATCTTGCCCGCAGTCTTGATTATCGGAATCCGAGGCGACAGCAGCGTCACCGATCTGCTAACGCTAAGCCAGGTCGTGCTCGCCCTTCAACTGCCATTTGCCATGTTTCCCTTGTTGCACTTCACCAGTTCCCGCAAACGCATGGGAATCTGGAAGAATGGCTGGCTTCTATTGGTCGCTGGCTGGGCCAGCGCTATCTTGATCACTACCATGGACGTTTACGGCCTGCCAGAGTCGCTCAGGGCCGCATGGCAGGTCATCGTTGGATAGAAGTACCTGGCCGGATGAGAGAGTCGTTTTCGGCATGTCTAGAGCCACTTATATCGCTTTTATCGGACCTGATACAGCCTCAGTCCCAATGCTTTGCCGTAACGCTCGAAGTCGCGGTCGGTAGAAAAGATCTGCCAGCGGCGGCGATGCGCCACAGCGCAGATTAGAAAATCAATTGCCGATCCTGCGATGCCCCGGCTGCGACAGCGGTTGTTCATTTGCGCCGCCTCTTCGTAATCAGCAGCTTCGAGTTGCGGGTCATCGAAGGCGCGCAAATAACCGCGCAACTTTTCAAACCGCTCCGGTTCGCGGATGCCGGAGAGTAACTCCTGCCGCACTACTCCCGCCATCTGCACCCGCCCATCGCGCACCAAATCCGCCAACGCTTCAGTGGCTGCACGTTCCAGCGGATTCAGGTCGGACGTTTTCCGCCGCAGAGCCAGCGACCATACCGGCGTATCCACAAGCACCATGCCAGCGGCCAATGCAGGTTGAGCGCTGGTTGTCATTAAGAACGCCGCCCCCGGCGCTCGGCTTTGTAGTCGTAAGCGGGGTCGAAGTCGAACTGGCCAAACGTGTCGAGAACGCGCAACTGCTTACGCCGCTTAACATACTCAGCCAGCGCTGCTGTTACCGCGTCCTTCTTCGTTTTGTGATGCCCGGCGCGGCGGGCTTCCTCAATCAACTTATCGTCCAATGCCAAATTCGTTGCCATGTGTAAAGTGTTACACATGTTGATGTGTAAATCAATCTCCCAGCGATTCTTAAGAAGACATAAGGTAAAGCTCGGTTATTGTCGCCGCGCTCAATGTCGGGATGACGCGATTCTAAGAGCCTACATCGCCATTCGCTGCTCCGCGAATGATCGCTCGTCGCCCGTTTGTTATCCTCAAATCAATGCCTTCCCCTTACGCCCGCTGGATGTATAACTGGGAAACGCGCCTTACCTCAGTGGACAACAACCGCGTGGTGCGTCCGCTGGAATGGGGGCTGGATTGGGCACGCGGCTGGCCTTGCCGCAACGGTCATTTGCCGGGAAGCGACATTGGCGATCCCGAGAAATTTCTCCGCGAATTTAACCAGCGAATCATCGCCGCCAGCGACGAGTTCTATTCCTACCAGCGGCCAACCGATTTCCGTCTCGAAACTCGCGAGGTCCAGGTCTTCAGCACTCGTGACGTTCCCGATCCGCGGCTGGAAGAAAAAGTTCGCGGCACGCACGCTGATTTTTTGCGCTTCACCTCGCCGGTCCACACGCCTTATGCCGAAAATAATTTGGTCAACGCGCGCTGGTTTCCCGGCGATTCGCAAAAGAACAAACGCAACGCCATCGTTCTGATTCCCCATTGGAACTGCGATGCGCTTGGCTATAACAGCCTTTGCCGACTTCTGAACAAATTAGGAATCGCCGTGCTGCGGTTAAGCATGCCCTACCATGACATTCGCCGCCCCGCGGAAATTCGCCGCGCCGATTACGCCGTCTCGGCCAACATTGGACGCACCCTGGATTCCTGCCGGCAGGGCGTGATTGATGTGCGCTGCTGCCTCGACTGGCTGCAAGACCAGGGCTATAAGCACCTCGGCATTCTCGGCACGAGTCTTGGGTCATGCTATGCCTTCCTTGCCGCCGCTCATGATCCGCGCATTCGCGTCGCCGCCTTCAACCATGCCTCTACTTACTTCGCCGACGTCGTGTGGACAGGGCAGTCCACGCGTCACATCCGCGCCGGGCTCGAAGAAAAAATTGATCTGGATCGCCTGCGCGATTTATGGACGGCCATCAGCCCCATGTCGTACTTCCAGCAGTTTTCCCGGTGGCCGAGAAAGTCGCTGATTATTTATGCCAAGTACGACCTGACTTTTCCGCCGGAGTTTTCCCGCAATGTTGTCGAAGAGTTCGCGCGGCACCGCCTGGATCACAAAGCAGTCGTGCTCCCCTGCGGTCACTACAGCATTGGGGAAACGCCGTTCAAATATATTGATGGTTGGCATTTGGCGTCGTTTTTGAAGAAGTCCTTTAAGGACATCGAAGCTTAATGGCGGTTCGCGAAATCGAATAAGCCGGGAATCTCGTGAATCAAAACAGACGATCGCCCTTATAGATAAGCTTTCCATCTTCCATACGGGCCTCGCGCATAAGAGCGTGCGGTTTGGGCGGTTTCAATCCATCAATATGAAGTACCGTGTGCCCATGCGCCACCAGCCAATCGGACACCATCATCCGATGGCATCGAAAATAAACGCGCTCGGCGCACATGTATGCAGTTCTCAATTCTTCGGCCATCTTGACTAGCTTGTTCATCGCCTGCTTGAATTCTTCGGTGAGCATGTAGTCGGCGTAATTTCTAAAGCTGTCATTGCGGAGGGCAACATTGGGTGAATCATCACGGATCTTCTTACGGTGACCGCCTAATACTTTCATCCACGCATATTGGATGTTCGCTTCGGGCAAGCTCTTCTCCAGATTCTCGCGATTAAAGTGCGGCAACCGCCGCGACATGGGGAAAGCTCGAATATCTACCAGCCGTTGAATGGAATGCGCTTGCAGTGTCCCGATAAGATCTTCCAGCGTTCGCGTGGAGTGGCCGATAGTGTAGAGGGTTGCCACGATCACTGCTCTTTCAGGTTTGTATCAGGGCAAGTTGGATCAGTGCGTTTATAAGCGCGGGTTATGTCAGCGTACGTCGTATCAGAGCAGGTCGTATCGGGGCACGACTTTAGCCGTGCCGATCAGAGCGCTTAAAACTTTGGGCTTTAGCCCCTGACGTCCTTCAGCGGCTAAAGCCGATCAAAATATTAGCTTCATTCGGCATTGCTAAAGTCATGCCCTGATACGAATCATCCATTGATACGCAATCATCCCCCATGCCCTGACACACAATCGTCCCTTAATACAAATCGCGGTTTCACCAGCAACTGCACGGGTCCTTCGCTTCGCGAAGGATGACAAGTTTCGAACGACAATTTTTGGGATTCGCTAAGGCTTTCCCTACAACGCGAGCACCACTTTCCCAAAATTTCCGCCGTTCTGTAAAAGCTCATAACCTTCTCGCACTTGCGCCATGGGAAGAACTTTCCCGATCACCGGCTTTAGGTGTCCTTGCGCCGCCCATTGCGCCAGTTGCGTCCACGCCTCCTCCATCACCTGGCGATTCCGCGCCAAATAGGTGAGCCAGAGTCCATGGACGCTGGTGCATCTCGCATGCAGAATCTGCGGATTCAGGGTGGCAGGCTGGCCGCTGGCGTTGCCGTAAGTAATAACGCGGCCAAAATCGCGTAAGCAGCGTATGCTCTTGGCCACGTGCTCGCCGCCCAGCATTTCCAGCACGACATCCACACCTTCGCCGTTAGTCAATTCTTTGACGGCCTGTTCGTAATCCTGCTGCTTGTAGTTGATGGGATGCTGAAGGCCAAGCTCCTGGACGCGCCGTAGCTTCTCGCCTGACGAAGAAGTCCCATACATTTGCAGTCCCAACAATTTTCCGATTTGCACCGCCGCCGTCCCCACGCCGCCAGCCACTGCATGAATGAGCACTCGCGGACCCCCAACAGCACCAGGCGTGGTGTTCTTGCCAGCGACTCCCGCCTTCCAGTACGCAAGGTAGGCCGTGAAATAGTTCACCGGAAACGCCGCGCCTTCCTCCGCGCTCCATCCTTCGGGCAAAGGCCACAGCAAATCCGGATTCGCGTTAACTTGCTCGGCAAATGCGCCCCATTGCGTGTAGCCCATAACCAGTTTCCCACCGGAAGCCCTCACGCCACAAAACTCTCGTCCCGCAACCAACGGAGGCCCAGGTGTCCCCGCATATCCGCCGCGTGCGGTCATCAAGTCGGCAAAGTTCATGCCGGCGGCTTTCACGTTCACAATCGCGCCTTCCGGCGCGGGCGCGGGAGCCTCGGCGTCGCGCCATTCCAGGACTTCCGGCCCTCCCCATCGAGTAATGACAATAGCGTTCATGTCAGAAGTTTATAGGAGATCAGAAGCGCCCTTCACCAATAAAGCAGAGCCGATCATCGCGTTCAGGCCGCGCACATATATCGAATACTACTGACTACTGCTCCCATCGCTGAAACGCAAGGTGAACACATAACTCACCGCGCCTTCACCTCCGCCTTCACTTTGATCCGCTGGTTGATTTTTGTCCATCCCATGTTTAGTCCCTTGCGATGGTCATCCTGGATGAATCCAAACGCCTTGTGGTGAAACTTGATCACCGTCACGCCGTTGGATTCGCTCAGCCGGTACTGAAGATTGGATACAACTCCGTAGGACATGAACAGCGGTCCCGTGATCTCCAGCAGCGCCGGCCGTTTGATAGCCTGCACATGTCCCCAGAAATGGCCGTCGTTGCCACCCAGGTCGCGATACCACCGACCTCCGGGCCAGGCTTCCAGCTTCATAGGCATCTTCTGCTCCGGCGTTTCGTTCTCCGGCCCCAGTTGCTCAAGCAGCGTTTCGAAGGTCGTCTCCAGCGGCGCCTCCACCCGCATCTCCTGAGTGACGAGTAAACTCAAACTTTCAATTCCCGGTACTGTCGGACTTATGCTCATTGCTTCCTCCCAAATGATTCGTATTTTCTGATTATTGAATTTTCGCTTTTGTGCTGCGGATGGATTCCCCGCCTGTTATCCTGAGCGGAGCCGGTTTTTGCGCATCGCGAAAACCCGCGCCGTCGAAGGATCCCTGCCGTCACTCCTCAACTGGATGTCTGCCTTTCGCCTTCTCCTCCGCCCGTTCCTTCACCCGCAGCAGCTGATGCGACCACAGCCGCTCAAAAGTTTTTGTCCACTCGTACAGCGGACGGATTCCATCCGGATTTGCTTGATAAAACATTTGCCTCCCATGCCGCCGCACCCGCACAAGCCCAACCTGCCGCAGCACCTTCAAGTGTTTTGAAACCGACGGCTGTTCCATGCCGAGCCTCACGACCAACTCCCCCACGGCCCGCTCGCCGCCCGCCAAATGCTCCAGAATGTCCCGGCGCCGCGGTTCGGCCACGGCATTGAAGGCGTCCGAAGTAGTCGCTGCTCTCGCCATAACCCAGAATATATATTCCGATATAGGCATACGTCAAGGGCGAAATTCACCGCCATACTTTAGAATTTTTGTTAGCGACCCAATACGCAGCTCACCCACATCGCATGTCCTACGAAACCGCCATCGCGCGTATGTATGCCTTGGGCCATGAACTGGCCCAGACGCCCTCGCACAAGTTCGACTTGAAACATATGCAGGTGCTGTTGAATGCGCTGGAGCATCCCGAGCGCGGGTTCCCCGGCGTTTTGATTGCTGGCACCAACGGCAAAGGCTCCACGGCGGCGTCCCTGGCTTCAATCCTTCAAGCGTCCGGGTTGCGCACTGGCCTTTACACCTCTCCGCATCTGGTGCGCATCAACGAGCGCATTCGAATTAATGGCGAGGCCATCAGCGACGACGAATTTGCTCTGTTGCACGATATGGTGGACCGCACCGCCGAGCGGTTGGTGGCGGAATGCGAACTCCCCTGGCATCCAAGTTTTTTTGAGATGCTCACCGCCATGGCCTTCGAGTATTTCGCCCGCAAAAAAGTGGATATTGCCGTCCTCGAAGTCGGTATGGGGGGGCGCCTCGACGCGACCAATGTGATCGAACCACACGTGAGCGTAATAACCGACATATCTCTCGATCACCAAAAATTCCTGGGAAATACTGTTGCCGAAATTGCGCAAGAGAAAGCTGGGATCCTTCGCCGCAACGGAGTTGCGGTGTTGCTTCCGCAGCAGCGCGAAGTCAACGACGTCATCGGCAACGCTGTCCTTGAGCTCGAATCGCGGGCGGTGAGTGCCGTCCCTTATGTGCCGCCGGTCAGTCCGGGGAGCGAGTCATATCTGAAAAGCGGCATCGCTCGCTATCCATTGCAGGTGATGGGCGAGGAGATCAAAGTAGAAACGCCGTTGCTTGGCCGTCATCAGCTGCGAAACATCGCGCTCGCCATTGCCGCGGCGGAAGAATTAGCCAATCAAGGGTTTGCAGTCACGGCAAAGAGCGTTGAGAAAGGGATCCGCCAGACCCGCTGGCCGGGCCGTTTCCAGGTCCTTCCCGCCACACCAGAAGCGCCAGAGACTATTTTTGACGTCGCCCATAACCCCGCCGGAGCGTGGGCATTGCGCTCCACGCTTTCCGCTGTGTATGAGGACCGACAGCTTACATTCGTATTCGGCGCCATGCAGGACAAGGCCATTCGCGAAATCACAGAAATTCTTTTCCCTGTCGCCGCTCGTGTCATTCTTACTCCTGCGGACAATCCGCGCTCGGCCACGCCAGCAGGCATCCGCGAAGCATCCAAGAGGATCGAAGTGGAAATGGAAGACGCCCCCGATGTGCCAGCCGCGCTTCGGCGCGCCAAAACAATCGCCGGACCGCGAGGCGTGATCGTGGTCACCGGCTCCATTTATATTGTGGGAGAAGCCATGCGCGACCTGGGAGTAAGGGTTTGAGAGCAGGCCGATCATAACGCAAACTTCGCCAGTCGCGGAGAATCCTGAGGGCGAGGGATTTGAAGGCTCGCCGGCTTCAGCTGCGCACTCGCGGAAAAAGCTCTTCTGCGAACGACATAATTTTCTGAGCCGCCTGCGTTCTTATTTCTTTCTCGATCTGCTTCTCTGGTTTTACACCCTCGTCTTCGGGCTCGCGTCCATCCCCTTCGGGTTTTTCGACCGCGACGGACGCATCCTGCACGGCTTCGCGCGGGCTTGGTCAAAGGCGATCATGAAATCCATCTTCTCTCCCATGAAGGTCGGCGGCCTCGACAAAATTGATACTTCCAAGCCGATTGTGTACGCCGTCAACCATGCTTCTGCGCTCGATATCCCAGCGCTGTACGCCTTTCTTCCATTTCAATTCCGTATTCTTTTCAAGAGTGAACTGCTTTCCTATCCCATCATCGGCTGGCACCTCAAGCGCTCCGGCCAGATCTGCATAAACCAGCAACAGCCGTCCCGCTCAGCGGGAAATATTCGCACTGCGTTGAAGAGTTTAAAGTCAGGCATGCCGCTGGTGATCTTCCCTGAAGGCGGACGCACTCCCGACGGCGAAATCAAACCGTTTTTGCCTGGAACGTTTTTTCTCGCCATCAAGGCCCAGGTGGACATCGTTCCCATCGCGCTGGTAGGCACCTATGAACTTCTTCCCATGAACACCTACCACATCAAATGCCGCCCACTGGAAATGCGCGTCGGCAAACCGATCTCGACCGTCGGACTGACTCTTCGCGACATGGACCACATTTCCGCCAGAGTTCAGAAGGAACTGGAGGGGTTATATCTCGCTGGGCAGCAAAACTCTTAGACATTGCGCTCTCCAACAATTAGGGGACCCTATTGGATATTTTCCCGCAGCGCCGCGCCCAGAACTTTGCCGGGACCGGATTTTTGGGCAAAAACCACCAGCCGAATATTTTTGGGATCGGCCCCGGGTTTTAGTTTTATCTCAATGTCACGACTGAACGTCTTGCCTTTTTCCAGTTTGCCTATTTTTGTCAGCTGTTCGACGACTGCGACATGGGTGAGGTGCTTGCCGCTGTTTTCACCGCGTAGAACCTGGGATTCCGCATGACTGAGTGCTACGGCGCCATAAATGTCTCCATTTTGGCCCGATGAATCGCCATCCACTTCAACGTGCGCGCGCAAAAGGGTTGGATTCGCCGGATCGACAGTCGCGGAGGTGATGCGAACCGCAACCTTGGCACTGGCGGCCGCCTGTTGCAACGTTTCCTCCATTTGCTGTTCGTCCGTGAGATGAAGGTCGGTTGCTCCATCCACAATCACCTGCGGGGTGTAAGGGGTTTGAAGACCGAGGGCGCGGACATAATCGCTCTGCCGCTGCGTTACAAGAGATGAAGAGTAGGGATCTTTCCATCCGTCGTGATTCCAGTAGTCGACGTGTTCGCTCAGCACAATCAACTGCGCTCCGGGAAGCGGCTGGGCAACGTCCATGCGTTGCAGCCAGGCATCCGCCGGAGGGCAGCTTGAGCAGCCTTCGGAGGTGAAGAGTTCCAGCAGTACCGGAGTCGGCCCGCGGGTATCGGCGGCGCGTGAATTAGCTGTCGTCAGCAGGAAGGCGACAGCCAGGATCGCGAGAATTTTGATCCACGCCATTTCCCAAGGTAGATTGGCGATTGGTGGGCAAAGTTTCATGGAGGGCGAGGGCATAGATAGACGTTAATTTGTGAGCCGGCTATGGGCAATATCCACTTGGGGTGGCCTGGGCATGACCGCTTCGGTGAGTTTTCCACCAGACCTACAAGGTCTCACCGTAACCTTTCCCCCTCTGCAACCGTTATCCTGAATGACGGTGATTTTGTCCGGGCGGACGCAATGGTCTGAAAGCAGGAAGAGCGGGACAGAGAACCGTCGAGGCGAATCCCGGAAGGATATCGCGGAAAATGAAGATCGCGGGAATACGAGTGCAGGAAAAGGAACCGCGGAAACAGGACGAACGGCTGCTTGTGGAGGCTGCGCAGCGCGATCCGCGCTGTTTCGGCGAGCTCTATGAGATCTACTTCCACCGTGTGTACGCCTATGCAGTGAAGCGGCTGCCCAGCCGCGAGGAGGCGGAAGACGTCACCTCGGTCGTTTTCCATCAGGCCCTGGCCAAGATCAAAAGTTACGAGTGGCGCGGCGTGCCATTTTCGGCGTGGCTGATTCGCATTGCCGCGAATGCTATTGCTGACCGATGGAAGCATGCAGCGCGCGAGGGCGGCGAGGTTCCGGACGGCGTGAACGATGATGTGGCGGACACCAATGCGGAAGATGCCGAACAGCGGGCTCTGTTGTTTCAGCTGGTGGAGGGTCTTCCTGCGGAGCAGAGGCGGGTGGTTGTGCTGCGATTTGTGGAACAGAAGAGCATTCGCGAGATCGCTCGGGAGGTTTGCAAGACGGAAGGCGCGGTAAAACAACTTCAATTTCGCGCGTTGCAAAAATTGCGGGCGCAGATGGAGGGTGCCGATGCCTAAGCGTCCGGATCTTAAGAATGCAGAACAACTGAATTCCGCGCTTGATGTGATGCTGGCGAGCCGGGCTCGTACGGGCGGGGACGCCCGCTCCTACATAGCCGGCGCGACCCCGCTGATGAAGATCGCGGAAGAGCTGTGCGAGTTTCCCCGCGAAGATTTTAAGGAGCGGCTGAAAGATGATTTGAAGCTGGAAGCTGATTTGGCAAAAGCCGATTCACTGGAAACCGATTTAGAAGAGAGGAGTATTTCCATGAAAACCGCAGCGGTATCTCCGTCCAAAACCCGCGTATTCGCGGCACCGCGAATGACTTTTAAGAGTGTCGCCCGGGCGATGGAATTTTACAGCGTTGCATTCGGAGCAATAGAAACATTTCGTTTTGAATTAGGATCCGGCATTCCTCATGCGGAGATGACGATTGGCGACTCCGTGATCTTCTTTACTGAAGAGTGGCCGGACGGAAATCGCTACAGCGCTGAGACGCTGGGCAATTCTCCGGTTCTTATGTCCATTCAGGTGCCGGATGTGGACGCCTTTGTCGAGCGTGCCGTTGCCGCCGGAGCAGAACTTGTGCTGGCGCCAACGAACCAGTTCTACGGATATCGCGATGCGACCGTGCAGGATCCCTTCGGCTACAAGTGGAGCGTGCGGACCGTCATCGAGGAAATGTCCGTGGATGAAATGCACCGCCGCTTCCGCGCGGCAATGCCGGAGCAGAAGAGACCGGGAATTCCTCGTGTTTCTCCTGTACCCGAAGGCTACCGCACGCTGACGCCCTATATTGTGGCGCAGGATGCCGAAGCGGTCCTTGGCTTTATGAAAAAGACCTTCGGCGCGGAGGAAATCTTCCGTGCCGTGGGTGGCGCTGGAGGGCTGCACTGCGAGGTCAAGCTTGGCGATTCGATGATGATGGTGGGCGGCGGCGGGCCGGGGCTCGGGTGGAAGGGCGAATCGAATCCAGGGGCGTTCCACGTTTACGTTCGCGAGTGCAACGAGGTATACGAACGCGCTTTGCAGGCCGGAGCACATTCGTTGCTGCCGCCGACGGACCAGCCTTACGGGGAGCGCTCGGGGCGAGTGAGAGATGCCGCTGGCAACAACTGGTATATCGCAACGCGCTTGAAGGGGAATTACAAGTGGGAGGGTGCGCCGGATGTGCAGCCTTATTTGCATCCGCTGCGAGGCGAACCGGTGATCAATTTCATGAAGCGGGCGTTTGGTGCCTCGGAGATGGGCCGCCAAGCGACTCCAGACGGAGTGATTCGGCACGTCACCATGAAAATTGGGGATTCATACCTGGAGTTCAGTGAAGCTTACGGCCCGTATCAGCCCATGAATTCCATGTTTTATCTGTATGTGCCGGATTGTGACGCTGTATACAAGCGAGCACTGGATGCGGGAGCGACTTCCATCAGTGAGCCGAAGGACCAGACGTACGGCGACCGCAGCGCAGGGGTCAAAGATGCCTTTGGTAATCAGTGGTACATCGCGACGCACATCAAAGATGTGACGCCGTAAAAGTCAGGCCAGCTTGCGCAGACGCTCGACCGCCGCATCCAGGGTCTCGAGCTTCTTGCAAAACGCGAAGCGGATAAGGTGCGCGCCATCGCGTGGATCGCGGAAGAAGCTGGATCCCGGCACGGTTGCCACGCCGATGTTTTTTACCAGATGGTGAGCGAAGGCAACGTCGTCAGCGAAGCCGAATTTGCGAATGTCGGCCATTACGTAATAAGCGCCTCGCGGCGGCGAGCATTGGAAACCTACTTCGTGGAGCGCGGGAATCAAGCGGTCGCGGCGCTGCTGATATTCGCGTGCCAATTCCTTATAGTAACTGCGCGGCCACGCCAAGGCTGTGGCGCTTGCTTCCTGCAACGGAGCAGGCGCGTTCACGGTGAAAAAATCATGCACCTTGCGAATGGCGTCGGTGAGCGCGGGTGGAGCGATGATCCAGCCAACTCGCCATCCCGTCACGCTGAAAGTTTTTGAAACGCTGTTGATGGTGACCGTTCGTTCGCGCATGCCTTCGAGCGTGGCCATGGCGATGTGCTCGGTGCCGTCGTACAGAATGTGCTCGTAAATTTCGTCGGTAATAACGAGCACGTTGAACTCCACGCACAAGTCGCGAATAAGTTCCAGTTCTTTACGCGTATAAACCTTGCCCGTTGGATTATTCGGCGTATTCAGAATGATGGCTTTGGTGTGCGGACGGAAGGCGGCACGCAACTCGCGTTCATCAAATGTCCAATCATCTTTTTCGTTGGTCGGAGGGCGGAGCTTTACAAACTGCGGCTTCGCGCCGGAGAGAAAAGTATCCGGTCGGTAATTTTCGTAAAACGGCTCGATGATGATGATCTCGTCTCCGGTATTGCAGAGCGCCATCAGCGTCGAGATCATGCCCTCGGTCGAACCGCAGCAGATGGTGACCTCGCGCTCGGGGTCCACTTCGAGACCGTGCAATGTTTTTACATGAGAAGCAACCGCCTGACGTAGATTTTTCGATCCCCAGGTAATGGTGTACTGATTGATGTCGTTGGCAATGGCTTCCTGCGCGGCGCGCTTGATTCCTTCGGGTGCGGGAAAATCCGGATAGCCCTGAGAAAGATTGACCGCACCATACAGGATGGCCTGGCGGTTCATGTCACGAATCACCGACTCGGTGAAGAATCCGATGCGATCACTTACGAATTGCTTATCTGCGAAATTCTGCACTGCGGGAGCCATAAATGCAGACTAGCATAATGGGAGCGGCAATAAGAGTTTTTACCCGCGAGCCTTGTATTCCTCATCGCCGACTTTCTCCATCCATTCAACGACTTTGCCGTCCTTCTTTTCCTGAATGGCGATATGAGTCATGGCCGTGGTCGCCGTCGCCCCGTGCCAATGCTTTTCGCCGGGAGAAAACCAGACGACGTCGCCGGGCCGAATCTCCTCAACCGAACCGCCTTCGCGCTGGGCCCATCCGCAGCCCGCCGTGATGATCAATGTTTGACCGAGTGGATGCGTGTGCCACGCCGTCCTCGCACCCGGTTCGAAAGTGACGCTGGCGCCCTGCACGAACGCGGGATCGGGCGCTTGAAAAAGAGGATCGATGCGGACGGTCCCTGTGAACCAGTCAGATGGGCCTTTGCCCGAAGGTTGCGAACCTGCTCTTTTGATTTCCATATCTTCTCCATCTGTTCTGGACGGTAGTGGTGCGAACGACAAGTGGAAATTCAATTCTATCGATTTTTAGATAGTAGAATCACGTGTACGCATGAATAGCGCCCAAACCTACGACGACCTTGCCGAACACTACCATCTGATTTTTGAGGACTGGGACGCCTCAATAGAACGACAGGCTACGGTGCTCGGCACGATTCTTAAGCAGAATTGTGGATTGCCAGCGTCAGCGCGTATCTTGGACTGTGCCTGCGGCATAGGGACGCAGGCGCTTGGCTTGGCAAAGATGGGTTTTCAGGTAAGTGGATGCGACATCAGTGCGAATGCAATAAAGCGCGCGCGGCAAGAAGCTGTTCAGAGAAATCTCGACATTGATTTCTCGGTTAACAACATGTTGACATTGAATAGCATTCAAGGTCAATTTGACGCCGTTATTTGTATGGACAACGCGCTTCCACACCTTGAGAGCGTAGAACAACTAGCCCGCGCAACGCAGCAAATACGATCAAAATTGATATCCGACGGCGTGTTCATTGCCAGCATCCGCGATTACGAGCGTCTTATTGACGAACGGCCCGCCGTTCAAAGCCCAACATTTTACGGGAACCAAGGATCTCGGCGAATCATTTTTCAGGTATGGGACTGGCTGGATGATCGCCGGTATATTTTTCATCTCTACATCACCTGCGAGTCAGCCGATGGTTGGCGGACGTTTTATACCTCCGGACTCTATCGCGCTATACGAAAAGATGAGCTATCTGCTGCGTTGAAAGATGCAGGATTCAATAATGTGCACTGGTTGGCCCCGCAAGAAAGCGGATTTTATCAACCCATAGTTCTTGCGGCAGCGAATTAGCAGACCTTCAACAGCCAGCTCTCTCTTTAAACTGCCTTGCCCGGTCCCTCGCAACAAGCAGTTCAGTTTGCTTTTCATCCTTCAAGCGGACTGATAGCGTTCCACCCGGCAGGGACGCGACCTCTTTAATCCAATCCAGATTCACGACGCTGCTGCGATGAATACGCACAAACTTACGCGGGTCGAGTTTCTTTTCCAGTTCTGCAATGGCGCTGCCCACGCAGTACGCTTTGTTTCCTGACACAGCGTAGGTTAATTTGTCGGCGGCGTAAAAATGGGTCACACGCGACAAATCAAGAAACCAAAGACGATCACCCAGCCGGGACGCGATGCGTGATGGATATTCGAGCGAGGCTTTCTGTAAAGACTCCGCAAGATTCTTGATAACGACCTGCAGATCACCTTGAGCTGCTGCTGCTCCCCGCAGCCGCTCAACTTTCTCCAGCGCTCGTTCAAGGTCTTCCGGGTCAATCGGCTTCAATAGATAGTCCACGGAATTCACGCCGAATGCCTTTAACGCATATTGGTCGTACGCGGTCGTAAAAATGACAATCGGCTGACGAGGGAGTAGAGCGAGAACGTCAAATGCATTCAGCCTGGGCATTTCGATGTCGAGAAAGCACACGTCCGGGCAATCGTTCGTGAGATCAGCGACTGCGGTTTCAGGTTCGGTCGCCTGTCCGATCACATCTACTTTGCCAGTCTTTGCCAGCAACCGGCGCAGGCGATCGATCGCCAGAGGTTCGTCGTCAACCAGATAGGCGCGCAGTTTCATGAAAGTGGCAACACCATCTCTACAAATGAGTGGCTAGTGTGGCGCGTAACCCGAAGGTATGCACGGCCGTCAAACAAGGCGTTCAAGCGTTG
>Ga0134125_10000549_pt1 | contig 50073 bp, 39 predicted proteins | sample KB31751_FD_96464 | JGI IMG/M metagenome (GOLD analysis project Ga0134125, IMG submission 96464) | Terrestrial soil microbial communities with excess Nitrogen fertilizer from Kellogg Biological Station, Michigan, USA - KB3-175-1 | ecosystem: Environmental > Terrestrial > Soil > Unclassified ... | reverse complement strand
CGATCTCGCCACTACCAACGTGACGCCCGTCTCCGGTGTCCCCGAACCGGCCTCAGTGGCGCTGATGTTCTTGGGGCTCGCAGGCATTCTGGCTTACGCCCGCCGCCACCTTCACAACGAAGCAGCTTAGGCGGCTACTTCACAACCACGCCGCAAGCGATGCGATCGCCCGCGTTACCGGCAGGATCACTTTTCATATCGTCTGGTTTCGCATGAATCACGATTGCGGTACCACCGTTGCTAAATACCGAATGCGACCCGGTGCCTAGCGTCGCGCCGGGATTTACCAGTTCCACTTGCGCATCGCCGTCAGGGCCAACCACAAAATTGTGCATGTCGCCGGCGTGGTGACCCTTCGGGTTATTTAAACCGTGCTGCTTGTGATCCGGATTAAAATGCGGTCCGGCGGTCTTAAAATCCGGCGGATCGCATTTCGCGTTTTGGTGAATGTGGATGGCGTGCTCGCCGGGAGGCAGGCCGTGCAGATTCAACTCCAGCCGAATGCCTCCACTGCCGTCGGCATTCACGTTCATCAGACGGATAGCCCCTATATCGGCGCCCTGGGCATTTTTCATCTGCACGGTCGCCGTTTCAGCCGCAAAGGCCGCCGCCGAAGATATTGCCGCAACCAACAACAATTTCGTTCGTACCCGCATACTTTAGAGACCTTTTTCGCGGGTTTAAGTTGCGTAATTTCGCGGGGCTGGCGCCTACTTACCGATCTTGCTGAGGATGCGATCGTGAATCCAGTGCTCGTCCCACCATTCGCGCGGATTCACCTGAACGCCATCGACTTGCATGGAAAAATGCAAGTGATCGCCACCCGCCATTCCTGTCTGCCCGCTAAGGCCCATTTGCTGGCCTTTAGCGACCATGTCGCCGGGTTTTACGTCGATGCGGCTGAGGTGCCCGTAGATGGTCTGCAAGCCGTAACCGTGATCGACAACGATGCAGTTGCCATAGATGCCGAGCCGCTGCGCCCAAATCACCTTGCCGCTATTGGCGGCGCGAATGGGCATGTGAACGGTGCTTGCGAGATCGAACCCGAGATGAACCTCTTCATCCACCTTCTTGCCGTTGTACATGTACGAGCGGCGGTCGGCGAAATACGATTCCGTTTTTGCAGGTGGGCGCACGAATTCGCCTTTCCATAGCATTTTATGGGCGGTATTGAGGCGCAGATCGTAAAGCTGCTTTGAGTTTTGCTTGCGCATCTCGCGATTGCAATAAAGATAACGCTCCAGCAGACTGCCGGGAATCTTGCCGTCGGGGTCGATATCGTTCAGGATCTTCTTCATCAGCGTATCCGTCAGCGGAATGGTGCTCTCGTGAAACTTCTTCGGAAACACCTTCACCCAGAACGAAGCGGTATCCTGATCGCCCGCCGCGTTCTTGGCATACACAACCGGCACGGTATCGGCCGGTAGGTCCCATGAATAGGGAAATAGCGAGAACCGGTGATTGCTCGAATCCGGCTGACCAGGCATCGCAAAGCTGGTGATGGTATACGGCCCAATTTTGACACCCGCTTCCGACCAGCCGCCGTTTACATCGAAGGTAACCAGTTCGGAGCCGCCCTGGTTGATGTAGTGCTGGAAGCCGTCGGCAGTAACGGAAGGCTTCCGCAAGATCACCTGCACGTCGAAAGTGCGACTGGTGGTGGCGCCGCGAAAGTCATTCGATTGGGCCTCAATCGTGACGGTGGCATTGCCCTCTTTCAGGAAGGGGGCGGACTTCTTGCCGATGTCGAAATGATAGGTGCGCTCCGGCGCCTTGGTTCGGCCGGTATCGGAGAAGACAACCGCGGATTGCCCATTTTGCTGCGCAAGTCTAGCGGCGACGCGCTTGATGCCGTGGGCTCCATCAACTTGAACGGAGATGGGAGTGGACAACCCGATGAACTTTATCGGGTCGGGATTGATTCTCAGCGTGGGCGATTTGCCTGAGAACCAGAAATAGGCGATAACAGCCAGACAAAGCAGTGCAACTACGGCGAGAAAACGTTTGAACATGAACTTGCAGTTTCGGTTTCTATGACGCGCCGGCCTTCAATCCGATAATTTCCTTTTAAGACCCAGCGAATGGCTTCCGAGTAAATGCGGTGCTCTTCCACAAGGATGCGGGCCGAGAGGGATTCAGCCGTGTCGTCATCGAGCACTGGAACGCTGGCCTGGCGAAGAATGGGTCCACTGTCGAGCTGCTCGTCGACAAAATGGACTGTACAGCCGGTGATCTTCACGCCATGGGCAAGCGCCTGATATTGGGCATCCAGGCCGGGAAATGCCGGCAGCAGCGACGGGTGGATATTCAGAATTTTTCCGGAAAACGCGCTCACAAAATATCCGCTCAGCAACCGCATGTACCCCGCGAGGCAAACCAGATCGACCCGATGCTCCTGGAGAATAGTGACCACCTGGCGGTCATAGTTCTCGCGCTCGACGCCTTTTGTTTCGAGCGATCCGCAAGGGAAGCCGAATTCGCGTGCCATGGCGAGACCGGGTGCATTGGGACGGTTCGAAAAAACGAACCCAATGTCGCATTCGAGCTTGCCGGCGAGGACGTTGCGGGCAATGGCTTCGAAATTCGATCCGCGTCCGGAGAGGAGAATACCCAGGCGCCGGCGAACCCCAAGACTCATAGATACGCTACTCGGGGCTGCTTTTTACCGGAGAATGGCACGACGCGGCCGATTTCATAAAACGGCTCACCAAGACGCTTCAGAACCTCGGCGGCGGCATCCCGTTTCTTTTGTCCCACGAGGAAGACCATTCCCACACCGAGATTGAACGCGCGGCGGTAGTCGTCGGGCGGGATGTTGCCGAGACGCTGCAGCAGTTCAAAAACAGGCTGCGAGGGCCACGATTTCGGATCGATTTCGACGGCGCAGTTATCGGGCAGAACACGGGGGACATTTCCGGTGAGGCCGCCGCCAGTGATGTGCGCAGCCGCCTTCAGCAGATTTTCATCGAGCAGTGCCTGAATGGGTTTCAGATAGGACTTATGAATCTTCAGCAGCTCATCGGCCACGGACGTGGCAAGTTCGGCCACCCGGCTACCGGGCTTATAACCGGCAACCTCGAACAACAATTTACGGGCCAGCGAATAGCCGTTGGTATGGAGGCCATTGGAAGGAAGGCCGAGAAGAATGTCGCCCGCTTTGACTTTCCCGCCGACGAGCATCCGCTTTTTTTCGACGGCTCCCACAATGAAGCCGGCCAGATCGTATTCGCCGGGCGCATAAAGTCCCGGCATTTCCGCAGTTTCGCCGCCGATGAGCGCGCAGCCGTTGTTCTTGCAGCCGCGAGCCAAGCCCGAGACTACGCTTGCGCAAACATCCGCATTGAGCTTGCCGACGGCAAAATAATCGAGGAAGAAAAGCGGTTTAGCACCCTGAACCGCGATGTCGTTGACGCAGTGGTTAACGAGGTCTTCGCCGACAGTATCGTGCCGTCCGGTAGCGAAAGCAATCTTCAGTTTCGTGCCCACGCCGTCGGCGGAACTGACCAGCACCGGACGCTTCCAGCCCTTCAGATCGAAACCCGCGCCGAAGCTGCCGATGGAAGTGAGAACGTGCGAATTTAAAGTTTTTGCGGCGTGCTTTTTGATGAGCGAGACGGCACGGTCAGCCTCGTCGATATTGACACCCGCATCGCGATAACGAATTTGTTTTGCCAAAGAAAACAGTGTACCGGAAGGAAGGGAGCGCGGCGCGTCAGTAGCGGAACAGCGCCGCGAGCGGCGTGCCGTTCGGCATCTTGCTACGCGGCGCGACCAGAACCTCGCCGCCATGGAGGATGGTCTGCCCGGCAGCATCGTTCAGCAGGTCTTCGTCGCTGGTTGTTCCCGTTTCCCTGCCCCTTGCGGTTTGGGTTGCTTCGTCGAAGGTGCCAATCTGATTCGCGGAATCGGACACCAGCAGGGTGAGTACGCGGCCCTCGTGAGCGGCGGCGACAATATCCTTCAAGCGATTAGAAGCAGTGCCGCCCGCGCGGTGATTCCAACCGGTCAACACTTCATCGATCCGCGCCATATAGGATGCATTAATCGCGTCGAAAGCGCGGGCGTGCATTTCGCCCGACTTCATGCTGTTCGCGGCTCCGCGCACCTCTTCGGAAATGAGGTACGGATAGGAATTCACGCTGCGATAGAGCGGCAATTCGTGCTCGGTCGCGCAAAGCACCAGCGGCCGGCTTTGGCCCTTTAAAGTTTCGGCTACTCCCCGATCCAGTTGTTTGAAAAAGTGGAGCAAATATTCGTTGTCTTCATCAAGTGGATTGTTTGTTGCCAGGCGATCCGGTTCCGCCTGGTTCAACCACTCATCAAAATTCGTATGTGTCCCGGCGATAAACGGAACATCTTCAGCCGAATGGTGCGTGCACCGCAGCAGGCGCACGTTTTTGCGACTCAATGCCAGCAGATAAAACGACCCGTTGCGCCCGAACTCCGCCAGAAGAGGAAGTATGTAGAAATGCGGAGCAAGCACAGAACGATCAGCGATGGCGTCATCGAGTAAGCTGACTCGAAATACAGAAGGCGAACGAAATACGGCGACGGAGCTGCGGCCGTTTGCCGTGGGTTCCTGTTCCGATTCGAGCGTTACTGAATCCCAATTGCTGACGGAATCGAGTAGTTCGCGGCCCGCGGGGCCATACTGGCCCGCCTTGGCCTCCATTCGGCGCAAACACTCCTTCCAGTGCAGTTCGTTTTGCTTTCTGTTGGGGTTTATCCCTTCTTTGCTAGCCCTGCTGAGCGGCATGTAAACGCTCAGACAGGGGCCGTCACACGAGAGTATTGCCTTCAAATCGCCTAATCGTTCCGCATTAGACAACTTGCGCCGAGCCGCGTTCGTGGCAGTCATACATCTAGAAGACCAACGGGGGCGATGGCCCGTTTCCGAATCTTTACTTCAAAATGCGCGGTAACGCGATCCAAATTTCGGTAATCTCTTGTAGGGAACGACGCAATTAAATGGCCTTGGCGACGCGAATTCGGCGGCAGCCATGCCTGCGACCGGATGAACACGATCAAAGCCATTGCGCTCGACGGCATCCTGCTGGCGATCATCGCCCACGGGCTGATCGGTATTTCTCTTATTTGGGATAAGGTGCTGCTGAAGCAGCGCGGCACGCAAAATCTCGTCTCCTACGTTTTCTGGCTTGGCGCGATCAGCATTTTTGGGCTGATCCTGATTCCGTTCGGGTTTCAGATGCCGAGCCTCAAGGTGGCGGGACTGGCGTTTTTTGCCGGTTTTCTGGATCTGGCGGCGTCGTTCTTCTACTATTCGGCATTGAAATCGGGAGAAGCTTCGGAAGAACTGGCGGCGATGGGGGGATTTGGGCCCGTCTTTACAGCCCTGATTTCGATTCCACTTTTGAAGACAGCGATCGGCGGAGACATACTGGGCTTCACGCTGATGACGCTCGGCGGATTCACGATGTTTTTTGGGGAGAAAGCACCGCTTAAAAAAATGCTGCCGAAGATTGTGTTGGCGGCCGGCGGTTTCGGCCTGATGAACGTTCTGCAAAAGCTGGTGTTCAACCAGGTGCATTTCGTTAGTGGCTACGTGTTCTTCACGTTCGGCACGTTTATCGGATCGATGCTGCTGCTGGTTCCACCATCGTGGCGACGGCAGGTATTTCAGAACTCCGGACAAGCACCGCCGAAGAGCAAGTTCTGGTATATCTTCAACCGCTTTCTTGCGGGCGTTGGTTCATTTCTTGTTATCTATGCGCTGAGCCGAACGAGTCCGTCGCTGGTGCAGGCAATTACGGGAATACGCTATGCGACGATCTTTGTCGGAGCGTATTTGATTACGAAATTCAGGCCATCGTGGTTTCGGGAGGATTTTGGAGGCAGATCGCTATTTGTTAAAGCTCTCGGAACCAGCCTGGTGATTGCCGGGCTGATACTGGTGGGCATTCATGGCGGTTCAGCCGCGCAGGGCGGGCATTGAGGGGCCAAGCCCATTTTTCGCATGTATGATAGTGCGGAGTCATGACCAGAAGAAGTTTCTCCACCAGCCTTACGGCAGCAACGCTGGGTGCCGCATTAAAACCCGCGGCAGCCGTTGCCCAGCAGGCGCCAAACCAGATGAACCTGTCCGTGATGCTTTGGACAGTTTTCCGAAAATTGCCATTTGAAGAACGGCTTCAAAAAGTCGTCGAGGCCGGGTACCGAAATGTGGAGTTGGTTGGGGAGTACCGAAAGTGGTCCGACGCTCAATTCGATAGCGCCAACGCAAAGCGCAAGGAACTCGGGATCACGTTTGATGTGACGGCTGGACTACGGCATGGAGCCGGGAATCCGGTGGATCGGGATAACTTGCTCGACGACCTCCGCAAGGAACTACCGATTATGGAGCGGCTGGAGATTCCCTCGGTCATCATCATGTCGGGAAACGTTGTTCCCGGGATGCCGCGCGAGACGCAGCATCAAAGTTGCATCGACAGTCTGAAGGCAGCCGCCAAGTTGATCGAAGGGAAGAAAATGAATGGTCAGCCGATGCGGCTGCTGTTAGAAAACATCGATCCTGAAGAAAATCCCAAATACTATCTGACGTCGGTTGCGGAGGGTTTTGAGATCATCCGCGCCGTCGATCATCCGCAGGTGCAGTTGCTGTACGACTTCTACCACGAGCAGATTTCGGAAGGCAATTTGATTGAGAAGCTGGAGAAAAACATCCAGTACACGAGTCTGGTGCATATCGCGGACGTACCTGGACGCCACGCTCCCGGCACCGGCGAAATCAACTACGAAAACATCTATCGCAAGCTGGTTCAGCTTAACTACAACCGGATGGTTGCGATGGAGTTCATACCGCTGCACGACGGTGTGGCGGAGCTGCGAACCGCCCGTGAACAGTTCCAACGGGTGACGGCAGCAGCGCGCTCATAAATTCGACTTGCCGCCTTCGCTGATGTAGTTCTTGTTCCAAGCGGGGATCTCGACGGTGATGTCGCCTTTGACGATGGCCTGGCATCCCAGGCGCGACCGAAGCGTTAGACCAGGGGCCATATCGAGACGATCGAGTTCGTCGTCTTCGGTTTCGGATAGATTATCCGTTCCTTCTTGCACGATGACGTGACAGGTGGTGCAGGCACAGACCCCACCGCAGGCATGTTCCAGATCGACGCCAAAATTCAAGGCCACGTCCAACACGGATTCCTGTTTTCCGTGATGCTCATAGGGCAATTTACCCGATTCGAACTCCACGGTTTTGTTCTCAGGCAGGAAGGTTACTTTCGGCACACCCCCATTATCTCTAATGGACCAAAAAAGTCCGCAATACGCCGGAAAGGAATACCGAGACGAACAAACGAACCCAATCGTTCATACTAAAAGTCGATGTTTCAGGAACTTGAAGAGCGTATCTCCGCGGCCGTCGAATCGTACTTAGCCTCCGAGTACAAGATCGAAGCGCGGGTGGCACTGGAGCAGCCGAAGCAGAGTTCGTTTGGCGAACTGGCGATTCCGGTGGCGTTCCAACTGGCGCGGCAGTTGAAGCGGGCGCCCAGGCAGATAGCCGAGCAGTTGGTAAATAGGCTGGGGCGAATCGAAGGCGTAGCGGCGCTCGAAATCGCGGGCAACGGTTATATAAATGTGCGGCTGGAACGCAATGCCTACGCACTTTCTTTGCTATCGCCGGCGACTCGATCGGCCACGGCTCGCGCAGGCAAGATCGTGGTGGAGCACACGAACATCAATCCGAATAAAGCCGCGCACATCGGCCATCTTCGGAATGCAATATTGGGCGATACCTTTGTGCGGATGCTGCGCTCGGCGGGCCGGACGGTAGAGGTGCAGAACTACATCGACAACACGGGCGTGCAGGTGGCGGATGTGGTCGCGGGCTTTCATTTCATGGGGAAGAAGCGGCCCGATGAAGTGAAAGCGCTGATCGATAATCCGACGCAACGCTTCGACTATTTGTGCTGGGATCTGTATGCGCGAGTGTCGAGCTACTACAAAGATCATCCGGAAGGGGCGGAATGGCGAGCGGAAACGCTGCACGCGATTGAAGCCGGTGACGGCGAGCTGGCCGAACTCGGGCACATTATTGCCGATTCGATCGTAAAGGCGCATCTGGCCACGATGTACCGGCTGGGGATTGAATATGACGTACTTCCGCGCGAGAGCGAGATTCTGCACTTGAAGTTTTGGGCTACCGCGTTTGAGCTTTTGAAGCAACGCGAAGCGATCTACTTCGAAGAAGACGGAAAGAACGCAGGTTGTTGGGTTATGCCTGCGTCGGCTTTCAAGAAGGAAGCTTCGGAAGAAGAGGCGGACGAAGACGACAGCAAAGTGATTGTACGCTCGAACGGCACGGTCACTTACGTCGGCAAAGATATCGCGTACCAGCTTTGGAAATTCGGGCTGCTTGGGAAGGATTTTTACTACCGGCCGTGGTCGACGTATCCGGATGGCCATCCGGTCTGGGCGACAACCGATCAGCCGCAGGAAAGTAGTGCACCAAAGTTCGGCCATGCCAGCCAGGTATTCAACGTGATCGATTCGCGGCAATCGTATTTGCAGGATGTGGTGGCAGCGGGCTTGATCGCGCTTGGATTCACAGAACAGGCGGAAAAATCGATTCACTTCTCGTATGAAATGGTGGCGCTATCGCCGCGCACATGTATAGAGATGGGCATTCCGCTTTCAGAAGAAGACAAGCGGAAGCCATATGTGGAGGTGTCGGGCCGGAAGGGCCTGGGCGTAAAAGCAGACGATCTGATCGACAAGCTGATAGAAACAGCGCTGGCGGAAGTGGCTGAGCGGCATACGGATGCGCCGGCGGAGGAACGGCTTCAGGTAGCAACACAAATTGCCGTGGGAGCGCTGCGCTACTTCATGCTGAAATTCACGCGAAATTCGGTGATTGCGTTCGATTTTCACGAAGCGCTGAGCTTTGAAGGCGAGACCGGACCGTATGTGCAATACGCGGCGGTACGAGCCGGCAATATTTTGCGGAAATTAGAGGAACGCGGCGGGGCGCTGCCGGATTTTCAGGCGACGCTAACACGTGAAGTGTTCGCGCGGCAGTTGGCATCGGAGGATTTTTGGCAGATTGTGCTAACTGCATCAAAAGCGGGAAGCGCGGTGGAGCGCGCTATTTCTTCCGGCGAGCCGGCGCACGTGGCGAAGTATGCGTTCCAGCTTGCGCAATTGTTCAACAATTTTTATCACAGCTATCCGGTGCTGCAAGAAGAGGACGAAGAGCGGCGTGTGTTCTTGCTGTGGCTCACGAAGTATTTGCGGGATCAGTTGGTGTTGACGTTGAAGATTTTGGGGATTGAAGTACCGAAGTATATGTGAGGGGGAAGGGTGACCAATTACTTAGCTACGAGCGCGTGTTTTTCGCGGCAGGCGTCGGAACAGTAGTAGAAGACTTGGCTAGGCAGGCGACGCTGAAACGGAGTGCTTTCGGCTACGAACGTTCCGCAGATGGGATCGCGGTGAAGGTTGCCGCCGAGTTGCCCGGTCTGGCGCGGCCTGGGCGAGGACGGAGAAGGTCCACTCTGCAGCAGGCTTGAAAACGCCTTCGCCAATACTCCGATTACTGTCCGGAGCACGGAGATGATGATTACGGCCAGCAGCAGATATAGGATTAGGCGGAACATTCGTTTCAACGAGAAGGGGTGAGGCGTTTTGACGGCCTCACCCCCCTACGTTCAGTGTAACGGTTTACTGAGCTGTTGAAGCTACTTCTTTCGTTTTGAACCCTTCTCACTACCCGGCGCCTTGTAGGTGGTGTTCACCTTGGAACCGAGTTGAGCCAGCATGTCTTTTGAGGATTGCGCGAAGGGGCCATCCGGCTTTAATTCCAAATATTTCTGGAACTGATCGGCGGTTCCTTCCGGCGGCGTAATTTTTCCGCTTGCGTCCACCTGAGCTTTCGCCATGAGACAGATGCCGTATTGATAGTGCGCATCGGCGTAATTCGGGTCGGCGTCGATTGCTTTTTTGAAGAAATCGGCGGCCTGATCCGATTTTCCGGTGTTCACCAGATTGGCGCCCAAATTGTAGTAGGCTTTGGCCGCCATCTGCGGATCGAGTTGAGCGGCCTTCGTCAGAGCTTCCGTGGCTTCCGGCATGCTGCCCATAGCTCCATAGACGTTGCCGAGCTGGTTATAGAGAGCGGCATCGTCCGGCTTAAGGGCAATAGCCTTTTTATAAGCGTCGGCAGCCTTCTGATACGTCGCCTTGTTCTGCGTAGCGGGCTGCTTCTTCGCCCACGATGCCTCAGTCTCGGCCAGGGAGGCCCAAACGGCGATCTGGGTTGGATCTAACTCGCCGGCCTTTTGGAAATTCTGTTCGGCCGTGGCGAAATCCGCGTTGGCCTTAGCCGGATCGGTACCCGCTTCGGCGGCTTGCAGAGCTTCTTTGCCGGCATTGAAAGCATCGTTCAGAGCCTTGTTTTTCTTCATCGCCTCGGAACGTTCTTTCAACTGCTTTTCCAGTTGAGCCTTTTGCTCGGCGCTCATCCCTTTCGCCTGCTCCTCGGTCAACTGGCCCTGCTGCATGGCGGCCTGCTGCCTCTGCATACGGCCAGCGTCGAAATCGACTACGGTTGTATCGCCGTATTTTGTCTTAACGCCTTTGACGGAATCTACGGCCTTTCCGTCAACCATGCAGGTAATGTCGTAGGTTCCGAGCGGCAGTCCGGTATAGAACCAGTGCCCCTTTTTATCCGATTTAACGTGATAGTGGCCTTTGATATCCGTTCGGACCAACTGAATCTCCGCGCCTTTGAGCGGTTGGCCATCTGCACCTTTGACGTGACCTTCAAGTGTTGTTACCTGCGCGAAAGCAGCGCCGACACAAAGGAGTCCTACACCTGTCAGCAATAGCGTTCGTCGCAACTGGGCCAGCATATATAAATCCACCTCTTATCTCGTATTTTGCACCAAGAATACTACACCAAAATATCGCCGCACGACCGGATAGTTTTGGGAACAGCCGGAGGCGTCGGGAGCAAACTTTTTCTTCTCCGTGTTTTCGCCATACAATTCCGTATCCTCCCCGTACCCGCAGGCATCTGAACCATTAGACGGTTTTTCGTTTGTCCTTTGCTCACTTCCTGTTACGGGGAGCAACTTTCGGATCGATGTGGCGTATCATGTTGGGAAATAGTCTCGGGTATCCTTTGAAATATTGTAAGGCCTTCAGCGGCTTGGTATTGACGCTAATTGCGGGTGTGTCTCTTTATGCACAGGTAAATCCAAAAGCGGAAGATCTGTACCAGAGAACCTGCTACCAGGAATCTCTCCGTCTGCTCGACCAGAAGAGCAGCGATCCGGACGTTCAAAACCTGATCGGCCGCGATTATTTCATGATGGGTGATTTCAAGAAAGCAATTGACAATTTCCAGCAGGCATTCGATGCGGCGCCTACCAGCGACAATGCGATGTGGCTGGGCCGGACCTGGGGCCGTCGCGCGGAAACATCGAATCCGTTTTTTGCCCCGAGTTATGCGTCCAAAGCCCGTCAATGGCTGGAGAAAGCAACGGAACTTGATCCGAAGAACTCCGATGCTCTTGCGGATTTGTTCGACTACTACCTGGAAGCGCCGGGGTTTCTAGGTGGCGGCTATGACAAAGCGCAAGCCGTTGCGCGGCAAATTTCCGCGGTGGATCCGGCTGAAGGATATTTCTCGCGGGCAAAGCTCGCCGAGAAGAAGAACGAGTATGATGCCGCCGAGGCCCAATTGCGGCGAGCAGTGGAGGTTGCGCCCCGCGAGGTGGGCCACGTGATCGCCCTTGCTAAATTCCTGGCAAAACAAGGTCGATCGGAAGAGAGCGACGCCGTATTTGCCAAAGCGGAAAGGTTGGCGCCGCAATCGCCTAAGGTCTGGTATGCGCGCGCCGACACGCTAATTAAGCAGAAACGCAATCTGAGCGAAGCCAGGCAACTTCTTGAAAAATACTTGCAATCGTCATCGCTCACGCCGGACGATCCGTCGAAGAGTACGGCGCAAAAGCTACTACGGCAGGTTGAGACCGGCGCCTGATTGCCCAATGTCACTGCCTTGCCGCTACAAGATCGCTCCGTTGAAGACCGGGCGACGCCCATACAAACTAGGTCACTTAGGCTTCCGGCTCCGTTTCGGCATCCCTCGCGGCCGCGGCTCGGAACCTGGATCACTTCCACATCCTTCATACTGTTGAGTATTGATGAATGTCGCCGAAGCATTTCGGTTTAGCCTGCAATCGCTGCGATCGAATCCGCTTCGCACGTTTCTAACTTCACTCGGATTGATCATCGGAACGGCTTCGGTAATTCTTGTCGTCACCATTTCCCTGGTCGGCAGGGGAATGATTCTTGACCTTATTCGCGGCGTGGGATCGAACCTTGTTTACGGAAGCTATGAAGCGGGCGGGCAGAACGTCGCGAATGCGCAGGCCGATTTCGTGAAGATCGCGGATATCCAGGCGATTCGAAATGCGCTCGGCAATGAGATTGTCGCGGCGACGGCGGTTATTTCCGACAGCGACCGGATCGTAATTAACGGACGGGAACGGGACGTGGCGATCCTGGGTACGGATCAATACTATGGGAAAGTTCGCCGGATTGTGATTCTGGCAGGCCGTGGCCTGGACGCAAGCGACATGACGCTTCGTACACACGTCGGAGTGATCAGCGAAAAATTGGCACAGCGCTTGTACACCTCTCCGCAACTGGCACTGGGCCAGACGATACGGCTGCATCAACTTCAATTCACGATTGTCGGTGTGTTCCGGGAGCGAATCACAACGTTCGGATTTTCGGAGGTGACAGAGGACACGATTCTGATTCCATTACCGGTAGCCCGTGATTTCGTGGCGTATGAGAGGATCGACCCGTTCTACGTTCAGGTGAAGTACGCGGAAGATGTGCCACGAGTAACAACACAGGTAAAGGCCATTCTGCAATCGCGCCACCGCCCCGGCGCCAAATATGATGTTGAGAATTTGAAAGCCATTCTCGATACAGCTAACAAAATTGCGAGCATAACGACGGGACTGCTTGTGGTGGTTGCCGTAATCGCGCTGATTATTTCGGGAATCGGCATTATGAACATCATGCTGGTAACCGTGACCGAACGCACGCGTGAGATCGGGTTGAGGAAGGCAGTGGGAGCGTCACGGCGGGAAGTGCTGGCTCAATTTTTGACTGAATCTGTCCTGATCAGCGTGGGCGGCGGAATTATCGGCATTCTCATCGGCATTTCCGTACCGATTGGTGTCACGTTGTTTGCCGGGGTCCGGATTCCCATTAGTGTTCTGTCGATATTGATTGCCTTTTTGGTTTCAATCAGCGTTGGAATCGCATTCGGCATGCTACCGGCCAGACGCGCGGCGGGCCTGAATCCGATAGAAGCATTGCGGTACGAGTAAACCCGTGGGGCTGAAGACCACGGCGGCACGCTGAAGCGTGCGCCACAGGTCCACAAAAATTCTGGCAAAAAGATTTTAGAACGGGGCAGGATATCCTCAATCTCAGGGTTCCTATGTCATCTTCCGGAATTGTTGACTCTCAACAGCGGCTATTAGCCGGTTTAAGAACATTTCGCTCCGAAATTTATCCTGAACGCGAAGCAGCCTATAAAAAACTAGTGCGCGAGGGACAGAAACCTCATGCTCTCTTTATCACGTGCGCGGATTCGCGCATCGATCCCGAGTTATTGACGCGATCAGGTCCGGGCGAAATCTTTGTTGCGCGTAATATTGGGAATTTGGTGCCGGGTTATGGAGAAATGCTGGGCGGCGTATCGGCAATTATTGAATACGCAGTCGCCGCGCTGAACGTGAGCCAAGTGGTGATTTGCGGTCATACCGATTGCGGGGCGATGAAGGGACTCTTACATCCCGACAAACTGGACATCATGCCTACGGTAAAGTTGTGGCTGCGCAACGGGGAGGCGGCGCTCAGCGTTGTTCGGGCCAAGAATCCCGGCGCCACGGATGAAGAGGTGTTGCCGCCGCTCATAGAAGAAAATGTTCTACTGCAGATGCGGCAGTTGAGTACACATCCGGCGGTAGCGGGCAGGTTGGCGCAAGGAACACTAGCCATCAGAGGCTGGGTATATGACATTGCGCAGGGGATGGTGCGCATTTTGGACGAAGAAACCGGCAAGTTCACCCCTTTCGATCAGCTTTCCGTATCTGAAAGCGCCTACGGAGCAAAGAGATGATTGTGCCAGACGCCGCAAATATGCGGAGCATGTTGCGCTCCGTTTGGCGGCCTCTGGTGGTTCTATTCGCCTTCGATATGTTAATTGCCGTCTTGTATGTCTATGGCGGCCAGAGATGGTTATCGGTTCGTGACATTCCACTTTCGATTTTCGGCGGCGCCATCGGCGTCATTGTCGGTTTTCGCAATACCAGCAGCTATCAGCGCTGGTGGGAGGCGCGGACACTGTGGGGCGCGATTGTCAACTACTCCCGCACCTTTGCCCGGCAGTCGTTGACGATGATTATTGTTCCGTGTGACGGATCGGAAGAAGACCGCCGGCGCGCGGAAGAAATCCGGCAGCGCCTGGTTTTGCTGCAAGTCGCCTACGTACATTCGCTGCGATGCCAGCTTCGCAGCCATGCCGCATGGCAAGGACTCGATTCGTTCTACAACGCGCAGCAAATGGAAATTGTGCGCTCCCAACGCAACATTCCGGTTTTCATTCAGCAGGAGATGAGCGAGTTGCTCGCCGAATGTCTAAAGAACGGTTGGCTCGACAGTATGCGCTGGACATCGATTGACCAATCGCTTGCGGCATTGATGAACGCGCAGGGAGGCGCGGAGCGGATTAAGAACACGCCCATGCCCCGGCAGTACGATTACCTTCCGCGGCTTTTTGTGAGGCTTTACTGTTTTTTGCTTCCGTTCGGGATGGTGGCGAATCTCGGCATGTTCACGCCGGTGGGATCGTCGCTTGTGGGCTTGATTTTCCTGGCGCTCGATGAAGTTGGCCGCGATCTTGAGAATCCGTTCGAAAATCGAGAACACGACATACCGATGTCATCGATTTCGCAGACTATTGAAATCAATTTGAAGCAGTTATTACGGCAGGCCGAGATACCAGTCCCCGAACCGGCGGTGAAGGGGATTCTGTGGTGAGGAAGACACGGTGGTCATTCATGCCTGAATTTGTTCAGGTTCGAGGGGTTCACGGACGTCTTTCGGATCCACGTGCCCATTTTGTTTACGGGCTGTAAGGCGGCGTCCATAGTTACGAATTGGCGATTCGAAGAAGTAATACGAGAGGACAGCTAAACTAACAGCCGCAATTACGCTGAGAGGAAACGGTAACGGAGTTTTACTGATACCTGGAGTATTTACCAGGAACATTTGCTGCCACAAATAGAGCGAGTAGCTAATTTCACCGACCCAGACTAAGGGCTTCCACGATAGAAACTTCGTGGCTGCCGCAGAAGGGAAGAAAGCTGCAGCACCGACAGCAAACGCCGCCGCAAGACTGATAAATGATCGCCCGATAACTTCAGACTCAGGCCACAGGCGGTGGGCTAGCGACCAGCCCACGACGACGAAAGCCGACGCAACAATTACAGTGCTCGGTTTCCATCGTTTCCAAATGGCGCTTCTCCGAAATGCATCGCGCTCCAGGGCGAGCACACAGCCGATGGCGAGCGAGTCGGCGACAAGATCGAAACGTCGAAAAACAAGGTCCCGATTCACGCCCGCGTACCAGCAGAAGGTACGCATGGCAGGGCAGAGTAAGATTGCGGCTATCGCAACTTTCTTCGAGCGCGTGATTCCGGTAAGCAGCAAAATAATGGGCCAAATGAGATAGAACTGCTCTTCGACCGATAGCGACCAAAGATGCGCTAAGGTCCAATACTTTGGGTCGTAGTAGTCGGACGTATAGGTAAGGGCGCGAAGAACATCACGGCCGGAGAGTGGAACAAGTCCATAGTGCGCAAGAAGGGCAGCGAAGCCGGTCATCAAAAACAGCGCGGGGACCAGACGAAAGATGCGGCGGAGATAAAAGCGAATGAGCCTGATAGTGCCGAAGCGGACTAATTCGCTTTCAAGCTGGGACGTAATCAGAAATCCGGAAAGAACGAAGAAAACGATAACAGCGGAATCGCCCAGAGTACTGGCGCGCATGAGGTGAGGGAACACGTGAGTTACCGATAGGTGCGCATATATGACCATCAAGATGGAGACTCCCCTGATTCCATCCAGGCTGGGTATATAGTTTTTTCTATCGGTTGCCGGCACAAGAAACTAGTGACGCGAGCGGAGGAGATGTGGCCTCCAGATCCTCCTTCATCAAGTTAAACATATTGCACACGGTAACCGTTACGGCTGCTACGGGCTATAGTACTTGAGGAGGTGGGAAAAAGTCGGCCGTCTGGGCACTTGCTTACGCGCGTGGTTTTGTCATTTACTTACGCGCATCCACTTCTTGTCCATACTGGATCGCGAACGCGCAATGTCATTTACTTAAGAAGATGCGATGCCATTTCCATACTGAGGTCGCTTACGCTTCCGGCTCCGATGCAACATCTTGCACGAAAGTAATGCGCCTCTGGACCTCGGCTACTTGCTATTTCAGTTGTTTTTTCCAGAAGAAATCGAGGCTGAGAATGCCGAACTCGTTCCGGGTGGCAACAGCGGAAAATCGCGGAGTAAAGGCCCACTCTATTCTTATAATTTGCGCGGTGGTGTCGGTGACATCGGTGGTGTAGGTGAACAGAATTGTCGGTGAAACCTGCTGCTGTAACGTGACGCGTGCTTGCGGCAGAGTGGATCCGCTGGTGAACGTCGGATCGATTTTAATTTGATTCACGCCAAAGACGCGCTGCAGGCGGCTGGAAATGGGAGCGGCAACAGCCTGGCTTACAATCGCCGATTCGCCCATCTGCGCAATGGATTGCGAGGGCGGCCTGGGTTGCCGGGCGGCGATTGTAGGGTCGCTGGTGGGCGTTTTTCCGGCGGCGAGCAGGGCCACAATTTCATCGAAACGAAGCGGCGGATCGGAGCGGTAATTGAGCTTCATGTTGTCGATGGGGCCATTGACTCCGAGCGTGACATTAACACCCTGAACAGTGGTCTGCAGCGAAATGTCAAGTATGGGCTCGACCTTGGTTGGATCGTAGAAGTTAATCACGCCACGGCTTACTGTGTATTGATTTCCGAAGAAGACCAGATTGCCTTGTGTAATGACAACTTGGCCCAGGACACCGGGATTGGTAACGGTACCGCGTATGGTGAGATCGGCGTTGGCCGAAAGATTTCTCGCCACCGATGTTTGCACGGAGAGGCCGGAGGAGGTAATCACGTGAATATCGAGCCGCATCCCTTGTAAGGGGCCAGAAGGAGCGGAGGGAGTCTCCGGCGGCGTAGCAGTGGAAGCGATGATGGAGCCGGCGTCGCTCGAACCCGCCAGGGCAACACGAGTGATGGTGACAGTACCGTTCAGCAGGCTGTGTTGCAACGTGCCGTTCAACGCGATCGACAAATCGCTCGTGATACTTGCTCCGGAAAAGCGCGTACGAACCTTCGTTCCGTTGGCGCGAAGCGCATACCGCACCGTTGTTCCAGTAAGCGAGGCGAAGCCGCTAAGCGTGATTTGCCCGCCGCCCGATTCCGCAGTGAGATTGCGAACTCTAGCGGTGGTGCCATTCAAGACAATAGTGCCGTTGGCATTTGAGATTCCGTTGGGCGATTCGAGCATATTGACCGAAGCATTCTGCAGTTCGATCTTTCCGTTCGCAAGGGGCTGGGCAAAGGTTCCGCGCAAATCGACGTCGGCGACGACATCGCCCGACGAATAGATATTGCTGTTCATTTGCTGCAGCAGCGCGAGATCGCTCTTTGCAGTCAGTTTCAAACGCAATTGCTGCGCCTTCGAGAAATCGATATTGCCTGTGGCCGCGATATCGGTGGAACGCCCGGTGAGATGAAAGCTTCGGATATCCAGTTTGGAATGGTCAAGAAGAACATTGATCGGCCTTTGATTATTGAGTAGAACTACGGATTGGCCGGTAGCTCCGGCTTCACGCGCAGAGGTGGTGGAAAGCTGAAATTGATTGACGTGGAGAGCGCCGGATAGATTGGCAGGCTGCATCAGCGGTCCGTTCACGGACATGTTTCCGGCGATCAAGGTATCGATATCGCGGGTTTGGGGCTGGGAACCAACGGCGGCGAGTAAGGGCGCGAAATTTGCATATCGTATATTCGCGAAGTTCAATGTGGCTTGCAGAGGATAGCCGGAAGAAAGCGCAATACTTCCCTGCCCTTGCAACGATGCTTTCGCGAGATCGGAATTCAGCGTCAATGCAACGCGCGAGCCGGTGGTCTTTGTGCTCAAGCGAAAAGAGCCGAAATTCTGGCCGTCGTATTGAATCGCGTCTGCATTCAACGTAGTGTCAAGCTTCTTAATTGCAAGCGGGTATTGTTTGTTTTGCAGGTCAACGCCTGTGCCGATATCCGCCAGCAACCGCAGCGTGCCTTTCAATCCGGGCCGCATGTGCTCGACGGTATGAATTTCGCCAACCTTGAGGGCATCGCTTGTTGCATGCAGCGTCAGCGTGCCTTGCTGGAGATTGTTTGGGGAATGTGTATAGTCGCCATTTAATTGAAGCGAGCCGGCAGGCAAATCGAGGCGGAGATGGGGAATCTGAGCGCGATTCGCCTCATAGACAAGCTTGCCAACGAGGCTGTTGATGGGCTCGCCATACACAACCGCTTTCGTTAAATTGAGGGACACGTTGCCCTGGGGACCTTTTAGAGGCCCCTGGATATGCGCGTTCGCGCTCAACGTCCCTTGCACCGGCACATCGGGGCGGCGGGCCAGCAACAAAGTTTTTTCCAAGTTCAAAGAACGAATAGAGGCGTCGAGGTTGAGCGGGTATCCGTCTACTAACTGGGCGGTGCCGTTAACGTCTGTAGTCGATCCAGCCAAATTGGATTGCACCCCGAACGTCACGGTTTGGTTTGCGGTTTTTGCCGATGCCGTCAAGTCGCCGTAACTTTCGGCTTTGTCCTTCAACCCCTTTGCCGAAAGATCGGCATTGATCACGCGCGGCAAAATGGAGGTCGCGTTTCCGGCATTCACAACATCCGCTGCAAGATTGGCAGATAGTTGAACCGTACCGGCAACTCCGGGGCGGTGGCTTTCGAGAATCTTTAATTGCGACAGCAAAATTGTGTTTGTCGCCACATTCAACTGCACGTGACCATTCGACAAGCTGTCTTTCGGATGGTTGTAAGTGGCGGAGGCCGTCAACTGAGCCGCCCCGGACTTGATTTCAAGCGGCTGCAACTGAATCAACTGATCGGAAAAGTGCAATGCAAGGTTCGCCTGCTGAACAGGCTCGCCATATGCCGTGGCATTGGAAACATCGACCGTTGCGTTGCCTAATGGATTTTCCAATGTTCCGGTGACATTCGCGGAAGCGTTCAATGTCCCGGTTATCGGTCTCTCTTTTTGACCGGCCAGCGCCAATACATCTTCCAATCCAGCATTGTGAATGGAAGCATTCACGTGTAGGGGTGATTGGGGCGTTGTTTTCCAATGCGAGAGGCCGATGCCGCCGTTAAGCTGCGCTTCGAGGCTTTGCCGCTGCAAAATGCCCTGCGTGAGTTGGGCGCCGCTGGCCGTCGCGTGCAGGCCGGCGGAAAACTTGTCAAACGAGCGGCCTTCCACCGCAAAGTTTGTCATTTGCGCCGTTGCGGCGATTTCGGGTGAACGCAGAGGGCCGTCGATATTCGCGTCAATAACCGCTGTTCCGCCTTGCATCGTTACAGGCATGGCTTGCGAATTGGGATTGGCGGAAGGGGCGCCGGCCAGTACCGGCGCGAAGTCGTGCAGATTTTTCGACAGCAGATTCAGATTCAGGCGATGGCCAAGTACCCCCGCCAATTCCAGCCGCGTATGGGGCAACGCGAGATAGGAACGCTCCAGCGAAACCGTTTCTGTTTTGCCGGAGAATTCCGCGTGAAGTCGCCCGTTCACCGGAATGCCCGAATTCCCGCCGGTAACATGTAACAGCAAACTCGCTGTGTAACCGCTCATGCCCTTGGCTTTCAGATCGCCGCGGGCAGTGAGATCGCCGGATAAGCGGCCGCTATAGCCAAGGGGCTTATAGCCAAGATCGTGACTAAGCTGCTGGAGATCGAACCCGCTTGCGTGAAGATTGGCGGCAAGCTGCCGCATGTCGCGCAGGTCTGCTTTGCCGAGCAACTCGCCGCCGAATCCACGTATGCTCAAGCCGGAAAGCTGCAGTAGATTAGGCACCGCATGGAACGAAGTAGCGATCGACACGGGTCCTATTTGTCGATCGCCATTTTTTGCGGTCAGATTGGGCGCGTTCAGATTTCCGGCAACGCTGTAGCGCCCGTTGGGATCGATTCGCGCGTTTCCATCGACGAAAAGCTTGCCTTGCGGCGCGAGCGAAGCTCCGGCAAGCTCCGCAAGCTGTCGAAGAGCGAGCGAGCCTTGAAATCGCAGCGAGCCCTGACCAGTTGGATCTTTCAATTTTCCCGTAGCGTGCAAATTGGTTTCACCGAGGGCGAGGCTGGCAGTCTGGACCTCGATTTGGTTGTTATCCATCGTGAAGGCCAGTTGCGCATCGGCGGCGGACGGCGCTCCGGGCGGCACTGGCTGACGGCGGAGATCAAGGCTCTGCTCTATTTCCGGCACCGAAAGATGAACGGACGCTTTCCCCGTTATCGAGGGAGCAGCCATATGTTCCATGTCCGCCGAAAGTGTAATGTTCGATTTGCTGGTAAAAAGGCGCGCGTTTTGAATTCGCACTGCGTCTTCTTCGATTCGCACCGGAACGTTTAGATGGGCAGTAAGAGGCGCACCGCTGCCGTATTGCGAGACGATCGGGTCCAACTTCAGGCTGCCGTCATATGCAGGCGATTTCGTGTCGTAGCGCAACAAAACGGCCAGGTTGTCGCCGCGCACATCTACCGGGATGCTTTCCTGCCGGAAGTGAATGGTTCCGTCTGTGAGTTCAAAATGCTTGACAGCCAGATCCACCACTGTCTTGAGGCCGGAATTATTGCTCGGCTTTGACTTCTTTTGGGGCGTGGGGATATTTGTTTTTCCATTCGGAAAAACGAGGATATTGGCCGCCGGTTTATTGATACCGAGATGCTCCAGGTCAATGGCGTGGTGGAAGGATGGGATCAGCTTCACTTCGGCGTCTAAAGAAGCGACTCGCAGGAGCGGCGCGGCGGAAGACGGTTCCGTGCCATGCAAAACAAAGTTTTTGATGTTGACGCGGAGATGACGAAGGCTGAAGGAAAACGATCCGATTTCGACGCGGCCGCCAGTAGAGTCCTCGATCAATGAGGCGATTTTGGCGCGGGCGAAGTCTTGGAACCATGCGGTCTGGACAACAATCAGCGCGGCAACAATTAGGACAACAATGATCGCAGCGATGGACACGCCGATTCGAATCAGAATTTTCGCCGGACGTGTCATTTGAGAGCCGCCTCATGATATTGGATACCGGCCGACCGCCGCCGCACCCGAAGCCAGTTGTCGAACTGCTTATTGATTTGCTGGTTGGTGAGAATTTCCCGAATTTCGGCGGAAGCCTCGTCGAGGCTCTTCTGCCTCCCGTCTTTTGTCTTAAAATCGCGGCGGTGCTGCTGATAGTACGCCTCGGCATCTTCATCGGTCACCAGCACCGCCGGACGGAAGCGCTGATCGATGAAGCGGAGCACGGTCAATTGCCAGTGGAGATAGCTTTTCATCTGGGCGGTGGACAAGCCATAATGTTCGAGCATTTTGGCAAAGGCTGCCGGCGATGGCGCCCGTTCTTTCTGTGTATCGAGGAACAGTTTGTCGGCATCCGATTTGGATGGAACCTGGTAGTCGCCCAAGTCGATCTCACGCTGAATGAGGCATTGATCGATCAATCGATTCGCGGCCGCCTTGCGCGCCGCGAGATCGAAACTCAGCTTTTCGCGATTCAAAAAGCTAACCAGCCGGACGTCGCGATTGATATCACTTTCCTTAATCACGGCATCGCCGACCACTACCGCGATACGGTCGATAATGACTGCAGTAGCTGCAACGCTCAGAACCATAAAAGCGCAACATAGGCGGACGGCTGTCATCAGAACGTCTGCCCGATTGAAAAGAAAAACTGAAAATGGCCGGTGTTTTGAACTACCGGGGTACAGAAGGCCGGCGGATTACTTTTACCGCATTGCAAAAGCTGGTCATATGTCCCTTTAAAGCCTTTGAAGCTCGGCGGATTTAGAGCGTAGGCTAAATCGACGCGCACAGGGCCGATTGGTGTCTTATAGCGAATGCCGATTCCGGGCGCTTGCACCATATAGTTGAAATTCTGAATATCTTTTTGGCGATATCGGAACGAGATGTCCTTGAGATTTTGAAACACGTTGCCGGCGTCTTCAAATACCACGCCGCTGATGTTTTCTCCAAATAAAGGAAAACGGAGTTCCACGCTATTAAAGAGCACCGCATTACCACCAACGGGGAACCCAGTCGGCTGGATGTAAGTTCCGTCCGGTTGGGGTACACCGATATCGCGCGGTCCCGCCTGCATTTCACCAAACCCACGGTCGGTAGTGCTGCCGCCGCCATAAAATCGCTCCGGCAACGGAATCGCGTTTGTGGCCCCGAGCGATGCAGGATAGTTGAACGGCGTCAGTACGCCAAAAGTGGTCTGCCGTGCAAGAACAAATTTTCCGAATTGAGTATACGTTGCGTTTCGCCCGAATGTTTTCAGGAAAGTAACCTGCGATCCGATATATTTCGACGCGAAACCAATGTTGAGCGTGTTAAAGATGCCATGATGCGCATCGGCTGGATTGTCGCGGCGATCCTGCACATAATTCACCGAGAGCATTCCAATTCGAACAGGCTGCAGTAATTGCGGAACAAGAAGCGACGGAATCACCACGTTGCTAGTGCTGACGCGGCGATAAGAGAGCTGCACGGAGAGCGTCGATGGTTTGGACAGCGGCCTGGATACTTCCATTGAAGCCTCTTCACGCCGGGAAGAAAAGGTTTGAACATTGCGCGCATTGTCGTACAGTCCGGTGAGTGAAAAGGTCTGGCGCTCGACGCCGAACAGGTTTGGATCGGAATAGGTAAGGGCGGCGCGCTGCTCTAGATTCGATACCAGCGTTCGCAGAGTCGCTGAATGATCGGTGCCGCGCAAATTGATGCGGCTGATATCGAAAGAAAGTCTGGGACTAAAGCCGGTACTACCGGCCGGGGCGCCGATGCTGTTTGCCGACGACGGTCCAAACTTGGCGATTTCGGCACCAAAGCCGATGTTCATGTTGTATCGCCTCGCTTCATCGAAATCGTAGAACACATATTTCCGAACCGCATGACCGTCCGGATCTTGAATGCCGGCATCGATACGCGAAAAAATACCGAGATTGTAGAGGCGACGCTGGCCCTCGCTCAATCGCGCCAGAGATAGTGGATCGCCGGGCTTTATTGGAATGCGTTTTTCGACCACATCGCGACGGGTGCGTTGCAAGCCCATTAGCAAGACATCGCGAACGAACTGTTGCGGGCCCTCATCGATTCGATACGTGAGAAGGACTTCGTGCGGCTCGTTGGCGGGCGTGAAGGAATACTGGAACGTCGCTTGCGAAAAACCTTCCAGCGAATAATACGTTAAGATGGCCTTCCGATCGGTGGCAACGTTGATATCGCTATAAGGCTGTCCCGGTCCCATGCTGATCCGGCTTTCGACCGCTTCCGCATCGGCGCGATGGATGCCTTCTACGTTTAACTTGGCCACCGTCCACTGCGGACCTTCGTTAATGCGAAAGGTAACGGCAATCTGGTTCGACTTGCCGCGATAATTGTTCGTGACGAAGGAAGTTACTTTCACATCGCGAAATCCGTTAGCGATGTATAGGTTGGAAATGGACTCTTCGTCTTTTTTGCGGAACCCTTCGCTATATCGTCCGTGCCAGAACTGAAGGGAGCTTTCCCGCAAAAACATGCGCTCACGAAGGGTGTCTTCCTGAAAGTAAGTATCGCCCTCGATAGCCAAATGCACGAGCTTCTTCTTTTTCCCGGTCGCGATGAAGTATTCGATAACCTCCTGGTCCGGGCCGGTTCGCCGGCGACGGAAGGTCACGTCCACGTCGGGATAGCCCTTGGATTGGAAATAGTCGCGCAAGTTCCCCGCGCCTTCGGTCAACAAATCGCGATCGACGGTGCCTTCCTGATAGACCGGAACGTACTTTCGCAAACGCCCTTTTGAAACCTTCGCTTCGAGCGCCTTAATGGTCACCTTGGGCCCGGCGTTCAGCGTGAGAGTGGGAGTAACACGATGGGTGGCGGGAATGTAATCCATCGAATCGAGATTCACGTCGGCTGTCAGGCGGTCCTGATCCTGGTACTTCTTCTGAATGCCGGAAAGACCACTTTGGGTGAGGGCCGCGGTCATTTTCCGCCAACGCCCGATGAAGCGCATCTTCCAGCCGGTTGCGCGGACAATGGTGTTCAGCGGGAGTTTCGGATCGCCATGGACAACAGGGGTCTGATACCTTGCGCGGTCGCCGGGCTTGACGCGAACCGTAATGTTTATCTGCTCGGTATCGATATTGAGCGAGCGATCGATTTTGACGGAGCCTTCAAATAGGCCATTATCGCGGAGCAGCTTCGTGACGTTTTTCTCGGCGGTGGACAACATTTCCTCACGAAAAGGCCGGCCGGGGTTCATCTGCAACACGCTGTAGATCTGGCCCGAATTAGGAGGCCGCTTGAGTTTGCCGGCGATTTCGATATGGCCAACAAAGGTTCTGGGGCGCGTAATGAAGCGGATAACGACTCCTTCGGGCGACATTTCCGCGTCTACCTGAATGTCTTCGTAGTATCCGCTGGCAAACAGACGATCGATGGAAGCAGCCACGTCAGACTGGCGCAAAACCGCGCCGGGCTTTACCAATTGGTCCATTTTCAGATCCACAGCGTCGATCGGCTGCTTTGCGGGCGAGTATTCGACACGCGCAACTCGTTGTCCGAAAAATGAGGAATCGGTTTGGGCTTTCGCAGGAACTGCAGTGAAGGAAGCGGACAACAAGGCTGCGAAGGCCGCTCCGATAAGCGGCTTCAGCGGCGATTGCCTAACATTGGTAATGTGATCGGGCCAATTCAGACGCAAAACTGAATGCCATCCTTCTTCCTTCAAAATAGTAGCCAACCATCCGCAAACCGTTGACGCGAGGAAGTAGACAAGCGTTACTGAAGGGTCATTAGGGAGTTGGTGGGCAAGGCCTCTACAAAAACCAGCGGAGCGCTGAAATCGAAGAGGAAGCCGGTGAAACTCATAGCGGCGCGCCGTATCTAACATATGCTGGGGGCGGTTTGATTCCGCGGATCTCACTTGCCGTATGTAAGGAGGCTTTTAACCGCTGGATCGATCACAATGCGGCCCGGCTGGGGGCGGCGCTTGCTTTTTACACCCTGTTGTCCGTCGCCCCACTTCTTATTTTTGTAGTTGCCATAATGGCGGCATTCTTCGGCCGCCACGAAGCGCAGGTCTGGATCGTGCGGCAAACGGGTCATTTAGTTGGGCCCCAAGGAGCAGCCTTCATCCAAAGCGTTTTGCCGCATATACACTGGCACATCTCCGGCGTGGCCGCCGAAATCGCGGGCGTCATCGCACTGCTGTTCGGCGCCTCCGGCGTATGCGAGGAACTTCGTTCCGGCCTAAATACGCTTTGGGATGCCCGGAGTAGCGATAAAAAAATTTGGCGATCGATTGCGAAATCGAGGCTTTTTGCCTTTGGGATGGTGCTAGCAATCGGCTTTGTTCTCCTGATTTCCTTGCTCTTTAGCACGGTTCTTGCAACGCTGGTGCGTTATTTCGGCGGATTCATTCCGGTGCCGGGCCCACTATTGTTCACCGTCAACTTCATAGGTTCCGTTTATGTCACCGCCTTTCTGTTCGCACTGATTTTCCGCTATGTTCCCTACACTCGAATCGGATGGGTAAACGCATGGCAGGGCGCGCTGCTTACGGCGATTCTCTTCACGTGCGGGAAAATGTTAGTTGGGTACTATCTGGGAGTGGCAGGCATAGGATCGGCATATGGCGCAGCGGGTTCGGCGATCGCGATCGTTGTTTGGGTGTATTATTCCGCGCAAATCTTTTATTACGGGGCGGAGTTTACATGGGTAAATGCCACATGGAATAAAAAGCAGGAGGTGGAACTTTGGCGCTGATGGATTTATTGCTTTGGGTTTTGTGGATTGCTTCGGGCTTAATCGCCTTATCACTGATTGCGGAAGGGCTCGCGGGTTTGGGGATGCTGGTGACCATACGGTCGGTGCGCACGGCTTCCGTTCAGGTCACAACAGAGCTGTCAAAAATTTCTAAAACACTTCGCCAATTGGCTACGGTCACCCCTCCGCAAATAAAAACGTTGTCTAATGATATGAGTGGTGTGGTTCACCATACTATTCATCAAAGCCGCGCGCTGGCGAAAGCATGGCACGGATACTCTGCAACCGCGGAGCGCATGATGCAAAAGACGCGAGCGGGCCTTTCGTTGAGACGCCGGCGGCGGTGGTGAGTGAACCGCGGGTTGAGTTGCGGCCCGGTAGATGCAAGCCGGACATCACATGAAATCGAATGTTAGCGATCAGCAGGTTATCGAAACAATTTCTCACGGGCGCCTTTTGTGTTTTACTCTGCGGCGCTTCTTCCGCCGTTTGCGCGGAAAGGAATATTGAAGGTACTGTTTTCTACAAAGGAGGCGAACCCGCGGCCGACGCGGCTGTGGAATTGGAAGATAAGGCTACGATGCAGATTGTCTCCCGACGTACCGACCGGGACGGTCATTTCCGGTTCATGGGTCTAAGCCAGGACAAGGATTACGGCATTCGCGCGATAAAGAAGGGTTATTCGAGCAAGCCGCATAACGTGAGCCGGTTCAGCTCCAGAAGCATTGAGACCGTCACGCTTTACCTGGTTCCGGGGAATAAGAATTAAACGGGAAGTCGAAACCGGCGGCTATTATGCCCGGAACCCGGTTGTTGCATGATGGAAGATAGCAGCGGACACATTATTGTTTCGTATTGCTCAGGCTCACTGGCGCAAGGGTTTGATAGGCGCGAAAGCCTCTAAACACGCAGGAGATATGGCACAGGTAAAAGCGAATCCCAAGACTTACGACGTTGTCATCGTGGGCTCTGGAGCTGGAGGCGGCGTGGCAGCCCACGTACTGGCTCTTGCCGGCGCGAAAGTCTGCATGCTGGAGGCGGGAGACTGGTTCGACTGCACAAAAGACTCCCACATGTTCGGCTGGCCGTACGAAGCGCCGCACCGCGCGGCAGGCAGCAAAGAAAAGCCATTCGGCTATTTCGACGCCACGCTGCTGGGAGGCTGGCAAGTGCCCGGCGAGCCTTATACGAATGCACCGGGATCGGATTGGATGTGGTGGAGAGCGCGCATGCTCGGAGGGCGCACGAACCATTATGGGCGCATTTCGTTGCGCATGGGTCCGTATGATTTCAAGCCCTACAGCCGTGATGGAAAAGGCTTCGATTGGCCGATCAGTTATGAGGATCTTGCGCCGTATTACGACAAAGCGGAGGAATTGATCGGCGTTTTCGGAAGCCATGAAGGGCTGGAGAACACGCCGGATGGAAAATTTTTGCCTCCGCCGGCGCCGCGCGGTTACGAGAAGGTAATTAAGGCATCGTCGGACAAGCTGAAGATTCCCTGTATCCCCTCGCGGCTCGCGATTTTGACGCGGCCGCTTCACGGGCGGCCTGAGTGCCACTATTGCGCGCAATGCGGCAGATCGTGCTCCGTGAATGCCAACTTTAATTCTCCGGGCGTTCATATTTTTCCCGCGATGAAGACGGGAAATCTGGAAGTGCGAGCCAATGCGATGGTTCGCGAAGTTCTGGTAGGGCAAGACGGCCTTGCACGCGGCGTTTCTTACGTCGATAAAAAGACGCGCAATGATGTGGCTGTATACGGAAAAATTGTTGTTCTTGCCGCAAGCTGCTGCGAGACGGCCCGCATCATGCTGAATTCGAAGAGCAGCCAGTTTCCCAACGGTATTGCGAATTCAAGCGGACTCGTGGGCCGGTACATTATGGACACGGTCGGCTCGTCAGTGGGAGGATTTCTTCCTATCCTTGAAGACCTTCCGCCGCGGAACGAAGACGGCGTAGGCGGCATGCACATGTACATGCCGTGGTGGCTTTATAAGGAGCAAAAAGCCAACAAAATGCCCTTCGCACGCGGGTATCACATTGAAATCGGCGGCGGTCGCGGGTTGCCGGGCGCAGGCATTCTGAGCGGCTCGCAACATCTGCTCGGCGGCGGTTACGGCGCGGAATTGAAGGGCAACCTTCGCAAGTTGTACGGCGCCAATGTTTATTTCGCTGGGCGCGGTGAGATGATTCCGAACGAGGATAGCTTTTGCGAAATCGACAAGAACGTCGTAGATCAGTGGGGCATTCCGGTCTTGAAATTCCATTTCAAGTGGAGCCAGGACGAGATTCTGCAGGCCAAGCACATGCAGGAGACATTCCAGCAGATTATTGAGACGGCCGGCGGCGTGGTGACGCACAAATCCGGGGAAGATCGAAATTGGGGCATTTCGGCGGGCGGCGAGATTATTCACGAAGTCGGCGCGACAAAGATTGGGAGCGATCCGAAGACATCGGTGTTGAATTCGCATTGCCAGGCGTGGGATTGCAAGAACCTGTTTATCACCGACGCCGCGCCATTTGTCAGCAACGCCGATAAGAATCCGACATTGACGATTTCCGCTCTCGGCTGGAGGACGTCGGAATACATCGTCGATCAGGTTAAGAAGTTTAACGTAAAGGTCTAAGATCAGGAACGGATAGGCCATGTCAGACAACGAACAACAATCGCAGCAAGGCGACGTGGAACAAGAGACAGGCGGAGTCAGCCGGCGCAGTCTGTTCCAGATTTTGGGGGCTGCCCCGGCAGCGGCAGCATTGATGGCGCGTCCGGTGCTCGCGCAGGTGAACCAGCATCATGCTCATATGCCGATGCCTGCCGCGGCAAGAGCGACTGTACCAGACGGGCCGTATCAACGGAAGGTATTCAACGATCAACAGTGGCGCACAGTGGGCATTTTGTGCGATCTCATCATTCCGGCGGACGATCGCAGCGGCAGCGCGACAGCGGCGGGGGTGCCCGAATTTATTGACGATTGGATCGATTTTCGGACGCAGCAGGATGGCGACCGCGACTTTGAGGCGCAGATCTTTGGTGGACTGATGTGGCTCGACCGCGAATCGGACCATCTTTTTGAAAAGCCCTTCGCGGACGCAACCGTCGATCAGCAGAAGCAATTGCTCGACCGGATTGCATGGCCGGCTAAAGCGGCGAAAGAAGATGAACAGGGCGTTATCTTCTTCAACCACTTCCGCGATCTGACGGTGGGAGGCTTCTTCTCAAGCAAAATGGGCGTGCACGATCTTCCCTACCTTGGCAATACGGCGGTGGCCCATTGGACAGGTTGCGATCCCAAGGTTTGGGAAGTAATCGAAAACCGGATGAAGAACGGGTACAAGCCTATCGCCGGGCCGGAAGTAAAACCCTGGGGCGTATAGTCAGTCACAAAATTTTCTGGATTTTTTGGTTTGGTGCCGAGACCGCGAAGCCCAGCATTGCAGAGGAGTTAGCGGCGAGGTTGTCTCGCGGTGGCGTGCCTTTGGGGGCGGCGGCGTAGCCTCTCTCTGCTACTTTCCGCCTATGAGTCGGAAAAAGCAGAATCCGATTACATCCGGAGCTTTGAAGGATGTAATCGCGACCTATTCGTTAAACCTTTCGGCTACGATGCCGAAACCTGCGGATCCGCCGCAGGTGACTCCTGACCCAATCGCACCAGCGGATTTGGATCAGGACGCGGGCGGCGGCTACAACACTGACCATACTTTCCCGCAAACCTAAGGTGCGGGGATTTGGGGGCGGGCTGAGGTTCGCCCCTGAATTTTTTCATTGTCAATCCGCCGCTTGCGTGCTGACAGATCTCGGCTTCCAACGGACGACGGGTTTGCGCGCAGCAGTTACTTCATCGACGCGACGGGTGCGGGTGAGATGTGGCGCATGGAGCACGAGTTCCGGATCACGCTCAATTTCGTCGGCGATGGAGATCATGGCGTCGATAAAGAGATCGAGTTCGCGCTTACCTTCCGTCTCGGTGGGCTCAATCATCAAAGCACCTTTAACGATAAGCGGAAAGCTTACGGTGTAGGGGTGGAAGCCGTAGTCGATCAAACGCTTGGCAATATCACCCGTACGGACGCCTTTTTTCGCTTGCCGCTCGTCACTGAACACGCATTCGTGCATCGTGGGCGACGGGTACGAAATCTCGTAATAAGCTTCGAGCTTTTTACGAATGTAGTTGGCATTCAGCAGAGCATCAAGAGTTGCGCGGCGCAGCCCGTCGCCGCCGTGCGCCATGATGTACGCCAGCGCTCGCACGAGCACACCGAAATTGCCGTAGAATGCCCGCACGCGGCCAATAGATTCCGGCAGATCGTAGTTCCAGGTCCACTGCGTTCCTTCTCGACGGAGCCGCGGTCCCGGCAGGTAAGACTGCAATACTTCCTTAACCGCTACGGCTCCCGAGCCTGGGCCGCCGCCGCCGTGCGGAGTGGAAAACGTCTTGTGCAAATTCAGGTGCATGACGTCCACGCCGAAATCACCGGGACGCGTCACGCCCACCAGCGCGTTCATGTTCGCGCCGTCCATATAAACGAGCGCGCCTTTTTCATGCAGCATGGCGGTGATTTTTTCGATGTTTTCCTCGAACACTCCGACTGTGTTGGGATTGGTAATCATCAGCCCGGCCACATCTTCGGTAACGTGTTTTGCAATCCGGTCCATATCGACCATGCCGCGATCGTTCGACTCGATGTTTTCGACCGCATACCCGACCATAGTGGCGGTAGCGGGATTAGTTCCATGCGCGGAATCGGGAACGAGGATCTTCTTTCTGGGATTACCGCGCTTTTGTTGCAAGGCGCGAATCATCAAGAGTCCAGTGAATTCACCGTGCGCGCCGGCGGCCGGCTGCAACGTGACCGCATCCATGCCGGTTATTTCAGCCAACGCCTTTTCGAGCGTGGCGATCACTTCCATGCAGCCCTGTGAAAGCTGTTCCGGTTGATACGGATGCGCCCAGGCTAAACCTTCGGTTCTTGCCACCAGCTCGTTCACGCGCGGGTTGTACTTCATGGTGCAGGAGCCGAGGGGATACAGACCGAGATCGATCGCATAATTCCACGTGGACAGCCGAGTGAAATGACGTATCGCTTCCACCTCGCTCACTTCGGGGAACTCTTCAATCTCGCTGCGAACGCTGCCTGCGCCTAACACCTGAGCCGGGTCGACAGCGGGAACGTCGAGATTCGGCAACTGATAACCGCGTTTACCCGGAGAACTTCGCTCAAAAACCAACGGTTCGTTTTGGACAATGTGCGGTGAAACCTTTTTAATCATCGAAATGTATTTCTCACGACTGCCAAGCGGCGGCGATCTGATCCATGTCGGCGCGTTTGCTCATCTCGGTGGCGCAAAGCAGGACACAGCCGGAAAGCTCCGGATAGAAGCGGCCCAGATCGAGTCCGCCCACGATTCTCTTGTCGAGCAGCCGACTCTGAATGGCGCCCACCGAATTTCCTTTCGTAGTTGCGACAAACTCATTAAAGAAAGGCGCATCAAAGCGCAGCGGCAACTTCCGCGCAAGATAGTGCGCCTTTGCCAGATTTTGCTCGGCTAACTCGCGCAGCCCCTGCTTCCCGTAGACCGTCATGAATACGGTCGCCATCAGCGCGATTAAAGCCTGGTTCGTGCAAATATTCGAGGTCGCCTTTTCGCGCCGGATATGCTGCTCGCGCGTTGCGAGTGTGAGGCAAAACGCGCGGCGACCTTCTTCATCCAGCGTCTGGCCGACGAGGCGACCCGGTATTTGGCGGATGAACTGCTCTTTTGTAGCGATAATGCCCGCATATGGTCCGCCATAGCTGGGCGAAATCGCAAAGCTTTGCAATTCGCCGACAACGATATCGGCATCGCGCGGCGGCTCCAGCAATCCGAGGGATACCGCTTCCGTGAAAGCCACAACCAGCAGCGCGCCTTTGGAGTGGGCGAGCGCGGCCAATTCCGGTATTTGCTCGACGATACCGAAAAAATTCGGTGTCTGCATGATTACCGCGGCTACGGTTTCATCAAGTTTCGATCGCAAATCGTCAATGTCGAGCAACCCTAGTTTGTTGTAAGCGATTTCGTTTACCGGCAAGCCCGCGTATTTCAAGTAGCTGGCCAGCACTTCGCGGTATTCCGGGTGAACGGCGCGAGACACAAGAATGCGGTCGCGTTTGGTGACCCGCGCGGCCATCATTGCGGCTTCGGGCACGGCGGAGGATCCATCGTACATGGATGCGTTCGCAACATCCATGCCGGTGAGCTGGCAAACCATCGTCTGAAACTCGAAGATAGAGGCTAGCGTTCCCTGCGAGATTTCCGCCTGGTAGGGAGTGTAGGAAGTAAGGAACTCACCCCGCGATACGACGACGTCGCAAAGAACGGGTCGGTAGTGGTTGTAGACGCCCGCGCCTAAAAAGCTGGCGTAACCAGCGGCCGTTTCCGCCGCGCGAGCCTTGAAATAGTCGACAATTTCGTACTCGCTCTTTCCGTTCTCAATAGTGAAGCGGTCGTTGAAGAGAATGTTCGATGGAAGATGCGAGATGAGTCCGTCCATACTCGCGAGTCCGAGCGCGGAGAGCATTTCCTGACGCTCTGATTCTGACTTTGGTAAGTATCGCAATGATGTTCCCTGACAACTCGGCTGCTTGAGGTTAGGAACCGATATATTTTTGATAATCGGCGGCAGACATAAGATCGTTTACTTCGTCCGGAGACGAGATCGCGATCTTGATGAGCCAGGCAACGCCGTGCGGATCCTCATTCAGCTTTTCCGGATTTGTGGAGAGCAGTTGGTTTGCTTCCGTGATCGTCCCGCTAACCGGGGAGTAAATATCGGAAACGGCTTTCACCGATTCGACTGAGCCGAACGACTTGCCTTTGGCAATTTCTACCCCCGTTTTCGGCAGATCGACAAAAACAATGTCTCCCAATTCCTGCTGCGCGTGGTCCGTGATACCGACCGTACCTGTTGTTCCCTCAATCAACACCCATTCGTGCTCTTTGGTGTATTTGTAGTTTTCCGGATAACTCATGCTTTTGCTCGCTTGTAGAAAGGAGTTGGAACTACTACCGCCGACGCGGGCTGGTTTCTTATTAAGATCTCGATGGTCTCGCCGGGAGCGCCTTTGCCGGCGGGCAGATAAGCCATGCCGATATTTTTGTTCAGCGTGGGCGCTGGAGTACCGCTGGTTACCCAGCCAGCGGGAGATCCGTCTAATAAGACCTCATACCCATCGCGGGCGATGCCCCGCCCTGTCATTTCGAAGCCGACGAGATGACGGCTTAGGCCTTGGTCGCGCTGTTTCGTCAAGGCCGCTTTGCCGATGAAATCGCCTTTGTCCCACTTGAGAATCCAGGCAAGATCGGATTCCAGCGGATTGATGGATGCCGTGATCTCGTGTCCGTACAATGCCATTTTGGCTTCAAGCCGCAGTGTGTTACGGGCTCCCAGGCCGCACGGCTTCACCCCGAATTCGGCGCCTGCATCCAGCAGGCGGTCCCAAAGCCATGCCGCTTTCCCGGGTTCGATGTAGATTTCGAATCCGTCTTCGCCGGTGTATCCGGTACGCGCGATACGAGCGGGGACGCCTTCCACTTCGCTATCGGCAAACCAGTAGTATTTGATCGCAGAGAGGTCGGCGGGCGTCAGCCTCTGAACCGTAGCTAGCGCTTTCGGACCCTGAATCGCAATCTGGACGTAATCGCCGCTTGCAAATTTCACGTCCGCATCGAAGCGGTTGTTCGCCACGATGTGTTCGAAATCCTTCTCCTGGTTCGAGGCGTTGACGCAGAGGAAGAAGTGCGTATCGGAAACCTTGTGGACCAGAATGTCATCGACAAAACCACCGTGCTCATAAAGAAGGCCAGAGTACTGAATTTGGCCTTGTTTCAGCCGGGCAGCGTCATTGGTTGAAATATAATTCACCAGTTGCAGCGCTTCCGGGCCCCGGATTTCGATCTCGCCCATATGACTGACGTCGAATAAGCCGACAGCCTTTCGAACCGTGTGGTGCTCATCCAGGATGCCGGAATATTGTACGGGCATCTCCCACCCGCCAAAATCAACCATTTTGGCTTTGCTGGCAGTGTGTACGGGAAAAAGCGGAGTCCTCTTGAGCGCGACACTCGAGGTCATGGGAAACCTCAGCGTAACATAGGGGGCTGGTTACTAGCCTTCAGATTCGGCGCCGTACTCTTTCAGTTTGTTGAACAGAGTCTTGAGGCTGATGCCAAGGATGTCGGCCGCGCGCGTCTTATTGTTTTTTGTGTGCTGTAGCGTGAGCTGAATCAGAGCCTTTTCGCCCTGAGATACGGTAGTGCCGACCGGTAGCCTGACGCTTTCCGGCTCGATAATTTGCGCCGGAGTTCGCGTGCCGCTGGAGACACCGAAATCGTAGGGGAGGTGCGCCATTTGAATAGCTCCTTCGCCGGCCACAATCACGGCACGCTCCAGCACATTGCGCAATTCGCGGACGTTACCAGGCCAGGGGTGCTTGCGGAAAGCCTCCATCACTTCGGCGCTTAAATGCGAAACGTTTACTTGATGTTTCCGGTTTAACTGATTGATAAGAGTCTCGCAAAGCAGCGGCAGATCGCTCATCCGTTCGCGCAAAAGCGGCAACTGGATTTCGAACACATTCAGCCGGTAATAGAGGTCCTCACGAAGCTCGCCCTTCTTTAAAACCTCTTCGATCACGCGATTGGTGGACGCGATGACGCGGACATCCACCGATATCTCGCTCTTGCCGCCAAGCCGCCGGACGCGCGAATCTTCGAGCACACGGAGCAACTTTGCTTGTGTACCGACAGGCATTTCGGCCAGCTCGTCCAAAAGTAGGGTGCCATGCTGCGCCAACTCGAAGCATCCGGCACGGCGCTCCAATGCGCCGGTAAAGGCGCCCTTCTCGTGGCCGAAGAGTTCGCTTTCCATCAAAGTTTCCGGGAGCGCGGCGCAGTTAATGGCGACGAACGGTCCGTTACGGCGATTGCTTAAATGATGGATGGCGCGAGCCACAAGTTCTTTACCTGTACCACTTTCGCCGGAAATTAAAACCGATGCTTTACTCGGCGCAACCTGCCGTATCACCGAGAAGACCTGCTGCATTTGCGGTGAATTGCCGACCATGTCGACCAGCACACCCTGATAGGAGAGCTGGCGCTGCAGGCGCTCCGTCTCCTCTGCCAGGGCGCTCTGCGCAGAGGCGCGTTCCAGCAAAATGTGGAGTGCGTTGGCCTGGATGGGTTTTTCGAGGAACCAGAAAGCGCCGAGATCGTGTATGGTCTGAATCGCGGTTTCGATGTTGCCGAAGGCCGTCAACACGATGGCGGGAGGCATGTTGCCATCCGCACCGAGACGTTTCATGAGTTCGAAACCGTCCATGCGCGGCATCATCAAATCGGTAATGATGACGTTGGCCGGAAACGTCGTCAGCTTCTCCAAAGCTTCCTGACCGTCGCCCGCCTTTTCGACCACAAAACCCCAAGCAGCAATCATCGCCGCCAGCGGATTGCGCTGCGACTCTTCGTCATCAACAACGAGTACGTTGATGGGTGGACGTGCTGTCTCGTTTGCCACGATTTTCTAGTGTAGCCGATGGATCGTTATGCATTTTACGTCGCATCAAATAATGGCCGCGCGTCATCCTCTACACTAAATTCTGCAATGCGCATCCGGATTCGAAGACTCGCTATTCTCCCTTTGTTTTCCCTTATACTGCTGGCTTCGGAGCCGAACGTCACGCACTCAGACGCGATCTCGGTAAAGCAGGCTCTCGACCGGCTCCAGGTTACCGGCAGCGTTCTGATGATTGCGGCGCATCCTGACGATGAGAATACCGCGCTGATCTCGTACTTGGCGCGCGGGCGAAGCGTGCGCACTGCTTACCTTTCGCTCACGCGCGGGGAAGGCGGTCAAAATGTCATCGGACCGGAAACCGGCGCGGCACTCGGCGTGATTCGAACGCAGGAGCTATTGCAATCGCGACGTGTAGACGGCGGGCAACAATTTTTCAGCCGCGCCATTGACTTCGGCTTTTCAAAAAATCCACAGGAGGCGATTTCGAAGTGGGGCCATGACGCAGTTTTGGGCGACATGGTGTGGATCATACGCAAGTTCCGGCCCGACGTTGTCATTCTGCAATTCACCGGGACTCCACAAGACGGACACGGGCAACACCAGGCTTCGGCAATTTTAGGACGGGAAGCTTACGCGGCCGCAGCCGATCCGGCGAAATATCCGGAGCAGTTGAAGTATCTGCGGCCCTGGCGGGCCAAGCGCCTGATGATGAACCGGCGCGGATTCACTCCGAAGATCCAGAAAGAGATTCAAGCGCTGCCTCACAAACTGGAAATCGATCTTGGGCAATACAATCCGCTGATCGGCTACTCGTATGGAGAACTGGCCGGCATCAGCCGCAGCTATAACAGCAGCCAGAGCGACGGTACGCCACGCAGGCGCGGGGTAGATAAGACGGTGCTTGTGACGGTCGCGGGCTCGGAGGCGAGAAGCGACCTTTTCGATGGGATCGATATCACCTGGAAGCGCTACAAAGGCGGCGAAGCAGTGCAGAAGCTGCTTGACGAGGCAGAGAGTCAATGGAACCCCGACAAGCCAGAAAAAATCATTCCACTGCTCCATCAAGCGCGCGAACTGATTTCTAAAGTCGACGATCCGGGCGCTCAGGAACGCACCAAGGACATAGACGAGACGATTGCCAAGTGCGCGGGGCTTTGGCTTGACTTTAGCGCCGGCGCGCAAGATATCGTTTCGGGGCGTCCGGCTACCCTGCGAGTTTCGGTGATTCGCCGTACGACGCTTCCGGTGACACTCGAAACGCTTTCAGTTGATGGGCGTGAATTTAAAGGCAGCCATCGCGTGGAACTGAAGGAAAACGTTCCGGTGACTTTGGAAGAACACCAAACAATTGACGCAGACGGAACATATACGCAGCCTTATTGGCTGCTGGCGCCGCCCGTTCACGACCGTTACGTCGTTCGCGACGTGCGCCTGACGGGATTGCCTCAAAACCCGCCACCGCTCGAACTTACAGCGGTTCTCAAGATCGGCGATACACAGGTGAAACTGGAGCGGCCGATTCTCTATCGCTATATCAACAGGCTGGCCGGCGAATCGATCACGCCGATCGCATATATCCCACCGATTTCACTCCGGCTTGTTCAGCCGACGCTTGTTTTTCCGAAGGAGGAATCGAAAGACGTTCAGGTAGAGGTGACGGCAAATGAGCCGAATTCAAAGGGCGCCGTAAAGATGAATGCGCCTTCGGGCTGGGAAATCAAGCCGGTGTCGCAATCATTCGACCTGAAAACAGCAGGCGAGCAGCAGTTGCTGAATTTCACGCTGCAGCCATCGGCCACGGCGGAATCCGGCGAATTGAAAGCAGTGATCGACAGCAATGGGAAACAGATCGATGTAGGTTTACAACGCATTTCGTATCCGCACATTCCATTGCAAGTTTTGTTTCCGAAGGCCGATGCGAAGATTGTGAGAACCGACGCGACGGTGCTCGCCAAGCGTATTGGATACATTATGGGGTCCGGCGATGATGTGCCGGAAGCGCTTCGTCAATTGGGCTGCGAGGTCGTTCTATTGACCCCGAACGATTTGGCGCGAGGCGATCTCAGCCGCTATGATGCGATCGTTACGGGCATCAGAGCGTATACGGAGCGGCCGGATCTGGTGGCCAATGAGCAGCGGCTTTTCGACTATGTTTCAAATGGCGGAACGATGGTTGTGCAATATAACCGTATTGAACGGAACAGCGCTGAGATCTTAAAGCACATGGGGCCGTATCCGTTCCAGATCAGCCACGACCGCGTGACGGTGGAGGATGCGCCGGTTACCTTCAACGCAAACAGTCCTCTCCTCAACGAACCTAACAAGATTACTGAAGCCGACTTTTCGGGATGGGTGCAGGAGCGAGGGCTTTACTTCGCTGACAAATGGGACTCGCGTTATACGACGTTATTTGCAACACATGATCCGGGCGAATCGCCGCTGAAGGGCGGAACGCTCGTCACACGCTATGGCAAGGGCGTGTACATCTTCACAGCGTTTTCGTGGTTCCGGGAATTGCCTGCCGGAGTGCCTGGAGCTTATCGCATTATGGCGAATTTCCTCAGCGCCTCGAAAACATTGGGATCGCAAACGGCATCGGCGGAACGGGGGACTCGTTAGCATCCATGGCTTCCGGAGACCGACATGGCGCGTTGGAACCTAAAGCGGTGATAGACGAACCACCGCCAATACTGCGAACGTGGCCGCGAGTGTATGCAGCGATACTGGCCTATTTGGCTGCGCTCATTGCCGTTCTCTTTACATTCACGCGGTGGTTTTCGCATTAATGCGATGGGAAGCCGTTCGTTACAATGCCACAGAACTCATGAAGGTGCTGGAAGTGATTGTGACCTCCGTAGAGGAGGCGCGCGAAGCGGAAGAGGGTGGAGCGAACAGGCTGGAACTGGTTCAGGATCTTCACTGGGAAGGATTGACGCCGTCCCTTGCAACAGTGGAACGCGTGCTCGCCGCGGTTTCGATTCCGGTACGCGTGATGGTACGGGCCACGCCTTCCTTTCACGCAGGCACCGCCGGCGATCTCGTGAACTTACAGGAAACTGCGTATGCCATTTCGCAACTTCCTGTCGGCGGGCTGGTGCTCGGGTTTCTGAAGGACAAAGATGCGGACCTCTGCGCGATTCAGCGGGTATTGGGCGTTACGGGAACTACGCCGGTCACATTTCATCGTGCGATCGAACAGGTGGCGGATCCATTCCGCACGATTGAGGAACTGAAGGCCTTCCCTCAAATCGATCGCATTCTGCTCAATGGAGGCGCGGGATCGTGGAGCGATAGACGACGCTGTCTGGAGGATCTACAGGAACACGCCAGTCCGGAGATCACGTTGATTGTGGGCGGCGGGCTCAATGAAGAAGGCTTGGAAACGCTCGCACCGTCTCCGCTGCTTCGTGAATTTCATACGGGAAGGGCCGTACGAGACGAATCCGGGCATGTTCGCAGCCGCTATGTCGGCAAGCTGAGCCACATTCTGGGAACAAATCCACTTGGAACACGCCAATGAGACCGCTCGACTGGGTGGTTCTAGCGAGCTGGTTGACGTTTATTGTCGGCTACGGGCTTTATCGCGGAAGGGGCAGTAACACTGTAGATCGGTATTTGCTGGCCGGGCGCAGTTTGCCCTGGTATGCGATGGGCCTTTCGATCATGGCCACGCAGGCAAGCGCCATTACGTTTATTTCGACAACAGCGCAAGCCTATGTGGACGGAATGCGGTTCGTGCAGTTTTATCTGGGGCTGCCGATAGCGATGGTGATCCTCTGCATAACAGCGGTTCCTATTTTTCATCGCGCGAAAGTCTACACGGCATATGAATATCTGGAGCAACGCTTCGACACGAAGACGCGAGCCATCGTCAGCTTAATTTTTCTTATCCAACGGGGCTTGGCAGCGGGCCTGTCGCTCTACGCACCGGCAGTGGTGATGTCGGTGATTCTGCGCTGGCCCGATTACATGACCACCATCATCATGGGATGCATCATCCTCGTCTACACGACGGCGGGAGGCATAAAGGCGGTAGCGTGGGCCGACGTTCAGCAGATGATGATGATTTTCGTGGCCCTGATTCTAAGCCTGGTTATCGCTTTTCACCTGATGCCGCATAACATTAGCGTCTTTGACGCTTTGCATTTGGCGGGAGCTTCCGGCCGGTTGAATGCGATTGATCTGCATTGGAATCTCGATAATCGGTATAACGTCTGGAGTGGGCTGATCGGCGGCGCATTCCTGGCGTTGTCCTACTTCGGTTGCGATCAAAGCCAGGTGCAACGGTATTTGACCGGTAAATCGATCGGCCACAGCCGCCTCAGTCTGCTTTTGAATGCCGTTGCAAAAATTCCGATGCAGGCCTTCATCCTCTTTATTGGTGCGATGGTATTCGTGCTGTTCATGTTTGTGAAACCACCGGCGGTTTTCCATCAAACAGAGGCGGCGCGGGCACGGCAGGCGGCAAATTGGGGCGAAGTGCAGCGTCAATACGATGCCGCTTTTGAGGCGCGCCGGAAGGCCGCATTTCAGTTGGCCGATTCATTCCACGGCCGCGGTAATACAGCGGAGAGCGCTGCCGCGCTGAAATCCGCGAATGTACAATTCGAGGCCGCACACCAGCAGGCGCTTCGAGCCGTCGATTCCGTTGAGCACACGAATGGCTTTAACGACACGAATTATATTTTTCTCTCGTATGTGACGAATTTTCTACCGGTTGGAGTAGTGGGCCTGTTGATCGCGGTTATCTTCACGGCGGCCATTTCCTCCAGTTCGGGTGAAATCAATTCGCTCGCTACGGTTACTGTCATAGATATTTATCGACGCTTTGTGAAACGTGACGGATCGGACCGCCATTATTTGTGGGCGTCGCGCCTGTTCACCGTCTTCTGGTGCGCTTATGCCGTATCGTTCGCCAATTCCACCCGCAGTTTTGGCGCACTAATTGAAGCTGTGAACCAGGTGGGTTCGTATTTTTACGGCAGCATGTTGGGAGTTTTTGTGGTTGCATTCTTTTTCAAGCATGTCGGCGGGACAGCGGCATTTTGGGCAGTGATCGCCGGGCAGGCGTCGATCTTTGCTACTAGCTTGTTCACACATATTTCCTACCTGTGGTTTAACGTGATCGGTTGCGCGGTGGTAGTGGTATCGGCGATGGTTTTAAGCGCAGTTTTGCCGAAGAAACCCAAAGAAGTGACCGTGGGTTGAACGAGACGGGAAACCGCTCCTTTTCGGTTGCGGCTCAGTTCCGCCTAGACCTGGATGCTGGCGATATCAACCTTTGTGCGGTGGCCCTCAATGACGACAATGCCGGAATCGGTGACAAAGTAGCGCTTCCGGTCTTCGTCCAGGTTATAGCCGACTTTGACGCCTTCGGGAATCTTCACATTCTTGTCGAGAATGGCGCGCCGGACGCGGGCGTGCCGGCCGATGTCGCAGTTGTCGAAAAGAACAGAATCTTCCACCACTGCATCGGTATGAACGCGAACACCCCGGCCAATAACAGAGTCTTTCACCGCGCCGCCGGAGATAATGCTGCCTCCCGAGACAATGGAATCGATTGCCATGCCTCGGCGGCCATCTTCATCGAATACGAATTTGGCGGGAGCATCTGAAAAGCCAGCGGTGCGCAGCGGCCATTGACGGTTGTACAAATTCAGTTCGGGCGAAACCGAACGCAGATCCATGCTCGCTTCGTAGTAGGCATCGAGAGTCCCGACGTCCCGCCAGTAATTCGGCAAGCCGACGGGGTCGCCCGGAATGCGATTGGTCTGGAAGTCGTAGGCGTACAGATCGGCTCGCCCAATAAGTCCCGGAAGAATGTTCTTGCCGAAATCGTGATCACTATCGGGGTTTTGCGCATCCGCGTACAACTCGCGCACCAGTAGTTCGGTGGAGAAGATGTAGTTGCCCATTGAGGCAAGGACACGGCTAGGGTCGCCCGGCATAGTGGGAGCGTTAGCGCGCTTTTCGTGAAACGCTACAACTCTGCCATCCGGCTCTGTTTCAATCACGCCGAACTCCGTGGCATACTCCTTCGACACAGGAACGGCGGCGACGGTTGCGCTCGCGCGCTTATTCACATGGAATTCCACCATCTGCCGGATATTCATGCGGTAAATATGATCGGCTCCGAAGATAACGACCACGCTTGGATCGGCCTGCTCAATCAGGTTGATGTTCTGATAGATGGCATCTGCCGTTCCGCGGTACCAGTCCTCTTCGGGAGTACGCATCTGCGCGGGGACCGGGATGATGAAGTTATTTTTCAGCAGGCCGGTGACCTCCCATCCTTCCCGCAAGTGCTGTAGCAGCGACTGGCTCTTAAATTGAGTCAGAACGTACATGGACAAGATGCCCGAGTTGAGCAAATTGCTCAACACAAAGTCGATGATGCGGTATCTTCCCCCAAAAGGCACAGCGGGCTTTGCTCGCTCTTTTGTTAAGGGGTAGAGCCGGGTACCTTTGCCACCAGCCAACACAAATGCGAGAACTCTAAGCTGCATCCAGACACCTCCGCCGCTACAGCATACAAAACCGCTTATCAGAAACCGAAGCCCTCGTTAAAAATGACCTAAAAGTGAAGAAACTCGGCGGCATCGGTTATGACTTCCAGGAGGCAGCCAGTTCCACAAAGGTCCTGAGCGCAACACCGCTTGGTCCTTTAGCCAGCCATGGCCGGCCATCGTCGAGCCATGCAGTGGATGCGATATCGAGATGGATCCAGGGCGTCGGATCGGCAAACTCGCGAATAAACCAGGCGGCGGTAATAGACCCGCCATAGCGTCCACCCACATTTGGCAGATCGGCAAAAACCGATTTCAGGTAATCTTTATATTCCTCGTCCATCGGCAGTTGCCACATCTTCTCGCCGGCGACTCGCGAGGCGGCGAAGAGTTTGCCGAGGAACTCCTCGTTGTTGGTAAATGCGCCGGCATTGTGATGGCCGAGCGCGACGCCGATGGCTCCGGTTAGTGTGGCGGCATCGACAATGTGCGTAACCCCATCGCGCTTAGCATACGTAACGGCATCGGCAAGGATGAGGCGTCCTTCTGCATCGGTGTTGATCACTTCCACTGTTTTGCCGGACATGGTGATTACGATATCGCCCGGACGCTGCGCGTTGCCTCCAACCGCGTTTTCCACTGTTGGAATGTAGGCAGTCACGGCGATGCGGGGCTTCAATTGAGCGATAGCTCGCATTGCACCGAGAACCGCGCCAGCGCCTGCCATGTCATACTTCATCTTCTCCATGCCATCAGCCGATTTGATGGAAACGCCGCCGGTATCGAACGTCACACCTTTTCCGACCAGCGCCAGGTGATCGGGGGCAACGGGATTTTCGGGACGGTACTTCAGCACAATAAGAAACGGAGGATTGGCGCTGCCCTGCGCCACTCCGAGCAGGGCTCCCATGTTGAGATCTTTCATTGCGGCAGCATCGAGGATTTCGGATTCAAGCTTGTAGGCCGAAGCAACATCCCTGGCGTGTTGGGCGAGCACCGCGGGAGTGAGGCGGTTCCCCGGTTCATTGATCAGGTCGCGAGCGAAGTTCTGAGCTTCGGCAATAATGCGCCCGTTTTCGAGAGATGTGGCGAGGTGGCTGGCTCCGCCGCCAACCAACAGGAACTCCTCCAATTCTTTATTGCTGTCCGCCTTCTGTTCGCTTTTGTACTTGCCGGCTTCCCATGTTCCGGCGACGGCACCTTCGGCCAGAGCCTGCACAGAGGCGGCGGTATTCATTCCATTGAAAAGCGAGAGGCCAATTTTTTTTACGCCTTTCGATTTCAATGTGCGAACCAATACACCGGCGATCCGCCGGGCTTCCGCGGTACCGAACTTTTCGGCTTTTCCGCCACCGATCAAAACCAGCCGCTTAGCCGATAGCGATTGCGGACGGTGTAGAATCGCCGTCTCATACAGCTTGCCCGTGAACTCGCCGCTCGCCCGGAGATCACCAAGCCACTCGCCCTGCGCCACAACTTCCGGCGGGACAGGCTCGGTGTGTTGTTCATTCTGCTCAAAAACAATAACGGCAAGCGCGTCCAGGTGTCCGGGTTCGGATGTGATCTGTAGTTTCATGTGTCCTCAAGGTTCTGGATTCGGGATGGGAAGCAAGTATCAGCCGGATGCGGCGCAGCTATTGGCGATTGCGTCTGCCCATCTCAGCTTTGGCTTCGGCCTGCATCTCACGGGCTCTCGTGGCTTCGCGCTTATCGTGAAATTTCTTGCCTTTGGCCACCGCTATTTCGACTTTAATCCGGCCGGCCTTCAAGTACAGTTTTGTGGGAATTAGAGTGAGACCCTTTTCGCGCGTTTCCGACAATAGTTTGTCGATCTCTGTTTTGTGAAGGAGCAATTTGCGCTTGCGCACTGGTGCATGATTCATCATATTGCCATGCGAGTATTCGCTAATATGCGCGTTGAGTAGCCACGCTTCTCCATCGGAGATCTCGGCGTAGGCTTCTTTCAACTGAATTTTCCCGGTTTTCGCCGACTTCACTTCCGTGCCGGTGAGCACCATGCCGGCTTCATAGCGGTCGAGCAAATGGTAATTGTGACCGGCGGAACGGTTTTCACTGAGGATTTTGAAATTTGCGCTTTGTTGTGCCACTGGCTTGCTATTCTGGACGATGGACGCTACGCCCCCGGCAAAGTATTTATTTGCGCAGGGCTACACGGCGAACCACCCCTTATCGTCTTGTTGTATGCGTAAGCCGAAAATCAGGGCCGGGTGTGTCCCGGCAAGACGCAAGTTGGCGGCGGCCTACTGGGGAACGAATTGGGGAACGGCCCGCTTAGGTAGTCTAACATAAGCTTTTTTGCCTTAAGGTGATGTATTTGAAGCAATTACGGGTTTGCGTAGCGCTTGCGGCGCTCGCTCTTTTATTAACAACGGCACTCAACGCCAACAACAAAAAGGGCGACAAATTGATGAAGCAGGGCGCCGAGGCGGAGGAGCAGAAGGACTACGACAAAGCGGTAGATCTCTACAATCGCGCGGTGCAGGCGGATGCCAACGACCCCGGGTATCAGCTTGCCGAGCGCCGTGCGCGGTTTGAATCCGCGGAAGCTCATACAAAGGACGGGTTGAAGCTGAGAGAGCAACAGAAGCTGGACGACGCGCTCGTAGAGCTGCAAAAGGCGTACATTACCGATCCGTCGTACACTATCGCCCTCCAGGAAATTCGCAACACCGAGCAGATGATTCGGGAGCGAGCGAAATTGCCGGCCAATACTCGCGTGCTCTCGCCGGTGCAAAAAGCGCAAAAGGCGATTGACGCGCGCGTGAAGTCGTTGCAAGGCCCGCCGGAACTCCGTCCTCTCAATAATCAGATCACGAATCTGCGAATGAACAACCAATCAACACGGGTTCTTTACGATACAGTCGCAAAGCTTGCCGGCATCAATGTTTTGTTCGACAGCCAGGGGACGAGCGGGTTCGGCGGCGGCGGTGGCCAGCAGAACTTCAATCTGGATCTGAACCGCGTCACGCTGGAAGAAGCGCTCGACTACATTGCGCTGGAGACGAATACGTTCTGGAAGGCGGTGTCTCCCAATGCGATTTTTGTCACAGCCGATACAGCGCAAAAACGGCAGCAGTATCAGGACCAGGTAGTAAAGGTGTTCTATATCCAGAATGTGGGCTCACAAGCCGAATTCCAGGATTTCTTCAATGCGGTCCGCACGGGCGCCAATATGACGCGCGGGCTTATCCAATTACCAAGCCAAAACGCATTGATTGCGCGCGGAACGCCGGACCAGATCGCGGTGGTGGAAAAGATCATCCACGATCTCGATCACCCGAAGCCGGAAGTTCTGATTGACGTTCTCGTGCTCGAAGTAAACAAACAATATGCCCGGACGTTGTCGGCAGCAATAGCTGGGGCTACGGGCGGACTGAAAGTTCCGATTATCTTCAATCCACGTAATTCGCTAAACATACCCGGCACAACCGGCACGACAACATCCACAACCACAAGCACCACCGGGCTCACTACCGGTTCTCTGACCGGCCTTACCACGAGTGAGACAACGAGCACAGGCACGACCGGCACGACAACCAATACAACGGGCACAACAACGACCGGAACCACGAGCACCACGGGAACAACAACCAACACCAGCAGTGGATTTATCGGGCTCAACAGCCTGAGCCATATATCGTCGGCGGATTTCGCGACCACGCTTCCCGGCGCGCTAATACAAGCGCTGATGCAGGACAGCACGACGCATGTGCTGCAGCGTCCCCAACTACGTGCGACTGACGGCGGCAAAGCATCGCTGAAAATTGGAAGCAAGATTCCTTACGTCAGCGGATCTCTCAACTCGGCGGTTGCGACCGCAGGAGCGATTCCTTACGCCACGACACAGTTCCAGCAGGTAGACGTGGGAACGAACCTGGATATGGAACCACGCGTGAATGGGCCGGACGATATTACGCTGCATGTGAAGATCGAGATCTCGGAAGTAACGACTACCGAAAACATTGGCGGCGTTGATCAGCCCGTTATTGGTCAGAACGTAAACGAGGCCAATATTCGTATCAAAGATGGAGAGATGAGCGTTTTGGGCGGACTTACGAACCGGAACGATACATCGAGCGTGGCTGGAATACCAGGCGTGACCAATATGCCGGTTCTTGGATATCTTTTTGGAACGAAGTCAAAGTTAAAGAACGATCAGGAGATCCTGATTGCAATAACTCCACACATCATCCGCGCACCTGACTTGAGCGCCCTAGGCGAGCCGGCTATCGAAACCGGAACAGAAAGCGACGTCCGCGTGTTACGCTCCGTTCCGTCAAACGCCAGCATCACCATTACTCCCGCGCCGGGAACGGTAGTCACACAACCGCCGCCTCAAGGACAGCCGCATGCACCACAGCCACAAACACAGGGGCAACCGGGACAGTTGCAACCGCAATCGCCGGGACAGTTGCAACCGCAATCGCAGCCACAATCGCAGCCGCAATCACCGGGACAGTTACAGCCACAATCACAAGGACAGCCGCAGGCACCCGCTCCGGTTCCCCTTCCAGCGCCGCCACCGCGCGTGCCGCTGCAAAGTCCGCCGGCGGCGCCGGAACGCAACGTTACGCCGAACGCAGGCCCGGCAAACTCACCTGCAGCGTCCGGCCCGCCAAATCCACAGAGGTAAGAGCGGTCTGGGCAGCGACAAAATAGTTGTATGAGGAAGTATCCGACAAAGAAACTAGTCCAAACGCCGGAGAAACCTCGGAGGCGCCAGGCGGGGTTTACTCTGATCGAGCTGATAGTAGCGGTCACCATACTGCTAGCGTTATCGGCAATGGCGGTACCGGCCGCGCGCTCTCAAATCCGGCGTGAACGTGAAAAAGAACTTCGCGAAGATCTGCGGGAAATGCGCCACGCTATCGACAAATACAAAGACATGGTCGATGCGGGCAAAATTCAGATGCAGAACGACACGTTCGGGTATCCAAAAACGCTGCAATCACTGGTGGATGGCGTACCAGTGCAGGGCCAGATATCGAGCGCCGGAGAATCGAACAAAATACGGTTTTTGAGGCGCATTCCGAAAGATCCCATGACCGGCACAACGGATTGGGGATTCCGCAGCATGCAGGACGATCCGGATTCCACTAGTTGGGGTGGACAAGATGTATTCGATGTTTATTCAAAATCTACGGATAAGGGCAGCGATGGCACGTCGTACTCGGAGTGGTAACTTACTCTCGCGACGCGAATTCGGCTTCACCTTAGTGGAGTTGATGATCGTAATGACGATCATCTCCATTTTGCTGGCCATCGCTGTGCCGATTTATCAGAAATCCATCATCCGGGCAAAAGAGAGCGTGCTGCGCAACAATCTCTTCACCATGCGCGAGATGATTGACGAGTATACAGTCGATAAACAACATGCGCCGCAGACGCTCGACGATCTGGTTTCCGATGGATATCTCAGACAGATTCCCGTAGATCCGATCACCGGTAATAATCAGTCGTGGAAAATCGTAATGGAAGACACGTCGGTGGGCGGCGACAGCCAGCCGCCGGGAATCTACGACATCCACAGCGGAGCGGAAGGAAACGCGCTCGACGGAACAGCTTACTCGGATTGGTAGCGGGCGAGCATTACTGTTGTAACCGGTTCAACCGCAGCCGCGCGTCCTTGTAGTTGGGGCTGAGAGCCAGTGCCTTGTTGTACATGGCGACGGCATTGGCTTTATCGCCACGCCCTTCATAAATGACCCCTAGATCGAAGTAAGCCGCCGGGTACTTCGAATCGATGGCAATTCCCTTTTTCAGCAGACGGATCGCTTCGTCCGATTTGTGCTGCTGGAACAAGACCATACTTAGGTTGCAGTAAGTGGATATTTCATTGGGCGCTAACTCCAGCGCACGTTCATATTGGTCTTGAGCCGCTTCCAGATCACCCGATAACTGGAAAGCGGCTCCGAGATTGACGACCGCCAGCGCATTATTCGGGCTGAGATTCACGGCTTTCCGGTAGGCGTTCGCCGCATATTGCAGCATTCCCATCTCCTCATAAATATTGCCGAGGCTCGTCCAGGAATCGGCGTCGCTTGCATTGAGGGCAACCGACCGCGTCATAAGGTCAAGCGCTTCCTGATACTTGCCTTGACGGCGCAATAGATTGCTCAAATTCACGAAAGCGGCCTGATAGCGAGGATTCACCGCAATCGCGCGCCGGTAATGGGAAATCGCATTTGAGACATCGCCCGCATCCGCTTCCGTTAGCGCAAGGTTGTACCAAAGAATCGCGCTATTGGGCGTCGCCTGGAGGGAAGCTCGAGCGAGAGTACCCTCGTTCTTCCAATCGAGCGCCCGCGCATTGACTCGCCATGCACCCCAGCCGAGCCAGACGACGGCGGCAACGAGTGAGACGGTGCGTGCCCCCCCTTTGCTTTGTGCCATAAGCGATACAATTGCAACGGCCAACCCCATCGAAGCAAGATATTCATACCGTTCCGCCATGCCCTGATAGTTCGGAACCAGACCGCAAAACGGAATTAGCGTAACGAACAGCCACGCGATAGCGAACGATAGCAGCGGCAGCTTCCTCCGGCAATAGATGGCGACGGCAACCAAAACAGTCAGAACCACGAACGCCGCGCACCCGGCGAGAGTGATCGCGTTGACGGGTAAATCTGTCGATCGCTCGATGCTCATGCGGATGGGTAATACCATCCATTGCAAGTAGCGCAGAAATGTGAGACCCAACGAAAGCGGGGCGGCGGATCCGGTGGGCAATTCAGCGTGCACGAAAGGGCGTATCGATAAAGCGAATACGCAGACGAAGAGTGCCACTGCAGCAACCGGGCCCCAGGCCTTTTTTCCAAATTTCTGTGCACGGAAGTAGAGCCACATCAACGTCAGCGGCGCTGCCAGAACACCAGCTTCATAAGAGAGTGCCGCGCAGAGTTCCAGAAAACAGAGCAGGACAAGAAACGCGGTTCGCCTGGACGATAAAAACAGATCTGTCGCAACAAGGCTGCCAAGCACAAAAAACGTGAAAAGCAGAATATAGCGTCCGGAGATCCAGGCAACCGCTTCCGAGTTGATGGGGAGGCTTAGCCATAGAATCATTGCGGCTATCGACCACCAGCGTGAAACACCGAGCCTCCGAAGCAGCCACAACCACAGCAATCCATTGACACAATGCAGCGTGATATTCACCGCGTGAAACGGCAAGGGATTTAGACCCCAAAGCCGCCGCCCTATAGCGAGGCTGACCCACAGCAGCGGCCGGTAAAATGAGCCGCCGTTGGTCAAATAGCCGCTGCTGAAAGGAATGGCATCGCGAAAATAATGAAGCGTCGAACTCCACGAAAGCAGAGCCGGATTATCGCGGATTTGCGGAATGTCATCGTAGAGAAACTGCCCGGAGAGCGCATGGTGATACAAAAACCATGTACAGGCGAGGGCGAGAATGACAACGAGATTCCCAACTGAGCGCGAATTTAGGGACGGAATTCGCCAGCGCGATGCACTCGAACTTTCATGCCGGGGCACGCTCTGCTTCACTGCTGCGCCGCGCTGCGCTCGACTCCGGCGCCGTTTATCCGCCATCTTCTGACCAGTCTAAAATGCCGTTTGGAGCGGAGGGATTCCGGCAACCGATGCTACAATCAAGAAAGTTTTTGGGCTACCCTTCCTTGTTGATCCCCGGTCGTCTAATGGTAGGACAGCGGCCTTTGGAGCCGTGAATCGTGGTTCGAATCCATGCCGGGGAGCCAAGCCTTTAGCATCCCAAAGCTACAAGACAAATATTGTGTCAATGCACGGGCTTTGATGGTTTAGCTCAGAGTACTATTTTTTTTGCATG
>Ga0134125_10000548_pt1 | contig 50087 bp, 40 predicted proteins | sample KB31751_FD_96464 | JGI IMG/M metagenome (GOLD analysis project Ga0134125, IMG submission 96464) | Terrestrial soil microbial communities with excess Nitrogen fertilizer from Kellogg Biological Station, Michigan, USA - KB3-175-1 | ecosystem: Environmental > Terrestrial > Soil > Unclassified ... | reverse complement strand
GCCCTTGGCGTTGGGACCCTTGCCGAAGCCGCCGTCGCGGGGACGGGCGCCCGGCATGATCAGGTCCGCCGGATGGTCGGCGAGATCCTCGGTGCCGATGTTGAAGTTGCGGTTGTCGTGGTCGAGACCGAGGGCGCCGCCGTTGCCATGGCAGAGGTTGCACTTGCCGGCCCCCACCGTGCCGCCCACCGAGTCGGTGGCCAGGAAGATGGCCTGGCCCCGGCTGACGACGGGCGACTTGAACTGCATCGCCGGCAGGTTGAGGTCCTGCTGGCGGCCCAGGGCGAGTTGGAACGCGGCGAGGGCGTCCATCTCGGCGTTGGTCGGCAGCCGGAAGTCGGTGCCGGGAACGCGGTTCAGGGTCTTGGTGAAGTGCTGGGTGATGGCGCCCACCGCGAAGTCGCGGATGGTGCCCGCGCCGGGCGCGCCGTCACCGGCCCAGCCGAGCCGCTCGGCCGGCGGGTTGGGCGAGCCGGGCTGGATCGGAGTGCGCGAATGCTGCAGGCCCAGGAGGTGGGGCACGCTGCGCAGCACGAACTTGGTCGCCAGGTTGTCGAAGCCGTCCGGGTTCTCGACGATCAGGCCGAGGGCGCGCATCAGCGTCGGGTTCTCGAAGTTGTGGGCCAGGTCCGGGTTGGACTCCGCCACGAACAGCGGATCGTCCGGCGCCAGGGTGGTTAGGTACTTGGGATCGATGGTGAAGTTGTTGTCCGAGGGGTGGCAGGTGCCGCAGGTGCGGCCGTTGCCGCCGAACTTCTCGTTGAAGAAGATCTGGAAGCCCTGCGCCACCAGCGCGTCCGTCGAATCGAAGGGCGTGGCGTTGGCGACCCGGGGGCCGAAGAAGGAGGCCAGCATCGGAGCGTGGCTGGGCTCCAGCGCGGGCTTCGACTGCGCCTTGGTGTACATCCGCTGGAAAAGGTCGGGAGAGCCGTACAGGACGCCTCCATCCTCCGGCCGCGCCCCGGCCCGCGTCACGACCATGACGTCGGCGCGGAACTTGTCGAAGAAGCCGGGCTCGAGCCGGGTGGAGAGCTGGGCGGCCTTGCCGCCGGCGACGGTGGCGACGGAGCCCAGCCGGTGCATGCGGTCACCGGGCTCCGGCACGACGCTGCCGCTGGGCTGGTTCTGCACCATCCAGACGTCCCAGTTGCCGGCAGGCAGATCCTTGAGCTCCACCTGTACTGCGCTCCGCACCAGGTCGAGCCGGGCGAGGCCCACGGCCTGGGTGTTCTCCCGCGACAGGCCCTTGGCCCAGCCGAGGGAGATGAGGACGTTGCGATCGCCGCCGTTGGCGGCGTGCCGGGCGGACCATTCCTGGAAATCAGCCCGCAGGCCGGCGGGGCTCACGTTCGCGGCGATCACCGGCCGCCCGGCGGCTCCAGGCTGATAGAGCAGGGCCGACCACAGGCCCAGCGCCGCCAGAGCTCCCAGTAATCCGATCCATACCTTGGTTTTCCGTCCCATGAATTTCCCTCTCCTTCGCGCACACTCGCGCGCGTTTGACTGGTTGTGCCCTTCCGGACCGAACCAAGCTCGGGCAAACCCCGCTCGGTCCTGATCTTCCATTACTCCCGCCTATTGGGTGGATGGCATACTACCCCATAGTGCAAAGGCCGGCGGAAAAGCGGACACCGCGATGGCCAGGACTTTTCAAGCCGTGCGTGCGGCTCTTTGAAACCATTCTTTGCTAAGCATGTCCCAAGGAAAGAGGCGCCGGCCGTGCAGCGTTTTCTGACTCTCTGGCTCACTCTCCTGGCCGCCGGCTGGCTGACTCGCGCGGCGGTTTCCGCGCTGCTCTTCGAGCGCGCCGGCGGCGGCCTCGCCGTCCTCATCGAGATCTTCGCCGTGGCTCTCTTGCAGGCGGGCCTGCTGACCTGGGCGACCCGGCCCAGGGCTCCGCGCCGCACCCGGCCCGGCGCCGGCCAGAGCTAGCCGGCCGGCTGTGCTAGGCTTTCGAAGCTGCCTTTCAACTCCGGGAGCCCGCCATGCGCGAATCGAAGATCGCTCTTCCCCTGCTGGGTATCCTCGCGTTCGTCGCCTTCGGCTTCCTGCTGCAGACCCTGAAGCCGATCCTGCTGCCCCTGGTGGTGGCGATCTTCCTCGCGCAGCTCTTCTCACCGCTGACCAAGGCCCTCACGCGGCGGCATGTGCCGGCCTCCATCTCGGTGCTGCTGGTGCTCGCCCTGGTGTCGGGCGTCCTGGTGCTGCTGTCGATGTTGATCTACTCCAGCGCCGACGCCTTCACCGCCGCTCTCCCCAGCTACCAGGCCAAGCTCAAGGAGATGCTCACGGGGATCTCCGACTGGGTGGGCGGCTACTCTCCGGTCCTCAAGGCGCAGATCCAGCACTGGAAGTGGGACGAAGCCGTGAAGGTCTCCTCGCTGCCCGGTTTCCTGGCCAGCACGGTGGGCTCGTTCCTGCTCTTCTTCAACGACGCCTTCCTGATCGTTCTGTTTCTGGTTTTCCTGCTGGCGGGCCGCGACGACTTCCCCCGGAAGCTGAAACGGGCCATGCCCCAGCAGGCCGAGCGCGTCGGCGAGGTGATGAACAACGTCGAGTCGAAAGTACGGAAATACCTGCTGACCAAGACCTTGCTCAACCTGACCAACGCCACCATCGTGGGCTGCCTGCTGTGGGCCTTCGGAGTCGACTTCCCCCTCCTCTGGGCGCTCCTCACCTTCCTCGCGCACTACATTCCCAACTTCGGCGCCGTCATCTCCGTGGGCATCCCCACGATCTTCATGTTCCTCCAGTTCTCGCCGGGCAAGGCCCTGCTGGTGGCGCTGCTCAACCTGGCGGTGCAGTTCACCATCGGCAACGCCCTGGAGCCCCGGGTGATGGGAACGAGCCTCAACCTGAGCCCCCTGCTGGTGCTCATCTCCCTCATCTTCTGGGGCTGGCTTTGGGGACCCTGGGGGATGGTGCTCTCCGTGCCCATCACCTCGACGCTCAAGATCGTCTGCGAGAACGTCGCCGCCCTCCAGCCCCTCGCCGTCCTGATGAGCGGCGACGAAGGCGGGTGAGCTCCCTGGTTCGCCGCTTGCACGCAGCGCCAGCACGCGAGATAGTGCGCGCGACTCGAACGAGGTGATACCGAACATGACGCCAACGCCAAGAACCTGCCGGAGCTGCTCTTTCCTCGTCTCACTGATCCTTCTCTCCGGGCTGCCGGCTGCTGCCGCCGAGGCACCGGCCTCGATTCAGTTCGGACGTTTTGGCACGATCCCCGTCGTCCGTCCCCAGGGCGAGCCCACCCAGGTGGTTCTGCTTCTCTCGGGAGACAAGGGGGTGGGAGAGCTGGAAAACAAGATGGCCGCCGTGCTCGCCGGCCAGGGCGCCCTGGTCTTCGAGATCGACAGCGCCCATTACCTTCAGGCGACGGGCCAGATCCACTGCATCTTCCCTGGCGCGGACTTCGAGGGCGTGAGCCAGTTCGGCCAGTCGAAGCTCGGGATGGCCAACTTCAAGCCGCCCATTCTGGTGGGCACGGGCTCCGGCGCCCAGCTCGCCTACGCCGCCCTGGCCCAGGCGCCTCCCGGTACCTTCGCGGGAGCGGTGAGCGCCGGCTTCTGCGCGGTGCTCAACAGCCAGCGCCCGCTCTGCCAAGGCAATGGCCTGATGCGGGACCACTCCTGGAAGCTGGAGGGGCAGCACCTGCTCCCGGACTCCGAGATCGGAGATCCCTGGTTCATCCTGCGCTCCCCCGCCGATGCCCAGTGCGCCGCCGGCCCGTTCGGCGACTTCAACAAGAGCATCCAGGGCTCCAAGGTGATCCCCCTGCCGGCCAAAGAGCCGGCCGCGGAGGCTTGGAAGAGCCAGCTCAAGGAGGCCATGGCCGCGTTCGCCGAGCGCAGCCGGCAGGCGGCGGCGAACGCACCCAACCGCGACAACGAGCTTCGCGACCTGCCGCTCGCCGAAGTCGCCGCCGACCCGCCGGAGACCAACGCCCTCGCCGTCGTCCTCTCCGGCTCCGGGGGCTGGACGAGCATCGACCGCAGGATCGGCAACCAGCTCGCGGCACGCGGGGTGCCGACGATCGGCATCTCGGCGGCCAACTACTTCTGGAACCAGCGCACTCCGGACGGCACGGGGCAGGATCTGACCCGCATCCTCAAGCACTACCTGGCGGCCTGGCACAAGGAGAAGGTGGTCCTCGTCGGCTACTCGCAGGGAGCGGACATCATTCCCTTCATGACCAACCGGCTGCCGGCCGACCTGCGCGCCCGGGTGGTGATGGTGGGCCTCATCGGTCCGGACCCCAACGCCCAGTTCCGCCTGCACCCCGACGCCTGGATGAGCGGCCGGGCCGTCGAGCCCGACCTCCCCGTGGCCCCCGAGATCGCCCGGCTCGCGGGCCTGAAGGTCGTCTGCGTCCTCGCCGAAAAGGAGCTCGACAGCCTCTGCCCGAAGCTCGACCCCAAGGTCGTCACCCTGTTCAAGGTGCCGGGCAGCCACGACTTCGCCGGCCAGGCGCCCAACCTGGCGGAGCACTTCGTGGTCGAGGCGGGCCTGCGCGGCCCGGCGAAACGCCCGGCGAAGAAAAAGCCCTGAGTGAGCTTCAATCCACCGCCCGGCTCTCTGGCAGCCGGGCGGATTTCCTACTACGGCTTGGTTTAGTGGTGCCGGTCGAAAGCGATGCCCTTCTCGACCTGCTCGATGGCTTCGTTGGTGTGCTTGATGGCCTTGACGCGGTGGCCGCCCTTGTCCTCGTCCGCCTTCTCGAGCTCGCCCTTGGCCATCCGTAGATGCTCGAGGGCAGCCTGCATGTGCGGCTGGTCGGCGCTGAGACGACCGGCGATGCCACCGGCGAGGAAAACAAGAGCGAGAACACAGGCGACGAAGATGCGGTTACGGCGGGAGAGCGTGCTCATGGCTTTTCTTCCCTTGAGGAGTCACGACGGTAGAGCCCGTCAGGATGACCTGTAGTAGTACTGGTGGAAGCGACCTCCTCGAACCGGGATGAAAGCTTAGCACCAACTGCCTTGGAGGGGGACTGGTATAAACTCCCCGCCGATGGACGGCACACAACCCGAGGTGGCGCGAATCCTGAGGCTTCTCGAGGCGCTGCTGGTGCTTCGGAAGATCCGGCTCGTCGCCTTGGAGCGCCATCTCGGCCTCTCGGCGGGAACCATTCGCCGGATCTTCAACGGTGCCATCGAGCTGAAGTACCGGCAGGTGATCGAGATCCTGGAGTTCCTGGAGATTCCGCCTCTGGCGTTTTTTCAGATCGCCTACGAGCCCCAGGACGCGTCGATCGATCGGCTGGCGGCCCGGCTCGATAAGATCCGCCCGGCCGAAGAGCAGTTGGTCGAGCCTCTCTCGCGAGCGGATCTGCTGGAGCTCGTCAAGGAGACGCTCGAGCAACTCGGCTACTCCCCGCCTCCCAAGAAAGGCGCCAAGAAGACCCCGGGCCGCCGCCGGCCTCCCGAGAAGAAGGACGACGACGAGGAGTAGCAACTCGTTCAGGCGGCCTTGCCGCCGTCCCGGCCCACCAGCTCGGTCAGGGTCGCAGCGATCGTCTCGATCTGCACGCAAAGCGTCTCGCGCGAGAATCGCTTCTCGCACGACTTGCGTAGCAGCATCAGGCTGGCGATGAGCTCCCGGGCGATCTTCAGGGCGCGGAACGTCCTGACCATGTCGTCGACGAGCCAGATGAGCTCAGAGTGGCGCTCCTGCCGCGCGTACACCAGGCCGAGGTCGAGCGATACGAGTGCCGAATCATAGTGCTTGCCCACACGCGCGAAGGCCAGCCGAGCCGTATTGAATTTAGCCTCGGCCGAGCCGCTCTTCCCCAGCCCCTCGGCAATCTTGCCCTCCAGCCAGCAAAGGCGGTACTGATTGAGCTTTCCGGACCGCCGATAGAGGCGCCGGCTTCTGGCCAGAACGGCGCTCGCAGCCTCGAACTCTCCAGCGCCCGCCAGATTCACGGCCAAGGCGTTCATTCCCGCCAGCAGGAGCGGACGAGGACTCTCAGGATCAGGAACGATCAACCTCAGGGCCTGAAGGATGACCACAAGCGCCTTCTCAGGTTCGTTCCCCTGCTCGTAGACCCGGCCTAGACCCAGCAAAGAACTCACGAGTGACTCCAGATTTCCGGCTTCTCGGAAATATGGGATTAGCTGTGTGAGGGTTTCGCCTGATTCTGGAAGAGCCCTGTTGTCTCGCAGCAGCACTGTCCAGAGGTAAAGAATATGCGCCGCCAGATTTGTGCTTCCAGTTCCCTGCTTTGCAAAAGCCGCCGCAGAACGCAAAGCCGCTTCCGCCGCTCCCAGTTTGTCCGCCACTCTGTAGGCGTTTCCTAACTCGGACCAGGCTCGTGCTCGCAAATCGGCAACCACCTTCCTACCATATCGCCTGACGCTTAAGTTATCGGCGAGGACTCGCGCGGTTTCAGCCAGGGAGATCATCTTCTGCGGATCCTCGTACCTTGAGGCCCAACTCCTTGCCATTACCAACTCTACTAATGGAGCCCCCTCGAAAGCTCTACGCTCTTCTTCGGTGAAGTCCGCCAAGCTTCGCTCTCCAGATTGAAGCTGTCGCGAGAGGGAAGACGCCTTCGCTCTGTCGCGCTCCAAGGCCAGCAGCCCGCGAAGAACCGACCTATCGTGTGCAATGGGCTCCCCCATCTGGCGTCTCCCCTGTGGTTTTTCCGTTTACTCCCTCATTATCGCACATTCCAGTTACGGGCAAATACTGCCGCGGCTTGGCCGCCCGCCCGTGCTCACGGTTGGCAGCGGGGGTTCCCTGCGGGATCGATCGAGCAGCCCGCCTTGGGCGTGATTGGCGGACAGTGGGTGTTCCCGAGGGGATCGACCGAGCAGCCCTCCTTGGCGGTTATGGGCCTGTGGAGTCTCGGCGAACCATCCAGCCAGGCCCAGGCCGCCCGGCCGATCTCGCCGGCGAGTTGCTGCCAGTCCACTGCCCAGGAGGAAGAGGCCGTGAAAACCAGGGTCACGAGGAAGACGAGGGCAAAACGGCGAAGCGTCGAGTAGGGCATGATTCTCTCCTTGCACCGCGAGTCCCAACCCCTCCAAAATGGAGGCGGCCGCCCGCGATGAGACGGTGTCGTCAACCCTTAGTGTCCGGCATCTCGTTCCCAAAACACATGCCGAATTTGCGCGCCGCGCAAGTTCCCGTTTCTCTAACGCTGGACCGGACGACGACGACGTCACCCTTCATGGGACCTCGTCGCCCGGATAACGCGCAAATTACGCACGGAACTTGACGTAGCCGCCGGTCTTCGGAATACTCCGCAGCCATATGGCAACTCTCCGCACCCTCCGTCCACCCCGTCGCGGGTTCGCCGTCCTCGTCGGCTCCCGCATCAAGGAGCTCCGCGGCCTTCGCGGGTTCCAGCAACGCGAGATGGCCTCACGCGCCAATCTCGCGCAGGACGCGCTCTCGAAGTACGAGAGCGGCACCCACTCCCCCAGCCTCAAGCGGGCCTACGGCATCGCACGGGGGCTTGCCCTCCCCGTCGACCTTCTGCTCCCTGCTCAAGATTTCCCCGAGCCCGACGACCGCGAGCTCTACGGGCTGTTCCGCAGGATCTGGCTGCAGCCCCTTCCCGTGCGGGCGCTGGCGGCACGGACCCTGAAGCTCGCGCTCGAGCTGCTCCTCAACCCGGCGGACCGGCCTCCTGGAGAGCGTCATGCACCTCGACGCTGACGCCGCCCTCTCTCTCCTGGCGGTGCGCGAGCCCCTCGCTCACCTTCTCGACTGCCCCTACTGCCGCGGCCGCCTCCGGACTCTCCTCGCGGAGGAGCTGCCGGACCCGAAGCTCGCCGCCCTGGCCCGGACGATCCTCTCGCGCGCCGCCGCGCAGGTGGCGCGCCGCGAGGCCCAGCTCGCCGCCGAAACCACCCGCACGGCCGCCCTCTTCGAGGATCTGCTCCTCTTGCCCTTCGAGCGCCAGGCCGACGCCATCGACCAATCCGACTTCAGCTCTCCCGGCTTTGCCCAGCATTTGATCCTCAAGGCCGAAGACGAGATCGAAGACCCCGGCCGAGCGTTCCATTTCGCCAATCTTTCCCTCTCGCTGCTCGAACGCATGCCGCCCGGGCCCGATATCCTGCGGCTTCGCGCCCGGGCCCTGTGCCTCATCGCCACCGCGCAACGGCGCCGGGGCCAGGCCGACGTCGCCGCGGACACCCTCAACCACACCGCCGAGCTTCTCGACGTCGAGCCGCTCACCGCCCAGACCCGGGGTCTCTTCTGCGCCACCTTCGCCGGGATTCGCACCGACCAGCATCGCGTCGACGAAGCGCTCGCGCTGCTCGAACGAGCCTGCTCCATCGCCGAGTCCAACGGTGAATGGCTGGAGCTGGCCAAGGCGAGGCTCGCCCAGGGCTGGCTGCTCCTGGACGAGCTCGATCACGACGAGGCCCTCCTCGCGTTGCGCGAGTGCGAGGCCCTCCTCGATACCGCGGCGCAACCGGAGCTCGCGTTTTCAGCCTTTCACGCCCTCGCTTTGACCCACGCCGCCCTGGGCCGCCTGGAGGACCTCGAGCAGGCTCTGGCCTCGCTCCGCGAGCTGCGCAAGCTCCTCCCCGGCCGAGTCCATGCCCTGCGCCACCGCTGGATCCACGCCCAGGCCGTCTGGCAGCTCGGCCACGCCAAGACCGCCATGACACGCCTGCGCCGGGTCTTCGACGGCTTGATCGAGGAGGGCCGGCCCCTCGAAGCCGCGATGGCCGCCCTGGAGCTCAGCACCTGGGCGCTGGAGAGCCCTCCCCGGAAGACCCGGATACTTGCCGAGCTTCTCGACGCTCTCGCACCCGCGGCTGCCGGCGAGCGGCTCCCGCCCTGGATCTGGAGCGTCGTCTCCTTCACTCTGACGTTTGCCCAAGGCCTGCGCGGCGCCTTCCTCACCCTGATCCTCTCGGCGCTGCGCTACGTCGAGCACGCCCAGTTCAATCCCTATCTGATTTTTTACCCCTTGCCCGATCCCGAATCGCTGATCGACTGGTCCGACATTCCCGCCGCCGCTCGCCAGGAAACCGCGGCCGCGGCCGGCCTCGTTCTCGGCCAGCACATGCCCGAGCACCCCGAGGAGCAACAGCTCTTCGCCTGGGCCCACGAAACCCTGACCGGTGCCCGGGTCCGCTTCTTCGCACCCGAGCCGGAGGAGCTGCTGCTCGTTCATTGACGGGGGATGCCGATCAAGGCAAGCGCAGGACGACGATCGTCTGGTCGTCCTCGCGGGGAGCGCCGGCGGTGAACTTGGCGACGTCGCCGAGGACGCCGTCGCGCGTCTGTTCCGGGCCGCGGCCGACGTGGCGGGCCAGGCTCGCCTCCAGGCGATCGAAGCCGAACATCTCGTCGTTGCCCTCCCGCCGGGCTTCGACGACGCCGTCGCTGAAGAGGAACAGCGTGTCGCCGGGCGCGAGCTTGGCGGTGCGCACCTCGACCGGCAGCGCTCCCCGCACGCCGAGCGGATAGGCGATCGACTCCAGGGGCTCGACCCTCCCCGTGGCGCTGATGCGGTAGGGGTGCAGATGGCCGGCGCTGGCGTAGAACATCTCCAGCCGGCGCGGGTCCACCACGGCGTAGCAGAGCGTCGTCAGCAGCCGCTTGCGGGCGGTCTGATAGACGGTGCGGTTCATGGTGTTGAAGACGGCGGCGACCTCGGGGTCGAAGGTCACCTGCACGGCGAGCGCCGACTTCGCCATCGACATGATGAGCCCGGAGGAGACACCGTGGCCTGCGACGTCGCCCACCGCCACGGCGAGGCGACCGTCCTCCAGCGCCAGCACGTCGTAGAAGTCGCCTCCCACCTCCGAGGCCGGCAGGTAGGCGTGGGCGATGTCCACCCCCACCAGCCGGGGCGGCAGGTCGGGAAGGATCGAGCTCTGGATGCCCCGCGCCGTTTCGAGCTCCACCCGCTGGCGCTCGCGCTCGGCGATGCGCCGCACGTGGGGCGGAATGTCCTCGTAGCGGTACTCGTACTCCCGGCCGCTGCCGAGGTAGCGCACGCTCGCCAGGAGCGGCACCGCCAGCAGGCCCAGGGCGAGCCAGCCCTGAAACTGTACGCTGCCATTGGCGGCGGTCAACAGCGGGAAGGCCAGGAACAGGGCATGCGACACGAAGGCCGCCAGCAGCGTCGTCAGGAGGTCGGTGGTCAGGAACAGCAGGACCAAGACCGCCCCGAGCCCGAGGGAAAGGAAGAAGCTCCAGCCCAGCGGAGCGATCAGGGCCACCGGGGGAATGACCATCGCCGTCACCAGCACCGTCAGGCCGGAGCCCGCCCAGACGCCGAGCCGGCGAGCCAGGCTCGGCAGGAGCCAGAGAACGATCGCGAGGTAGAACGGCAGCAGGAACGCCACCGAACCCGCCACCTGCTCCAGGCCCGGCCACCGGCTGCCGACGTTCAGCTCCATGGAGGAGAACGGCCAGCCTCCCATCGCCCGGATGGCGACCAGCAGGCCCGCCGCGCCACCCGCCGCCGCCAGGCCGCCCGCCCAGCCACGGAACGCGGAGGTGGCGATGGTGCGGTTCGCGAAACGGCCCTGGAACAGCGCGTCGAAGGCCGCCAGCTTATGCCCCCAGCGCTCGCGGCAGACGGACTCGCCCACGGACCACGCGAAGAAGCCCAGCACCGCGGCCGGCATCACGTAGAAGAACGTTCCGAACAGCTCGAAGAGCCAGGTGTTCTGCTCCCGGGTCGAGAAGCCGAAGTTGTTGTCCTGGGAGTCCGCGCGACCCGACAGCAGGAGCGAGACGAGCCCCAGGCCCAGGATCAGGCAGAAGAGCTGGACGCCGCGGCGCACCCCGATCTCCCCCTCGTGGTAGCGCTTCAGGAAGGGGAAGGCGAGCAGGCCGAAGAAGACGAAGATCCAGAGGATGCGGGTGATTTGCAGGAAGCTGAAACCCTGAAGCGAGCGCTTCAGCTCCTTCTCCTTCGGGTCGTCCAGCCAGGGGCCGAAGCCCGCGATCCGGTCGCCGGCGAAACGCACGTGAATGCCGTGATTGCTCTCCGCCGGCAACGGATTGCGGCGGTCGGAATAGCGGACGGTGAGCTCGGTGTGGCCGGCGAGCTGCTCGCTGCGGACTTCCGGCTCACCGTAGCGGGAGCGGTCGATTCCCTGACGGGTCAGGAAGGCTTCCGCCTGGGATCGCGCCTCCTCGGCCGAGATCGAGGGGGCCTTGACCGCGGGATCGTAGCGCCGGCGCAGCCCGAAGACCTCGCCCGAGAACGAGACATAGGCGAGGTAGGTCCAGTCGAAGACCTGCGCTCCAGGGGCGAAGACGAACACTTCCCAGTAGAGCACCCGGCGGGGCAGGCCCGACGCCTTCACGGCCTCCCCCTGTCCCCGGTCGCGGGCGAGTTGGAGGCGGCGCTCCATCCCGAAGTCCCGCTGCAGGCGGGCCACGACGTAGCCGTTCTTCACCGGCTCGCCCAGATCACGGAAGCGCTCCAAGGCGATCGCCGTCGCCTGCTCCCGCGAGACCGACCAGCGCTCGGGGAGAAAGGGGAAGGCCCGCGGGTAGGCCCAGACCAGCAGGACCAGCCCGGCGACGCCGGCGAGCAGCCAGAGGGCAAGGGAGCGCGCGTTCTTCATGATTCAGGTACGGCGGCTCCCTATTGTAGGTTGCTTTGGCGGAGATTACTTCGGCAACGCCTCCACCAGCGACTGCACCGCCGCCGCCGACTTGTCGAGCTGAGCCTGCTCTTCCGGCGAAAGCTCCAGTTGAATGACGCCCTCCATGCCGCCGCGGCCGAGCGTGCAGGGCACGCCGATGAAGAGGTTGTGGTGGCCGTACTCGCCCTGGAGGTAGACGGCGCAGGGAAGGATCTTCTTCTTGTCGTGGAGGATGGCCGCCACCATCTCGTAGGAGGAGGCGCCCGGCGCGTAGTAGGCGGAGCCCGTCTTGTAGTAGTTGACGATCTCGGCGCCACCGTTTTTCGTGCGGTCGTTGATCTTGTCGATCGTCTCCGCGTCCAGGAGCTGCGGCAGGGGGATACCGTTGACCGTGGCGTAGCGGGGCAGCGGCACCATGGTGTCGCCGTGGCCGCCGAGCACGAAGGCGTCGACGTCCTCCACCGAGACGTTGAGCTTCTCGGCGATGAACCAGCGCATGCGGGCCGCGTCGAGGACGCCGGCCATGCCGATCACCCGCTCGCGGGGGAAGCCGGAGACCCGGCGGGCCACCTCGCACATGGCGTCGAGCGGATTGGTGACGATGATGAGGATGGTCTCCGGCGAGCGCGACACGAGCTGACGCACCACCTCGGAGACGATCTCGGTGTTCTTCGCCAGCAGGTCGTCGCGGCTCATGCCGGGCTTGCGGGCGAGGCCGGCGGTGACGACGCAGACCTGCGAGCCGGCGGTGGCGTCGTAGTCGCCGCCTCCCGAGATGCGGGCGTTGAAGCCCAGCACCGGGGCCGACTCCATCATGTCCAGAGCCTTGCCGGTGGCGAGCTCGGCGGCGACGTCGACCATGACCACGTCGGCCACGTCCGCCTGGGCGATCAATTGGGCACAGGTGGCGCCGACGTTGCCGGCGCCCACCACGGTGACTTTGTAGCGCATCGAAGGATTCTCCTAAAGGTTCTCGAGGATCGCGCCCGCGAACGCCGAGGTACCGAGGAGGGTCGCCCCCGCCATCTGCCGCTCGAGATCGTAGGTGACCCGCTTCTGCTCAATGGTCTTGGCGAGCGCCCGCTCGATCGCGTCGCCCGCCTCGCCCCAGCCCAGCCAGCGCAGCATCATGACGCCGGAGAGGATCAGCGAGCCGGGGTTGATCTTGTCCTGGTCGGCGTACTTGGGCGCCGTGCCGTGGGTGGCTTCGAAAACGGCGAAACCGTCCCCCTCGTTGCTGCCGGGGGCGATGCCGAGGCCGCCCACCTGGGCCGCCAGGGCGTCGGAGAGATAGTCGCCGTTGAGATTGGTGGTGGCGAGGATGTCGTACTCCTCGGGGCGCAGCAGCACCTGCTGGAAGGTGGAGTCCGCGATGCGGTCCTTGATTTCGATCTTGCCTTCCGGCGCCTTGCCGCCGTGCGTGCTCCAGACCTCGTCCTCGGTGACGGTGTGATCGCCAAACTCCTCGCGCGCCACCTCGTATCCCCAGTCCTTGAAAGCCCCCTCGGTGAACTTCATGATGTTGCCCTTGTGCACCAGGGTGACGCTCTTGCGGCCGTAGGCGATGGCGTACTGAAGGGCCTTGCGCACCAGCCGCTTGCTGCCGGTCTCGGAGATCGGCTTGATGCCGAGGCCGCTGTCCGGCCGCACCGTCTTGCCGAAGCCGGCGAGGAACTCGATGAGCTTCCTGGCCTCCTCCGAGCCCGCCTTCCACTCGATGCCGGCGTAGACGTCCTCCGTATTCTCGCGGAAGACGATCATGTCCACCTTCTCCGGATGCTTGACCGGCGACGGCACGCCCGGGTAGTAGCGCACGGGGCGTACGCACGTATAGAGGTCGAGGATCTGGCGCAGGCTGACGTTCAGGCTGCGGATGCCGCCGCCGACGGGCGTGGTCAGCGGGCCCTTGATGGCGATCCGGTAATGCTGAATGGCGTCGAGGGTGTCCTGAGGGAGCCACTCCCCCTTCTGGTTGTAGGCCTTCTCGCCCGCCAGCACCTCGAACCACGCGATCGAACGCGCACCCTTGTAGGTCTTCTCCACCGCGCCGTCGAGCACCCGGCGAGTGGCCTTCCAAATATCCGGCCCGGTGCCGTCCCCCTCGATGAAGGGGATGACCGGGTGATCCGGCACCTGCAAACGGCGCTCCGCGGCGTTCCAGGTAATTTCCTGGCCGTCCGCGGGCGGTGTCAAGTCATTGAATGTCCTGGCCACGGCCGGGCTCCTCCTGGGGATATGAGAGCTGAAAGGCGCCGCTGAGTGGGGCGCGGGGAGGAACGCTATCACAGCCCATCCGCGTTGTTGCTCCGCCACGGAGTGGGAGAGACCCAGCCCCGTGGGGCTGGGGGGAAGGCCGGAAGCTGCTGGACGGAGGAACGCGCCGGTGGCGCCTCTACCCTGCTTCCGCGTCATCCGAAGACGTGACGCGCGTAGAGGGCCGCGTCCTCTTCCGAGGGAAAAAGCGCTTTGGCGAGGAGGGGGAGGGCTCTCCCGAGAGGGGGAAGACCTCCCCAAGTCGGGATTGCGACAAATCGAGTGGGGGAGGCTTCGCCCAACCCGGGATTGCGTCCAAACGAGCCGGGATTGCGACAAATCGAGTTGGGGAAGCGTTGCCCAACTCGGGAGAGCGTCCAAACGAGTGGGGAGGGCTTCGCCCCACTCGGGAGAGCCTCTCCCCCACTGGGGGAAGCCCCTCCCCGCTTGGGATTATCTCCAGCCGGCCGGTGGCGGACTTGAAGGGCGGGAGATAGGCTGGCTGAGATCTGTAGCCGGGAACGGCGGCCCCGGCCCTGAAGGGGCCAAGGCATGTAGCCCGGGGCTGGCGGCTTTTTGCCAGCCCCGGGACCGGTCGATCCAATAGAACCCAAAGCCCTGAAAGGGCGACGGCAGCTCGGCCCTGAAGGACAAACTGCCGTCGCCCCTTCGGGGCTTGAAAAACTGAGGACTTGGCTCTTCCGGGGGTTCCGCTTCGCTCCACCCCCGGCTACATGCTTGAGCCCCTTCGGGGCATCCCCGCCCCCACAAACCGCTACAATTCAAGAAATGCCTGTCCCCAGCGTCTTCATCTCCTACAGCCACAAAGACGAGGTCTGGAAGGACCGCCTCGTCACCCACCTCGGCGTCCTCCAGAACCAAGGCCTCCTCCAGACCTGGACGGACCGGGACATTGGAGCCGGCGACGAATGGTTCGAGGAGATCCAGACTGCGATGAATGTCGCCCGGGTGGCCGTCCTCCTGATCTCCGCAAGCTCCTTGACCTCGAAATTCATCCTCCACACGGAGGTCCCCAAATTCCTGGAGAGACGGGGCCGAGAAGGCATGGCGATCTTCCCGGTTGTTTGCAAGGCCTGTCTCTGGCAGGAGATCCCCTGGCTCGCCAGGCTCCAGGCTCGGCCCAGAGACGGCAAGGCCCTGGCCTCCTTCCGCGCCGACAAGCGCGAGTCCGAACTGGCGAAGATCGCGAAGGAGATCCTGGACATCGCCCGCAACGGCTCCAGGGTCACTGAGGTCTCCAAAGTGGCAACCTCTTCAATTGGCATTAGCCTCCCCGCCCTCCACCAGATCCCTACCCCACCCGCAGACTTCACCGGACGCACCGAGGATCTCTCTGCTTTGAAATCTGCCCTTGCCGCAGGTGGCACCGGAGCCATCTTTGGCCTCCAGGGGATGGGAGGAGTCGGAAAGACCACGCTGGCCTTGAAGCTTGCCGAGAACTTGGAGAGTCTCTACCCGGACGCGCAACTGTACCTCGACCTCAAAGGAGTGGACGCACATCCCGTATCCGCCACTCAGGCGATGGCACACGTAATCCGGTCCTTCCACCCGGAGGCCCGCCTCTCGGAGAACGAGACCGAAATGGCGGGTCTCTACCGATCGGTCCTCCATGGGAAGCGCGTACTGCTCCTGATGGACAACGCGGGTGACGAGAGGAAGCAGAAGCAAGTCGAGCCCTTGATTCCGCCTACAGGGTCTCTCCTGCTGGTGACCTCCCGTTTCCGTTTTGCCCTCCCCGGCCTAATTGTTCGAGATCTGGATGAACTGCCGGTCGCAGATGCTCTCACTCTTCTCCTACGCATCGCGCCCCGAATTGGTTCCACCGCGGACGAAATCGCTCACCTATGTGGTCACCTCCCTCTGGCACTGCGTCTAGCGGGAAGTGCCCTTGCCGAGCAACCGCACCTTTCTCCTGCCGACTACGCCCGGCGCCTGAAAGAGGGCAAAGAGCGGTTCGGTCCCGTGGAGGCGTCGCTCAACCTCAGCTACGAGTTACTCAGCGAGGATCTGCGGCGGCTTTGGCGTCTGCTGGCGGTCTTCCCAGGAACTTTCGACGCGCCAGCCGCGGCGGCTGTCTGGAATCTGGAGGTAGATCCTGCGGCTGACACACTTGGAGAACTGGTCCGAAGCAGCCTTGTAGAGTGGGAGGACAAGGATGGACGATCTCGGTTGCACGACCTAGCCCGAAGCTTCGCGGGCCGACGGCTTGAGGATGCGGAGAAGGAGGTCGCCCGGAAGCGTCATGCGGAGCACTATCTGGGAGTCCTCCAAGGGGCAAAGAGGCTCTACAAAAAAGGAGGTGAGTCCATACTCCAGGGGCTGCGCCTGTTCGACACGGAGTGGGGCAATAGCCAAGAGGGTCAGGCATGGGCGGCGGCGTATTTCTCGGAGGATACCGAGGCCGCAAGAATCTGCGCCGACTATCCGGCCGCAGGAGCATTTCTTCTTGATCTTCGCCAACACCCGCGGGACCGGATTCGCTGGAGGGAACTCGCTCTCGCCGCAGCCCGCCAGCGGAAGGACAGAAACACAGAAGCAATCCATCTCGGCAACCTGGGCCTTGCCTATGCAGCCCTCGGTGAACGCCGGTGGGCCATTGAACTCTACAAGCAATGGCTCGCCATCACTCGCGAGCTCGGAAACCGCCGCGGCGAGGGGCAAGCTCTCGGCAACCTGGGGAATGCCTATGCAGCCCTTGGAGAACCCCGTCGTGCCGTCGAGTTCCATGAGCAAGCCCTTGTTATCGACCGCGAGATCGGCGACCGGCGTGGCGAGGAGCAAGACCTCGGCAACCTGGGCTCCGCCTACGCAGACCTGGGCGAACCGCGTCGCGCCATCGAACTCTACGAGCAGGTTCTAACCATAGCCTGCGAGATCGGTGACCGCCACAGCGAAGGCGAGGCGCTCCGAGGCTTAGGCGTCGCCTACTCGGCCCTCGGCGAAACTCGCCGCGCCATCGAGTTCTACGAACAGCAACTCGCTATAACCCATGAGATTGGCGACCAACTTGGCGAAGCCAATGGAAACTGGAACCTGGGGCTGGCGCTCGTGGAGGAAGGAGATCTCGTGCGCGCGGCGGAGTTGATGCAAGTCCGCATTGATTACTTGCGTGAGATAGGCCACCCCGATGCAGAGAAGGACGCCGCCCGCGTCGCCGCTCTCCGAGCCCGCATCGCCGAAGAGAATCCCTGAAAACCTGCACTCCAGAAAATGCTGGACGGAGGACGTAGAGACGTTCCCAGCCCGTCCACAAGATCGACCGCAGGCCCTGGCAGGCGGGACGTCTCGCCGGCGGCCACGGCCTCGCGACCGGCGAGGGCGGAGGACGGGGCGATTCAGGACCTTCGTACAAAGGCGGAGATTTGAGCGATCCCAAAGACCGCGGCGGCAGTGCCAGGCGGCGGAGTTGGAGGGCGGGAGATAGGCTGGCTGAGATTTGTAGCTGGGAACGGCGGCCCCGGCCCTGAAGGGGCCAAGGCGTGTAGCCCGGGGCTGGCGGCTTTTTGCCAGCCCCGGGACCGTTCGATCCAATAGAACCCAAAGCCCTGAAAGGGCGACGGCAGCTCGGCCCCGAAGGACAAACTGCCGCCGCCCCTTCGGGGCTTGAAAAACTGAGGACCTGGCTCTTCCGGGGGTTCCGCTTCGCTCCACCCCCGGCTACATGCTTGAGCCCCTTCGGGGCATGGCGAACGCGAGATCGGCCACTCCGATGCCGAGAAGGACGCCACCGAGGTTGCCGCCCTCCGTGCCCGTATCGCCGAACAGGGCTCGTAAACGTTGAACCCGCCGCCGAGGCGGTCTCCCCAACGTCCCAGAGTCTCGGCCTCACATCCCCGGAGCCAAGGCATATAAACTTCCGCCATTTCCAGATGAAACTGCCGTCTCTGGACGCCTGCCAAGCCTCTTCTTATATGCCGGAGCCAAAATTTTATATGGTCAAGGCCTCCGGGCGTCTGGGACGCCTATTTCTCACACACCAGAGCCTCCACGAAACTGGGGAACGCTCTCACGGCAGTCCTTCGGAGGCAAATTCATATACTGGCGCGGAAAGTTCATATACTTTGGGCGCCCGGGAAGCCGCCCGGACCTTCCGGGCATATATTTTCCGGACAAAATCATATACGGCCACGGTCTCCAGAGGCCACGCGGCGACTTGCGCTACCCTGAAGAGCCATGCGCGACCTCGCCGTCCTCTTCCTTCTCTTTCTCACTGCCTTCTTCCCCGTCGCCGCCAGCGCCGACGTCCGCCAGGAGCTGTTGCAACTCGTCAACTGGGAGCGGCAGAAGGCCGGCGCGCCTCCCCTCAACCTGTCCCCCGCTCTCTCCCAGGTCGCCCAGTGGCAGACCGGGGAGATCGCCCGCCGCGGCAAGGCGCTGCGGCTCCCCTCCGGCAACACTGAGATTGTGGGCGAGCGTATGAAGCAGGCGGGCTACGACGCCAGCGAGTGGGCCGAGAGCCTCCAGGCCGCCACGGGCGACGCCAGCAGAATTCTGCACAACCTGCGGCAGGGCGATGCCACGATCTGGCGCAAGCTCCTCGATCCGCAGTTCCGGGATCTCGGGATCGGCACCGGCCGGCTCGACGGCATACCTCTCTACGTCTTCCTCTATGCCGTACCCGAGGCCGAGCACTTCAGCCGCCAGACCCAGGGGCTCGGCGACCTCGCCCAGGTGCGCGCCGCGATGCTCGCCGCCGTCAACGCCGAGCGCAAGCGAGCCGGCTCGCCGCCTTTGACCGAGAATATCCGGCTCGACGTGGCCGCCCAGCGCCACGCCGCGGACATGCTGGCCCGCCACTACTTCGCCCATGAGAGCCCCGAGGGGCACACCGTCCGCGAGCGAGCGAAGGATGCCGGATATTCCTGGCGGGCCATCGGCGAGAACATCGCCGAGGGGCAGACCTCCGTCGCGGAGGTGATGTCCACCTGGATGCACAGCCCGGGGCACCGCCGTAACATCCTCGACCGCGACTTCAAGGAATTTGGCGCCGGTCTCGCCCTCGGCAAGAGCGGCGGCAGGTACCGGGTGGAGTGGGTGCAGACTTTCGGGGCGCGGCGCTAAAACTTCCGCTTCAGTGAACCTGCCCCATCCGCCGCCGGGCCTCGACCAGCAAATTCTCGACGGCCTCGGTGTCCGGCGCTTCGGGCTCCAGGTCGAGGTAGCGCTCCAGATCCTCGATCCCCCGGTGCGGATCGCCCCAGCGCAGGGAGAGGAGGCCGCGGTCGCGGCGGGCGCCGACGTCGTCGGGGTCGAGCAGCACCACGCGGTCCAGCACGCCGATCACCCGCAGCGGCTCGCTACGGTTCAGGTAGATCCCCCGCAGGTTGTTGAGCATGCGTACCAGGATCTGCCGCGGAGTCGAAGGCTTCAGCAGGCGGGAGTCGAAAGGCAGCGAGCCGCCGCTCAGCCGCTCCAGCATCTGCCGGCAGTCCCCCTCGTTCAGCAATCGGCCCTCGAAAGGATCCAGCAGCAGCTTCGGATGCACCGGGTGTCGCAGCAGGAAGTGGCCGGGGAAGCCCACGCCCACCAGGGGGACGCCCGCGCGCCTTCCTACCTCCATATAGACCACGGCCAGCGTGATGGGAATGCCCAGCCGCCGGGTCAGCACCTCGTTGAGGAAGCTGTTGCGGGGATCGTAGTAGTCCACCGCGTTACCACGCAGACCAACCTCGCCGGAGAGGAAGCCAGCCAGCAACTCCACCCGCCCCAACTCGGTGGTCACCCCGCTCAGGCGAGAGCTCAGGCGCTCGCCCAACTCGTCCAGCCGGGCCAGCCAGGGGGCTGGTTCGACCCCCGGCTGCTCCTCGGCGGCGATCCACAGCGCGGCCTCCGCGAGATCGATGCGCTCGTCCGGAAGGCCCGCGATGGCTGCGAAGTGATGGCGAGGGGTGTCCATATCCATTCGACAACGATACCGGAACGCTCCGGGAGCCTTGAGAATTCTCGGAATCCAGGATTCCCCGTCTCCGCTACGATCTTAGCTTCTCTTTATAAGATCTTCTTTGCCTGTCTCTTCCCTTTTGACCCCCGCTGCGCTAGGGTTCTCTCAAGGCTGAGCGCCAAGCACGCAGGTCTTGGAATGCCCAGTCCGAGGATCTGGTTATTCTGGGGTACGAGACCGCGAGCCAACGAGGCGGTGCGGTTCAAGGAGACTGAGATGAACGAACGACTGACTCTTCCCGTCCTTCCGCTGAGGGATTTCGTGCTGTTCCCCGGCGTCACCGCGCCGATCAACGCTGGCAAACCGGCCACTCTGCGGGCCATCGAAGCTGCTTTGAAGACGCCGGACCGCCTCGTCTTTGCGGTATCGCAGCGCGAGGACGGCCAGGAGGTCACCCCCGAGTCGCTACACACGATCGGCACCGTGGCCCGCATCGGCCAGCTTCAGCGGGGCCTCGCGGGCATGCAGCTCCTGCTGCACGGCGAGCACCGGGGTATCGCGATGAGGGTCACCGAGCAGAATGGCCATTTCGTGGCCGTGCTGCGCGAAGCCGAGGAGATGCAGCCCCTCAATCCGCAGGATCCGGCCTTCGTGGGCCTCTTCCGCGAGCTGCGGGAGCGCGCCGGCGAGCTGGGCGCGAAGTCAGGGCTTCCCGAGGAGGTCGTGCAGCAGGTCCTCGAAGGCGTCGACGAACCGGGCCGTCTGGCCGACCTCGTCGCCGGCTATACCGACGTCACCAAGGCGCAGCGCCAGAGCCTGCTCGAGACCCTGTCGGTCGAGGAGCGGATGCGCCGCGTGCTGATCCACGTCCAGCGCCAGCTCAGCGTGCTGGAGGCCCAGCAGGACATCAAGAGCAAGGTGCAGGAGGAGTTGGGAGACCGCCAGCGTGAGATGTTCCTGCGCGAGCAGCTCAAGGCCATCCAGAAAGAGCTGGGCGAGGGCGAGGGCGGCAACGACACCGACGAGCTGCGCGAGAAGCTCGCCAAGCTCGACCTTCCCGAGGAGGCCCGCAAGGAAGTGGACCGCGAGCTCGGGCGCCTCTCCCGCATGGGCCGCGAGGCCATGGAAGGACAGGTCATCCGCACCTACCTGGAGGCCATCGCCGAGCTGCCCTGGAACACTCGCAGCGACGAGCACCTCGACATCCCCAAGGCGGCCGAGATCCTCGAGACGGACCACTACGCCCTGGGCGACGTGAAGGACCGCGTGCTGGAGTTCCTGGCCGTGCGCCAGCTCCGGCAGGCCGACGCCGACGCTCTCAAAGCCGAGCAGGAAGCCGAGGCGAAGGAGGACGCCGAGGCCGGCGAAGCGGAGCCGATCCCGCAGATCGGCCAGGAAGCGATCCCCGGCAATCCCGACGACAAGATGGCCAAGGGCCCGATCCTGCTCTTCGTCGGTCCTCCCGGCGTGGGCAAGACCTCGGTCGCCAAGTCCATCGCCCGCTCCATGGGGCGCAAGTACGTCCGCATTTCGCTCGGCGGCGTGCGTGACGAGGCCGACATCCGCGGCCACCGGCGCACCTACGTCGGCGCCATGGCCGGCCGCATCATCCAGGGGATGAGGCACGCCGGCACCAAGAACCCGGTCTTCCTCCTCGACGAGGTCGACAAGCTGGGCGTCTCCTTCCAGGGCGATCCGGCGAGCGCTCTGCTGGAGGTGCTGGATCCGGCGCAGAACGACACCTTCACCGATCACTACATCGGCGTGCCGTTCGATCTGTCGGAGGTGCTGTTCATCGCCACGGCGAACTTCATCCAGAACATCCCGGGGCCGCTGCTCGATCGCATGGAGGTGGTGGAGTTCTCGGGCTACACCGAGGGCGAGAAGCTGACCATCGCCCAGCGCTACCTGGTGCCGCGGCAGCTCAAGGAGAACGGCCTCAGCCTGGAGCGCATCGCCATCACCGACGAGGCGCTGCAGGAGGTGATCAGCGGCTACACCCGGGAGGCCGGCGTGCGGCAGCTCGAACGCCAGATCGGCAAGGTGGGCCGCAAGGTGGCGCGCAAGATCGCCGGCCGCGAGGCCGAGCGGGTGGACGTCGACGCCACCAAGGTGCGCGAGCTCCTCGGCCGGCCCAAGGTCCACCCCGAGCGGGCGGCCCGTGCCGACCAGGTGGGCGTCTCCACCGGCATGTACTACACCCCGATGGGCGGCGACATCATGTTCGTCGAGGCGTCGACCATGAAGGGGAAGGGCGAGCTGGTGCTCACCGGTCAGCTCGGCGACGTGATGAAGGAGTCCGCCCGGGCCGCCTGGACCTACGCCCGGTCGCACGCCGAGTCGCTGGGCATTCCGGGCGAGTGCTTCGAGCGCGATCTGCACGTCCACGTCCCCGCGGGCGCCATTCCCAAGGATGGTCCCTCGGCCGGCGTGGCGCTGGCGACCGCCATGGTCTCGGCCCTCTCCGGCCGGCCGGCGCGGCACGACATCGCCATGACGGGTGAGATCACGCTCTCCGGGCGCGTGCTGCCCATCGGCGGCGTCAAGGAAAAGGTACTGGGCGCGGTGCGCAGCGGCATCAACGAGATCCTGGTGCCCAAGGACAACGAGGCCGACCTCGACGACCTGCCGAAAGAGGTGCGCGACAACCTCAAGATCCACCTCGCCGGGGACCTGGGCGACGCCCTCGCCCTCACCCTGCGGGGCGCCTCCTACCGCGAGGGCCGTCTGCTCTTCGAGACGCCCCTCGAGGCTTCCACGTTCTTCCAGGTCCCGCACTGAACCGGGACTGAGCTGTCATAAAAAAGGCCGCCGCCTCTCACGAGGCGGCGGCCTTTTTCCTTTCTCCGAAGCGGCCTTACAGAGTCCAGGAAACGCCGGCGGTGACTTCGCGGCCGGAGAGGTCGAGCTTGCCGAAGCCCTCGAAGTCCTTGTTGAGGTCGTCGTCAACGCGGGTCCAGCGCCCCTCGGCGAAGACATTGACGCGGCGGGAGACCGGCACTTCCAGGCCGACTACGCCGTAGTAGCCGAAGGCGGTGCCGTCCGCCTTGAGGTCGTCCGAGAAGATGCTGCGGTTGGCGGTGTCGAAGTCGATGAAGTCGCCCGACTCCTTCAGCCGCCAGGGATAGACGCCGCCACCGGCGCCGATGTAGGGCTGGATCGGGGCGTTGCGGGGCGCCAGGTGGATCAGCAGGCCGGCGGTCAGGGAAGCGATGTCGAGCGTCGTGTCGTGCCGGATGCGGTCGTTGAAGTTGTCCGTGAAGTGGCGGTAGGAGTTGGTGGTGGTCCCCTGATAGACGGAGCCCGAGAACATCAGGGCGAGGGGGCCGTTGAGGGGCAGGAGGTAGTCGAGCCCGAAATTGGGGGCCCGGAAGTCCCTCTTGGAGGAGTTCGTGAAGTCGTTACGGATACCGTCCCAGTAGGACGAGTCGCCCTCCGGCTCGAAGGCGCCGGCGCGAAGGCGGAACTCGCCGTCCCAGTTGGATCCATAGTAGGCATGATGACGGTACTGGGCGGAGGCCGGCAGGGCCGCGACGGCCAGAAGCCCGAACAGGGCGAAGATGACGGGTGTTTTGGAAGTCATAGCTCTCTCCTTTTCAAACCTGCACCCATTCTAAGAGCAACCTGGATGCCAGGTTCTCTTCGACGCGTCGGGAGCGCCCCCAATAGGCGCTAACCTGACTTGTCTGAGAGTTTCCCCCGCGCAAGACCCTCACCCCTGCCCCTCTCCCGACCGCCCCATCCACCGCCCCGGGAGAGGGGTACTCGGTTGGGGCATTTTCCCTCGCCCTCATGTCCTTGCAGGCTGTTCTCCCTCTTCTCCCGGGGAGGGGGCATGGGGCGGTCGGGAGAAGAGGGCCGGAGTGATGAGGGTCTTGGGCGGGGGAACCTCTGAGAGACGTTGAGTCAGCGCCTACAGGAGTGTCCACTGTAACCCTCGCCATACACCTGTCAGCTCGCCGGGAACGCGCGGACTCGCTTACACTTCGAGGCAAGGGAGATCCTCATGAGCCAACGCAACGCGTGGGTGACAACACTCGCAGCCCTCGCCCTGACCGCGCTCGCCGGAGCCTCGGCCCAGGCCCAGGCTCCGGCACCCACCCAGGCCTCCGCCACCGGGCGGCTCGTCCACGTCGTGAAGCTCTGGGGCCAGATCCGCTATCTCCACCCCTGGCTCGCCTACAAGGAAGTCGACTGGGACGCCGCCTTCGTCCAGGCCGTTCCCAAGGTCCGCGCCGCCACGACGGCGGAGCAGTACGCCGCCGCCGTCCAGGGGATGCTGGACGCTCTCGGCGATCCCGCCACCCGGGTGCGCAAGGCGCAGCCGGAGCCCGAGCCGGCGAAGACCGAGCTCCCGGCCCCCTTCAAGTGGATCGAGGACGGAGTGCTGTCGATCTACCTGCGGCCCGACGCGTTCCGCGGCTTCATGGAGCTCAGGACCGTGTTGCAGGCACAGGCCAAGGAGCTGCCGAAGGCCAGGGCGGTGGTGATCGACCTGCGGGCCCGGCCCGGCGAGACCTATCAGCCCGAGTCCGTCGTCGACGAGATCAACGAGCTGCTCGTCAGCCGTCCCCTGCGGCTGCCGGCGCATCGCTACCTCGTGCACTCGGGGTACCGCGGCCAGACGTTCAAAGGCTCGGGCGGCTACTTTTCGGGCTTCATGACCCCGCAGGCGGAATGGCTCGAGCCGCCCGCCACGCCGGAAACACTGAAACCCAAACGCGTGGTCTTTCTGGTCAACTCGGGCACCGAGGTGCCGCCGGTGGCCCTGGCGCTCCAGGCCGCCGGCGACGGCGCCATCGTGGCCGAGGGAAAAATCGCCGGCGAGAGCGGTACCGGCCAGCACGCCGAGGATCTCGGAGAAGGCTACGAAGCGCTGGTGCGGACGACCGAGCTCATTCCCCTCCCCGGCTGGAAGGGGATTCACGCCGACGCCGAGGTCCCCGCATCCGGGTCATCGGACGCCGCGTTCGCCACAGCCCTGCGCATGGCGAAAGAGGCTCCGGCCGCAGCCACCGCGGCCCCGAACGTCGCCGCCCAAACCGTGCTGCTGCCGGAGGCCGTCTGGCGCCCCGACAAGACGTATTCGGAGATGAAGGACCCGTCGCCGGAGTACCGGCTGCTGGCCGTGGCCCGGATGTGGAACGTCATCCACTTCTTCTACCCCTACAAGCACCTGATCGGCGACTGGGACGCCGTCCTCCCCGAGTCGATCGCCAAGATGGAGGCGTCGCCCAAAGGCGCCCGCGGCTATGCCCTCGCCTTGGCGGAGATGGCCGCCCACGTGACGGATGGGCACACCAACCTCGCCGGCCTTCCGGAGCTCAGAAAAGTGCTCGGCGAGGAGTGGGCGCCGGTCTCCGTGCGCTGGATCGAAGGCGCCTGCGTGATCACCCAGGTGTACGACGATCCAGCCGTAAAGGCGGCCGGGATCGCTCCCGGCGACGTCGTGCTGAGCGTGGACGGCAAGACCGTGGCGGAGCGGTTCGCCGAGCTTCGGCCCTACGTGACCGCCGCCACCGAGGGCGCCTTGCAGGGAAAGCTCTGTAACGCCGCCCTCGCCGGGCTCAAGGGCTCGACCGCCGGGCTCACCGTGCGGGGCCGGGAGGACAAGCCGAAGGAGATCAAGCTCCAGCGCGGACCCTGGAAAGAGCCGGGAGGCGGCGACGTCGTCCGCCTCCTTCCCGGCGGTCTGTCTGGCGATATTGGCTACGTCGACCTCACCCGGCTGACGGTGCCCGACGTGGACGGCATGTTCGAGAAGCTCAAGGCGACCCGCGGCATCGTCTTCGACATGCGCGGCTACCCGCGCGGCACGGCGTGGTCCATCGCCCCGCGCATCAACACCCGCGGCGCCATCTATGGCGCCACCTTCCGGCGGGCGGAAGTGTCGGCGGTCTTCGATGCCGACCTCTCCGACACCGGCTTCTTCTTCTCGCAGCCGCTTCCCGTCTCACCGAAGTGGAAGTACACGGGCAAGACGGTGATGCTGATCGACGAGCGGGCCATCAGCCAGTCCGAGCACAGCGGCCTCTTCTACGAGGCGGCGAACGGCACGAAGTTCGTGGGCACCCCCTCGGCCGGGGCCAACGGCGACGTCACCGATCTCCTGCTGCCCGGCGGCGCCAGGATGTTCTTCACCGGCCACGACGTACGCCACGCCGACGGCCGCCAGCTCCAGCGCGTCGGCCTGGTGCCGGACGTCCTCGTCGCCCCCACCATCCAGGGCCTGCGCGACGGCAAGGACGAGGTGCTCGACCGGGCGGTGGAGTTTCTCAACCGGGAGCTTGGGGAGCCCCATCCTTGAATCTCCGGCGATTCGCCTTCTGGCTGATGCCCTGCTTCCTGAGCCTCTCTCCCGTGCTCGCCCAGCCCGCGACCCCGAAACCGGCCTCCGAGGTCGAGCGCCTCAGCCACCTCGCCCGGCTCTGGGGCACCGCGCGCTACCTCCATCCCTGGCTCGCCTATCGGGAGATCGATTGGGACGCGGCCCTCGTCCGGGCCATCCCCCGGGTACGGGCCGCCAAGACGCCCGAGCAGTACGCCGCGGCCGTGCAGACGATGCTGGACGCCCTGGGCGACGCCGTCACCCGGGTGCAGCCCGTCCGCACGGGCGATCCCGCCGAGGGGCTGCCGCCGGGCGACACCCATCCCTCCCTCGTCCAGTGGGTGGAGCCCGGCATTCTCTCTCTCTACTGCCGCCCCGACGCCGCCTCGACGTACGAGGAGCTGGTCGCGAAGCTGACGGCCACGCGCCTGGAGATCCTGAAGGCGAAGGCGATGATCGTGGACGTCCGGGGGATACACGGCTGGCCCTTCTATCCCCAGTACCTGCTGTCCGAGGTCGAAAATCTGCTGGTGGCCCGCCCGGCCACGGCTCCGGCCCAGCGCCACCTCGTCCATTCCGGCTACCGCAGCCAGTTGCCCGGCCGCCAGGGAACCGTCTCCTCTGGCTTCGAGACCCAATATCCCGACAGCTTCCCGGCGGCGGCCGGACCTGCGCCAGGGAGGGTGGTGTTCCTGGTGAGCCCGGAGACCGTGATCCCTCCCCTGGTCGCGGCGCTCCAGGTCTCGGGTCAGGGAGCCATCGTGGCCGAGGGGAAGATCGGCGAAGAGGGGCTCGTCCACCAGCGGACGGTGGCGCTCGGCGAGGGCTTCGAGGCCCTGGTGAGGACGACGGAGATCGTGCCCGTCCCCGGCTGGCCGGGCTTGCATGCGGACGTGGAAGTTCCCGCGAAAATCGGAGAAACCGACCTCGCCTTCCAGGCGGCCGTGAAGCTGGCCCGCGACGGCTGGCCGGCGCCCTCCACCTCCGGAATGCTTTCCACGGTGCCGCCGCCTTCCGGGCTCCCCGACAAACCCTACAAGGAGATGACCGACCCGTCGCTGGAGTATCGCCTGCTCGCCGTCTTCCGGCTGTGGAACGTCTTCCACTACTTCCATCCCTACATCGAGCTCGCCGGCGACTGGGATGCCGTGCTGCCCGAGTTCATCGCCCGCATGGAGAAGATCCCCGAGAACACCGGCGGCCGCGACTACGCCCTCACGATCGCCGAGATGGCCGCGCGCACCGGGGACGGCCACACCAGCCTCACCGGCAATCCGACCCTCGACGGGCTCTACGGCGAGGCTCCCCTGCCGCTCCTGATCCGCTGGATCGAAGGCGCGTGGGTGGTCACTCAAGGCGGCGCCGAAGGCCTCGAAGCCGGCGACGTCGTGGAACGCCTCGACGGTGTCCCGGTGGCGGTGCGGGAGGATCTGCTGCGACGCCATTATGCCGCCTCCACCGAGGCCGGGATGCGGCGCAAGCTCGCCGACCACCTCCTCTCCGGCCCTCGCGGCTCCGAGGTCGCCCTGACCCTCCGAGGGCGCGACGGCCAGCCGAAGACCGTCAAGCTGCGGCGCGGCCCCTGGACGCCGAAGCCCGCCGGCGAGACCGTGCGCCTCCTGCCGGACAACCTCGGCTACGTCGACCTCAACCGGCTGACGTATGAGGAGATCGACGGCCTGTTCGAACGCCTCAAGGGCACCCGCGGCATCGTCTTCGACATGCGCGGCTACCCCAACGGCACGGGCTGGCGCCTCGCCGCCCGGCTCAACGTCCGCAACGCCCGTTTCGGCGCCCTCTTCCGCCGCCTCCTGGTCACCGGGCTGGGCGACGACGAAGAGCGGGCGGAGCAGACCGGCGTCTCCTTCTCGCAGCCGTTCCCTGAACCCGGCGGGCCCTTGTACACCGGCAAGACCGTGCTGCTGATCGACGAGCGGACGGTGAGCCAGGCCGAGCATGTGGGGCTCTTCTTCGAGGTGGCGAACGCCACGAAGTTTGTCGGCACCCAGACGGCGGGAGCCAACGGCGACGTCACCTACTTCTCCTTGCCGGGCATCGCTTCCGTCCGCTTCAGCGGCCACGAGGTGCGCCACGCCGACGGCCGCCAGCTCCAGCGCATCGGCCTGGTGCCGGACGTCCTGATCGCTCCAACCCTGCGGGGAGTGCGGGAGGGCCGGGACGAGGTGCTGGAGCGCGGGATCGAGGAGCTCAAGCGGGAGCTGGGGGCTCAGGGGAAGGCACGATCACCCGCAGATCCCCCACGCGCTTCCGGAAGAGCAGAGGGGATCTCAGCGTACTGACCTCGCCGTCGAAGGCGACCGGGATCGCCCGCGTCTGCCGCACGTCGACTCTGAGCTCGCGCAGCTTCCAATCCTCGACGCTCCGGGTCTGCTTGACGTCGCGAAACAGGCCGGCGAGCGCCAGGCCGTAGAGGGCCAGCCGGCTCCCGGTGTGCGCGACATACACGCACAGAAAGCCGCCGCCCTCCAGCCGATCGGGAGCGCCATGATTCAGGGCGCTCAGCCGGTACTCGCTGTTGCCGACGAAGAGAACCTCGGTTTTCCGGTCAACCTGCCAGTCGCCGGAGGAGATCCGCAAGTCGAGCGGCGAGAGCTTCGGCATCAGCTTGAACGTGGCAACGGCCATCGCCAGCCACTTGTTGAGCTTGGAGTGCCGCATCTCCTGGTCGCGCGCCTGGACGATCGGCGGGTAGAACCCGATCGACGAGTTGTTGAGGAAGATCTCGCCGTTGACCTCCCCGACGTCGAGAGGCTGAGCGGTTCCATGGGCGATCACCTGGATGGCCCCCGCGAGATCGTTGGGGATCTTCAGGTCCGAGGCGAAATGGTTCAACGTGCCGAGCGGCAGTACCCCCAATGGGATCTTGCCGCCGATCAGCACGGCAGCCACACCGCGGACGGTGCCGTCCCCCCCTCCCGCCACCACCGCCTCGGCTCCCCCCTTCGCGGCCTCGCGGGCGGCGTCCGGAATCTGCCGGCCGGGAAGGAGCCGGACGTCCGCCTCGACTCCCGCCCTTTGAAACATCTCTCGCAGGCTCTCGGCGGTCAGCTTCTTCTTCTTGACCGTACCCGAGCCGCGATTCACCAGCACCGTCACGCGCATCGTCTTGTGTCTCGCTTTCCGAAACCTCGTTCACTGGGGAACAAGCAATCGGCGGACCATGTTTAGATCTGCTACATGCCGCTCGCCGCGATCCTCCTTCTCCTCCTCGCCGCCCAGGCCACGGAGAATCTTCCGGCCCTGGGGCCTCCGTCGCCGGATCAGGTGCGCCAGGAGTTCCTCGCCCGCCTGAACGAGGCGCGGTCGGCCGCGGGAGCCCGGCCGCTCGTGCTGGTGGAGCCGTTGAACCGGGTGGCGCAGCAGAACGCCGAAGAGGTGCGCGATGCCGGAGGCGCCGTCCACTATGACGAGCAGGCTATCCCCCGCATCCACCAGCGGCTGCGCAAAGTTGGATACGTGGCTCACGGCTGGCACCAGGAGTTCGCGGCGGCGCCGGGGAATGCAGGCGAAGTGCTGGCCTGGATCCGGAGCGATCTGCCGGCGAGCTTCGAGGCCCTCCTCGAACCCAACTATCTGGAGCTCGGCGTCGGTATCAGCAACCTGAAGGGGTCGCCCCTCTACACCTTCTTCCTGGCCTGGCGGGAGAGCGAGTCCTTCGCCCGGGAGACGGCGGCCCTGGGCAATCTGGAGCGGGTACGCGCCGAGATGCTCGCGCGGGTGAACGCCGAGCGCGCCACGGCCGGCGCTCCCCCGCTCCGGCTCGATCCGAGGCTCGACGACGCCGCCCAGCACCACGCCGAGGACATGCTGGTGCGCTCCTACTACAGCCACATCTCGCCCGACGGCACGAGCCCCGCGAGCCGCACCCGCAAGGGCGGCTACGCCGGCCGCATCGTGGGAGAGAACATCGCGCGCGGGCCGCTCGCCGTCCAGGAGGTGGTGAGCAACTGGATGGCGAGCTCCGAGCACCGCCGCAACCTCCTCCTCCCCGCCTTCACCCACCTGGGAGTGGGAGTCGTCGTCGGCCGCAACGCCGCCATGGGCGATACGGTGATCTGGGTGCAGGATTTTGGGAGTCCGGCGGGGCCGTGAAAGATCCTCAAGAGCACACATCTGTCCTGATCGCCGGGGGCGGCACGGTCGGCCTGTCGGCCGCCCTCTTCCTGGCCCATCACGGCGTATCAGCCCTCGTCGCCGAGAAGCGTCCGGCGCTCTCGATCCACCCTCGCGCTCTCGGCATCGGCGTCCGTACGGCCGAGATCTTCCGGGAGCTGGGCCTCGACGACGCGGTGCGGGCTGCCGGCGGACGCCTGACGCCCGGCCTCGGGCGGATCACGGTCAAGACACTCGCCAGCGCCGATTGGACCGCCTTCTCCTCGGAGGCTTCACGCGGGATCGATCCGGGGGCGAGCTTGAGCCCGGTCCAGGGAGGCCGCTGCAGCCAGGACCTCCTCGACGAGATCCTGCTCCGCGCCGCCCGGGAACGGGGAGCCGAGGTCCGTTTCGACGCCGAGGTGATCGCCGTCGAACAGGACGATGCAGGCGTGACGGCGACGCTGGCGGGAAGGGCCGAGCGGGACGGCACCAAGCATTCGACGATTCGAGCTGACTACCTCATCGTCGCCGACGGTGCCGGCGGCCTCCTCCGCGAGGCTCTCGGCGTCCCCTCCACGGGGCCGGGTCCGCTCGGCGGACCCATCGTCAACATCCTCTTCCGGGCGGACCTGCGGGAGATTACCCAGGGCCGTGAGCTTCTTCTCTGCATCATCGAGAACGCCGAGCTCCAACCGGGATTGTTGATGGCCATCGACGGCCGCGACCGCTGGGTCCTCCACGTCCCCTATGATCCGGCGCGGGGAGAGACCGCGGAAGACTTCACTCCGGAGCGCTGCCGCGACGTGGTGGCGCGGGCCGCCATCGGCGCACCGGACCTCCCGGTGGAGATCCTCAGCGTCCTCCCCTGGCGTGTCACCGCCCGCCTCGCGGACCGCTTTCGGGAAGGGCGCGCCTTCCTGGCCGGGGACGCCGCCCACGTCGTGCCGCCGCTGGGAGGCTTCGGCCTGAACACCGGGATCGCCGACGCGCACAACCTGGCCTGGAAGCTCGCGATGACCATCCGCGGCGAGGCCGGCCCTGCCCTGCTCGACAGCTACGACGCCGAGCGCCGGCCCGTCGCCCGATTCGTCATGGAGCAATCGCTGCTACGCCTCAAGAGGCCGGATCTTCATTGGGACCCGTCCCGCACCGCCGAGCGGGAAGAGCTGGGCATCGCCAACGACGCCGTGGTCCACCTTGGATATCGTTACGGCTCGCAACCGGCGCCTTCGCTCCACGAGCTTGCGAAGAACCTCGACGGCACCCCCGGCTCGCGAGTGCCGCACGGCTGGCTGGAGCAAGCCGGCCGGCGCCTCTCGACCCTCGATCTCGCGGGTCCCGGTTTTGCGCTCCTCGCCGGTCCGGCCGCCCAGGACTGGTGCGCCGCGGCCCGTGCCGTCGCGACCCACCTGGGCATCGACCTGAAAGCCTTCCGGATCGCCCCCGACGGCGACGCGAGCGACACGGAAGGAACGTGGACCGGCACCGCAGGAGTGGGAGACCGCGGCGCCCTGCTCGTGCGGCCGGACGGCTTCGTGGCGTGGCGGACCCAGGAGCCGGCCGGGGAGGATGGAGAGGCGGTGCTGGAGGGCGTGCTGCGCGTCTCTACAGACCGGCCTCGATTCAGGTAAACTAACCCGCCATGACCAAACTTCTCGAAAAGGCATTCATAGAGGCCGGCAGACTTCCGGAACCAGACCAGGACGTCTTCGCTAAATGGCTCCTGACAGAGCTCGGCTCCGAGCGAGCCTGGCAGGAATCGTTCGCCCGGTCGGGCAGCGTTTTGAAGCAGATGGCCGATGAGGCCCTCGATGAGCACCTCCGAGGTGAGACCGAGGACCTCGATCCGGACCTTCTGTGAAATCAAAGACCTCCAAGCGTTTTCGAGCCGCGATCCAGACACTGCCCGAGCCGATTCAGAAGCAGGCCCGCGAGGCCTATAGGCTCTTCCAACAAAACCCTTACCATCCCAGCCTGAACTTCAAACTGGTGATCCCTGCCGAGCGGATCTACTCAGCGCGAGTTGGCCTCCACTACCGCGCTTTGGGCCGGTGGGTTGGCGACGAGGTCGTCTGGTTCTGGATCGGATCGCACGCCGAGTACGACAAGTTTCTGTGAGGGGACCGGATGACGCCCCGGCGCCCGCACTCCCGCCAGGGAAGTGCGGGGCGTCGTCGCTCTGTCTCTACAGGCCGGCCTCCAGGGCCGCGATGCGCTCCTCCAGCGGCGGATGGGTAGAGAACGCGGAGAGCCGGCTCTTCTTGTCCGCGATCTTGAAGGTGGCCAGGGCCGGCTTCGAGGTGTCGATCAACTGGGTCGTCGTCTGCAGCCGGCGCAGGGCCGCGATCATCGAGTCCCGGCCGGCCAGGGCCGCCCCCGCGGCGTCGGCCCGGAACTCCCGTTGCCGGGAGTACCAAGCCGTAATCAGCGAGCCCAGGATGCCCAGGACGATCTCCAGGGCAATCCGCACCGCGAAACCGGCCGCCCAGGCGATCTTCTCGTGGACCGCCATTCGCACGGCGAAGGCGATGATGCGCGCGAGGAAGAGCACGAAAGCGTTGATCACTCCCTGGAGCAGCGTCATCGTCACCATGTCGCCGTTGGCGATGTGCCCGAGCTCGTGGCCCAGCACGGCCTCGATCTCGCGGCGGTCCATGGTCTGCAGCAGGCCGGCGGAGACCGCGACCAGACTGCGCTTCTTGCTCGGACCGGTGGCGAAGGCGTTGACCTCGGCCGACTCGTAGAAACCGACCTGCGGCATGGGAAGCTGGGCCTGGGCCGCCAGGTTCGTCACCGTGGTATGCAGCCAGTCGAGATCCGGGTTGCCCGTCCTGCCGTCCACAAGGCGGATCCCCAGGGCCCGCTTGGCGATCCACCGCGACATCTGGAGGGAAATGAAGGCGCCGCCCAGGCCCCAGACGAGGCAGAAGATCATCAGCGGCACGAGTTGGAGCTGGCCGTCCGCACCGATGTAGCCACCCACCCCGAGCAGGCTCAGGATGAGCGAAAGAACCAGCATCACAGCCAGGTTGGTCAGCAGGAACAACAGGATCCTCTTGCCCATGTCATCTCCTCCGATTGCGGGTTTCACCCTCCATTACAGCACAGGTCGCGGAGAGCCGATGCCCTGAATGACCAGGGCGGCGAATTCATTTCAGCCTGAGAAGCGCTCAGGCTCACTCCTTCCGATACACCCAGAGCACCATCTGAAGGTAGGCGGGCCGGCCCTCGGCCTCCGGGACGATCAGAAACTCCTGCGGCTGCGGCAACCCCCGCAGCCGGACGCGAAAGCGGTGCTCGCCGATCCTGTTCACCACCGAAGTGCTGTCGCCGCGGGAAAGGAAGAGATTTCCCTTTTCCACAAACAGCTCGATGGACTCGCGGTTGACGTAGGTGCCGGCGTAGCCCGCCATCTCCTCGTCGGTCATCCTGATCGGCTGTAACCGGGATGGAGCTTCCTCCTTGGGCTTCGGCCCCAGCACCAGGTCAAAGGCCTTGTCGAACGTCTTCTGCAGGCGCCCCTGGTGGTTCGTCAGAACGATCACCGCCACTCTGCGCTCCGGAAACATGCGGACCTCGGCCCCATAACCCGGCAGCTCGCCGGCATCCTCGGCCCGTCGCAGGCCGCGGTCGTCCTGAAGGAAGAAACCGTAGCCATAGGCGCCGTTCCTGAAAATGTTGGTGGGAATCGGGACGTGCGGGCTGAGGAGCATCTCGGTCACTCCCGAGCGCAACGCCTGGCGCCCTTCGAGCCGGCCGCCGTTGAGCACCGCGCGGATGAAGCGGGAGAGGTCGTTCACGCTGCTGAAGGCATAGCCGGCGGGCCACAGCCGCGAGTCGTCCGCCAGGGGACGCACCACCGCGAGCCCAACCCGCTCGACGACGGCGTGCCCGACGGCCAGCGGATAGGTCATCGCCATGGTGGGCCGCAGAGTCGTGCGGGTCATCCCCAGGGGCTTGAAGAGGATCTCGTCCATGGCATCGGCATAGTGCTTGCCGGTCGCCCGGGTCAGCAGCGAGCCGGCCACGGCGTAGTTCGAATTCGAGTAGGAGAACGCCGTGCCGGGCGGAACCAGAGCGCTGTCCTGCGTCCCCAGCCATTCGACGAAGTGATCCAGGGCCTCGTCGCCGTGGTCCTGGCTGTTCCCGACGGGGAAGTCCCGGAGCCCCGACGTCTGGCTGAGGAGCTGATCGAGAGTGAGCCGCCCGAGCTTGGGATCGAGCCTCTTGTCCTTCTTGCTCAAGGGATCGGCGAGGTTGAGCCTCTCCTGCCGGACCAGCGTCAACAGCGCGGCGGCGGTGAGCATCTTGGTGACCGAGCCGATTCGGAAGAGCGTATCGGGCGTGACGGGCTCGTTCGTCTCGAGGCTCGCCACGCCGAAGCCGCGGGCGAAGACCACGCGCTCGCCCTGGATCACAGCCACCGCCGCGCCCGGCGTGCTGGTAGCCGACATCTCATCGAGCACGGTCCGCTCGAGCTCGGAGAAATCGGGCGCCGGGGCGGGCTCGGGGGCTTGAGCGCACAACGGCACCGCGAGGACAGGCAGGAGGAGAAGGAGGGGCAGCACGGCGAGGCTTCGGCGCATGGCGTTCAGGGTCTCCGCTTGGCTGATATCATCGTATACGAGCCAACCCGGACACTCGCCGTGAAGGACACCCCCACCGTCATCCTCGGCGCCGGCGCCGCCGGGCTCATGGCGGCGATCTTCGCCGCCGGGCGGGGCCGGCGGGTCGTGGTGCTCGAACGAACCCGGGATGGCGGACGCAAGATCCTCGTCAGCGGCGGCGGCCGGTGCAACATTCTGCCCTCCGTGGCCGAGGCCTCGCGGTTCGTCACCGACTCCTCGCCCAATACCCTGCGCAAGATCCTCACCTCCTGGCCGCTCGACGAGCAGCGGAGCTTCTTCGAGGACGAGGCTGGGATTCCCCTGGCTCTGGAGCCTGAAACGGGCAAGCTCTTCCCCGCCTCCAACAGCGCCCGCCAGGTTCGCGATCAGCTTCTCGCCTTGGCCCGAAGGCGGGGAGCCGAGATCCGCTTCGAGGCCCTGGTGACGGACCTCCTGCCGCCGGACGGCTCAGAACCATGGAGGGTCCGGCTCGCGAACGGCGAAGCGATTGAAGCCGCGGCCGTCATTGTCGCCACCGGCGGGCTCTCCCTGCCGGGCACGGGGAGCGACGGCACAGGACTCGGCATCGTCCGCCGGCTCGGACACACGATCCACGAAACCTATCCGGCCCTCACACCGCTGACCTTGGACCCGCCGCGCTACGCCCCGCTCGCCGGGATCTCACGCACGGTGACCCTCCGCGCGCCGGGTTCCAAGAAAACCTTCTCCACCCAGGATGGATTTCTCTTCACGCATCGCGGCTACAGCGGTCCGGCGGTTCTCGACGTCTCGCATCTCGCCGTGCGCTCCCGGCTCGCGGGCGGACCGCCGCAGCCGATTCGCGTGCAGTGGACTCCGTTGGACGCCGGTGCCTGGGATCGCCTCCTCCGGGAGACCCCCGGCACCGCCTTCGGGCTCCTCCGCCGCCACCTGCCAGACCGGCTGGCCGAGGCCCTGCTCGCCGACGCGGGCGTCGAGGCCGACCGTGCCCTCCCCCAGCTTCGCCGCGAGGAGCGCCGCCGCCTCGTCGAGGCCCTCGCCGACCATCCCCTCCCCTGGACAGGCGACGAGGGCTATCCCAAGGCCGAGGTCACCGGCGGCGGCGTGGCCCTCTCGGAAATCGATCCCCGCACCCTGGAAAGCCGCCTCCGCCCCGGCCTCTTCCTCTGCGGCGAGATCCTCGACGCCTTCGGCCCCATCGGCGGCCACAACTTCCTCTGGGCCTGGGCCACGGGAAGGGCGGCGGGGTTGGGCGCGGCCCTTCCGTAAACGAGTCTTTCTCCCTCTTCTCCCGGCGGGCGGGGGGGAGGCTGGGAGAAGAGGGCCGGGGTGATGAGGGCCCGCCCTGGAGGGGCGCTGCTACACTCCCCAGAAACCAGGAGGCCACTCGATGACATCTCCCAGATTCCGCAGGCCTGCCGCATTCACCCTTGGCGCTGCAATCCTCACCGCCACCTTTGGCACCCAGCCCGTCTCCGCCCGCACGGCCAAGCCGCCGCTCCATGGCCGCCACTGGATGGCCGTCACCGGCAAGCCCCTGGCGGCGACCGCCGGGGCCATGATGTTCCAGAAGGGCGGCAACGCCGTCGACGCGACCTGCGCCATGCTCGCCGCCGTCTGCACCATGTGGGACACGCTCGGCTGGGGCGGCGAGACCCAGGCCCTCATCTGGAACCCCAAGACCGGCAAGGTGATCGCCATCGACGCGCTGGGCGTCGCTCCCACCGGCGCGACTCCCGAGTTCTTCCACGCCAAGGGCATGGAGTATCCGCCGGAGTACGGCCCCCTCGCCGCGGTAACGCCCGGCACTCCCGGCGGCCTGCTGGTGATGCTCGCCGAATATGGCAAATTGAGCCTCGCGGACGTCCTCGGGCCGGCCCTCCAGATGGCCGACGGCTATCCGATCGAGGCGCAGCTCGCCAATACGATCGAGCGCGAGAAGAAGCACATCAAGGAGTGGCCCGCCTCCCGCGCCACCCTGCTCCCCCACCTTGGCGAGAAGTGGGAGGCTCCCCATGCGGGCGAGGTGTTCCGCCAGCCGGACCTTCTCGCGACGCTGCGCAAGCTGGTGGACGCCGAGCACCAGGCTCTCGCCGCCGGCAAAAACCGCAAAGAGGCGATCCTCGCCGCCTACGACCGCTTCTACAAGGGCGACATCGCCGCCGAGCTCGCCCGCGGCACCCGCGAGCAGGGCGGCCTCATCACCCAGGAGGACCTGGCGCGCTGGCAGGTGCGAATCGAAGAGCCGGTCAAGACTAACTACAAAGGAACCGACGTCTACAAGCTCACGAGCTGGACTCAAGGCCCCGCGATGCTCCAGTCGCTCAACCTTCTTGAGCCCATGGATTTGCGCGGCATGGGCTTCAACAGCGCCCGCTACATCCACACGATCTATCAGGTGATGAACCTTGCCTTCGCGGACCGCGACTTCTACTACGGCGATCCTTACTTTCCGCCCGAGCAGCCGCTCCAGACTCTCCTCTCCAAAGGCTATGCGGACGCGCGGCGCAAGGAGATCGACTGGAAACGCAACAATCCGGCCGTGAAGCCCGGAGATCCCTACGCGTTCGCGGGGAAGGAAAACCCTTACAAGAGCCTGCTGGAAAAATGGGGAACGCCCGCCGCGGCGAAGAAATATACGCAGCCCCAGAATTCATCCATGACCTTCGACGAAAGCTTCCGCGCCGGCACCACCTCCATCATCGCCGCCGACGAAGAAGGCTGGGTCGTCTCCGCCACCCCGAGCGGCGGCTGGACCCCCGCCTTCATCGCCGGCCACACGGGAGTCGGCCTCTCGCAAAGGATGCAGAGCTTCGTGCTCGACGAGGCGCAGAGCCCCTTCAACGTCCTGAAGCCTGGCAAGAAGCCGCGAGTGACCCTCACGCCCACCCTCGCCGTGAAGGACGGCAAACCCTGGCTGGCCGCCGCCGTCCAGGGCGGAGACACCCAGGACCAGAACCTCCTGCAGCTCTTTCTCGACATCACGGAGTTCGGGATGACCGTCCAGGAGGCGACCGAAGCCCCCAACATCAACAGCTACCAGATGCACAGCTCCTTCGGAAACCACGAGTCCATCCCCGGAAGGATCACCGTCCACGCCAGCACGCCCCCCTGGGTGAGGCAGGAGCTCCAGAAAATGGGCTACAAAGTCGAAGTCGAAGACCGAACCTCCGGCCCCATCAACGCCATCCTCCTCGACCACGAGCACGGAACCCTCTGGGGCGGCTCCAGCGACTATGGGGAGGATTATGGAATTGGGTGGTGAGGAGCATTAGAATTAGTAGTTCCGCAGGTTCTCGGCGTTGCGGTCGCTGAAAGGAGAACGCTGTGCGTAAATCTGCCCTTCGTCTGTCGTTCCTCTGGCTTGCTCTCGCCCTGGCCTTGACTGTCTGTCCTGGGCTGTGCGAGAGGCTCCAAGCCTCCGACGGGCTCGTGACGTTCCGATCCGCCGACGGGCAAGTGACTCTGCAGGGTATCTCGAAGCCCAAGGACGCGATCTCCCCGGCGCAGCTCGAGCACATCCGCTCGGCCATCTCGATTTATGAGAAGCGGAAGGCGGCCCTGAGATCGCGGCCCAAGGACAGTGGCCCGTTCCTGTATCCCTTCTTTCCCCAATCCGGAATCCAGGGGCAGGATCTCTTCCTGGCCGGATTCACCGACGTGAATCCAACTCCGGGAAGAAGTCTCATTCTGGACTGGGATTGCTCCCGATACACCTATGATGGCCACACCGGACATGACTCGATCATCCGCAGTTTCCGCGAGCAGGCGATCGGTGTGCCTGTCTTCGCCGTGCTTCCCGGCGTAGTGGTGGACGCCCACGACGGCGAACCGGATATGAACACGGCTTAGGACTTTGCGAACTAGGCCAACTACGTGATCATCGATCACGGCAACGGCTATCTTGGATGGTACTTCCATTTTCGGCAGGGAAGCGTCTCGGTCTCCCCAGGGCAGGCGGTAACCTCCGGTACGCAAATAGGACTCACAGGCAGCAGTGGAATCAGCAACTGGCCGCACCTCCACTTCGAAACGGAAAAGGACGGCCACTGGATCGAGCCCTCGACCGGCCCTTGCAACCAGGGAGACAGCCTCTGGGTCTCCCAACCGCCGGTCAACCGGGACTTCGTGGCGAATAGCATCTATATGGCCCACAGCCCGATCCCGGTCCAGGACAGGAAAACCTGGCCCTCGACGCGAATGAGCGCACGGGGACTTTCGTCAAGGGTTTTCAGACCGTGGGCATCCGCATCGACGTGTACAATCTTCCCGCCAACCCTTCCTATGATTTTCGGATCTTGAATCCCTCCGGCGAGCTCGCGTCCGATGTCACGGGCTCCTTCGTTACGGGTAGCGTTTTCGAGTTCACCGTCATCACTCCCTCGTTCAACGTCAACCTGAATCTGGTGGGCACCTGGAGATTCCAGGCCGTGGTCGCCGACAGTCTCATCGTAGACGTGCCGTTCAAGGTGGTCGCCACGTCAGAGCAAGTTGTCAACAGGCCGCCCAACAAGGTCACCGTGCATCTCTCGCCCACGCATCCGGTCTCCGGACAGGCTGTGGCCTGTGAGGTCCAGAGCGATCTCCTCCTGCGCGACCCGGACTTCGACATCGTACGCTATCGCTACGAATGGCGGGTCAACAACCGGCTCGTGCGAGCCGTCACCAGTGCAGGGCTGACCGACCTCCTCGCCGCCGGTGTGGCCCACTCGAAGAACAAGGTGAATTGCCGCGTCACACCGACGGACGGTAGTAAGGCGGGGACGCCAGCGACGGCCAACGGAACCGTCGTGGCGCCGTAGAATTATGCGGTTGGGTGACCCCAACGAGGTCGCGCTCACCATCGTGATGGCCTTGGCCTGCCTCGTGGGCTTCCTGCCGGCAGTGCGGATGCTGCCGCCCGGACGCCGAGCCCAGGAGATCGCGCTCGCCTTGGTCTTCTTCATCTTCCAGTATGCCGCGCTGTGGTTCACCTATCTCCCGCTCTTCCCGCACGATTGAGCTTCGCTACGGGTGCCGTAGCGTGACGACGAGGGTGCTAAACTGTCCTGGAGATTGCGCTCCGGCAGGCCGATGTGATCTCATGCGGCCTCTGTTGGGGAAAGGATGGCACGTATGACCGCGATCCCGCTTCGGCGCGAAGTCGAATACCCGGACTCCGACGGTCAGCCCATGGCTGAGACCGAAATCCACCTGAACGAGATGGGCGATCTGCTCGCGGCGCTGAAGCGCCGCTATCGGGACGTCCCCGATATTTACGTCGGCGGCAACCTTTTCCTCTACTACCGCCTGGGAGATCCCCGCTCCGTAGTTGCTCCGGACGTCTTCTTCGTGCGGGGCGTTCCCGGTGGGCTGAGGAAGACCTTCAAGCTCTGGGAAGAGGGCGTCCCGCCCTGCTTCATCATTGAAGTCACCTCCGGGAGCACGCGGGACGAAGACGTCAGGAAGAAGAAGGTTCTCTACGAGCAGCTCGGCGTCGAGGAGTATTTCCTGCACGACCCCGAGGGCGACTACCTCTCGCCTCAGCTCCAGGGCTTCCGGCTCTTCAACGATCGCTACGCCGCGATCCGGCCTAAAACGGACGGCTCCCTCGAAAGCCGCACCACCGGCCTGACCCTCCGGGTCGAAGGCACGAATCTGCGCCTGATTGACACTGCCACGGGTGAGCGGCTGCTGTGGGTTGCCGAAGTGGACTTGGCTCGCCAAGCCGCCGAAGAGCGCGCCCGTGCCGCCGAAGAACGGGCCGAGCGAGAGACCGCCGCTCGCAAGAGCCTTGAAGAGGAGCTCGCCAGTCTCCGCGCCGCGCTCGAACGGAAAGGCCGCGAGGGATAGCCGGGCAGGGCGGAACGTTCCTGAGTCGTCACGGTTGGTTACAGATTCAGGACGTAAGGTTCCGGAGTCAACACGGAAGGCTACGCAGCCAGGACCGAAGGTTACAGAGTCAGGGCGGAACGTTCCAGAGTCTTCACGGAAGGTTACGGAGTCAGGTCGTAAGCTTACGGAGTCAACACGGAAGGCTACGAGGCCAGGACCGAAGGTTACGGAGTTAGGTCGGAACGCTCCAGAGTCTTCACGGAAGGTTACAGAGTCAGGGCGGAAGGCACCGGAGTCAATACGGAAGGCCACGAAGCCAGGACCGAAGGCTACGGAGTGAGGTCGGAACGTTCCAGAGCCTTCACGGAGGTTACGGAGTCAGGGCGGAAGGTCCCGGAGCCAACACGGAAGGCTACGGAATGAGGATGGAAGGTTCCGGGGTCTCGGCGGAAGGTTCAAGAATCGGGACGGAAGATTCCGGAGTTGGGATGGAAGGTTCCAGAGTCCCGACAGAACGTTGCGGAATCACATAGGAAGGTTACGGAGCCGGGACGGCGGCTTCCAGGCTCCGACGGAACATTCCAGAATCCCGACGGAAGGGTACGGACTCGCAGCGGAAGGATCCCGAGTCATGCTGGAAGGTTCCCCAATCACCAAGCTCCGCTACTCATACCGCAGCGTAACCACCGGGTCCACCCGCGAGCCCCGACGCGCAGGCAGGTAGCTCGCCGTGAGGGCGACGCCGATCAGCAGCAGAACGATTGCCGCGAACATCACCGGATCGCCCGGCTGGACGCCGGGCAGGGCGCGGGTGAGGAGCTGTGTCACGGCCAGCCCTCCGGCGAGGCCGATCACGGTGCCGGCCAGCGTGAGGCCGAGGCCCTGCCGCAACACCAGGCGCACGACGTCCCTCCGCTCGGCTCCGAGCGCCATGCGGATTCCGAGCTCGTGCAGCCGCTGCGTCACCGTGTAGGAAACGACGCCATAGAGCCCGACGGCGGCCAGGACCAGTGCCAGCGCGGCGAAAAACCCCAATAACAGGGTGTAGACGCGCGGCTGCGCGAGGGTGCCGGAGAGGACGTCGTCCATGGTCCGCACCTGGGTCAATGGCACGTCGCGATCGACCGACTGCGCCAGGCTCCGGATGGCACCGCTCAGCACCGCCGGATCGCCAGTCGTGCGGATCACCAGGACGAGCCACGGCCATGCCGGCCCCGGCTGCGCATAGTTGAGGAAAATTTCGGGTTGCGGGGCTCGGCCGAGGCTGGTCTGGCGCACGTCGCCGGTGACTCCCACGACGGTGAGCGCGCCCTTCGGTCCCTCGCCCGGCACGGTAATCTGTTTTCCGAGCGCATCTCCGCGGGGCCAGAACGTCCGCGCCGCGGTTTCGTTGACGACGATCACGCCTTGGGAGCTCGCCGAATCCTGCGCCGTAAAGTCACGTCCGGCGCGGACCGGGATCGACATGGTTTTGAAATAGCCGGCACTGACGATGTTGAAGCTCGCGCTGAAGGCGCCATCGGCCGGGTCCGGACGGCCGGCGATATGAAACCCGAGAGAATCCGCACCGCCTCCCAACGGCAGATCGGCCACCAGCGCCGCGGAGCGCACTCCCGGGTGGGTCGCGACGCGCGCCAGAACGTTGGAGAAGAATGACGAGCGTTCGGCTGCGGTTGCGTACTTGGCCTTGGGCAGCGAAAAATCCACCGTCAGCAGGTTTTCGGTGGCGAATCCCGGCGCCGTGTTGCGCAGCACCAGGAGGCTCTTCAGCAGCAGTCCCGCGGCGGAGAGCAGTACCAACGCCAGGGACACTTCCGCAATCACCAGTAAGGAGCGCGCACGCCTGCCGCCGGCGCCTTGGGTGGCCGTGCGGCTCGATTCGCGCAGCACTTCATTCAGGTCCGGCGATGCCGCGGGAACGGCGAGCACGGAACCGAAAAGGATGCCCGTCGCAACCGACAGAACCAGGGTGAACAACAGCACCCAGCCGTCGATGTGAGTGTTTTCGAGCCGGGGAATGGGGAAGCTCTGCGCCAAAAGCGCCACCAGCAGCCGGGTGCCCCAACTCGCCAGCAGCAGACCGAGCAGGCCGCCGGAGAGCGACAGCAGCGTGCTCTCGGTCAGCAGTTGTTGCAACAGTCGCTTGCGGCCGGCGCCGAGCGCCGAACGCACGGTCAGCTCTCTCTGGCGCGCCGCCGAGCGCGCCGACATCAAGGCCGCCACGTTGATGCAGGCGATCACCAGCACCACCGCCACCACGCCGAGGAAGATCAGCAAACCGGTGCGTCCCTTCCCCACCATCGCCGTCACCAGCGGCACGACCCGCGCGCCGACTCCGTCGTTCGTCTTCGGATACGTTTTCGCCAAGCGGGACGCGATGACGTTCATTTCCGCCTGCGCCTCGGTCAGAGGAACCTGCGAACGCAACCGGCCCAGCACGCGCAGGAACCCGTGAGTCCGGCTGGGATCGCGGGCCAGCGGCGTATAGATCTGCTCGGCTCCATCCGGAGAGAACTTGAATCCCGGCGGCATGACGCCGATGACGGTACAGGCGGCCTCGTTGACGCGCAGCGTCTGCCCCACGATGTCCGGCCGGCCTGCGAAACGGTTCTTCCAGGCGCCGTCGCTCAGCAGGGCGACGCGGGGCGCTCCAACGTCCGCCTCCTCGGGCCGGAACGTTCGCCCCAGCGCCGGCTGAGCTCTCAAAGTTTCAAAGAAGCCGGGCGTCACCTGAAGGCCCGCCACACTTTCCGATTGATCGCTACCTTCCAGGATCACGCTGTGTGTCGTGAAGGCGGCAAGGCCCTCGAAGCGTCGAGCGTGCGCTTTCCAATCCTCGAAATCCGGATACGAGGCGACGTCGCTCGATCGTTCTGCGCTCGTCGCCCAGACCAGAACGAGATTCTCCGCCTGGGGGAACGGCAAGGGACGCAGGAGCACGGCGTTGACGACGCTGAAGATCGCCGTGTTGGCGCCGATGCCGAGGGCGAGGGTCAGCACCGCGATGGCGGTGAAGCTGAGATCTTTCCTCAGCATGCGGACACCGAAACGGAAATCCCGCGCGAGATGCTCCAGCACAGGAAGGCCGCGGCGATCCCGCACCTGCTCCTTGACCGATTCGATGCCGCCGAGCTTGAGCAGCGCGTCCCGGCGCGCCGCTTCGGGCGTCATGCCCGCCCGCAGGTTATCGTCGATATGCAGAGCGAGGTGGCTTTCGAGCTCCTCGGCAAGGTCGCGGTCTCGACTCTCGCGGTTGAACATTCCACTCATGCGCAACGCTCCCGCGCGCAGGTGCCGGGTCATGAGGAGCCTCCCTCGGGAACGAAGAACCGGGCGATGATACCGGTCGTCCGCTCCCATTCGCGAGCCTGTTTTTCGAGCTGCTTGCGTCCGGCGCGGGTCAGCTTGTAGAACTTGGCCTTCCGGTTGTTGTCCGACACACCCCACTCGGACTCGATGGTGCCTTCCTGCTCCAGCTTGAGCAGCGCCGGGTACAGGGTTCCATAGTTCACGGACAGCAGGTCGCCGCTCGTCTGCTCGATCCGCCGTGCGATGCCGTAGCCGTGCAGGGGACCCAGCGCCTCCAGGGTCTTCAACACCATCAACGCCAAGGTGCCTTGCCAGACGTCCGCCTTCGGTTCTTCGCCTCTCATATGGGATACCAATACCACGGCTCCTATGGGAAGGCAATAGGGAAATTGCCCCCGACGGGGAGAAGAGGGAGAGATCCACAGCGGCGCTGAAACGTTCCTCCCGGTATTTGCATTAGAATAGGAACATCGCTGGTGGAGGCCGGCCGGGCCGGCCGCTGAAAGGAGAACGTCGTGCGAAAGTCCTTCCTTCGTCTGTCATTCCTCTCGTTGGCTCTCGCCCTGGCGCTGACCGTCTCTCCCGTCCTGGGGCAGATCGAGGCAATCCATTCCGCGGATGGGGCCATGACGCTCCAGGGGCTCCCGAGACCGCAGGATTCCATCGCTCCGGCGCAGCGCGCACACATCGAAGCCGTCGTCGCGGCCTATGAGAAGGACAAGGCGGCGCGCCGCGTCCGGGACAAGGCGGACGGTCCCTATCGGTATCCCTTCTTTCCCCAGGCCGGAATCCAGGGTCAGGATCTGTACCTCTCCAATTTCACCGATCAGAACTTCCGCGCCGGTGACACCGCCATCCAGGACTGGGACTGCTCCGACTATACCTACGACGGCCACCAGGGCCACGATTCCCTGATCCGCAGCTTTCGCGAGCAGGCCATCGGCGTGCCGGTCTTCGCCGTGCTCGACGGCGTCGTGGTGGACACCCACGATGGCGAGCCAGACATGAATACCGTGTGGGACCCCAACAATCAGGCCAACTACGTCCTCATCGATCACGGCAGCGGCTATATCGTCTGGTACTTCCACTTTCGCAAGGGCAGCGTCGCGGTCTCCCCGGGACAGACGGTGACCGCCGGGACGCAGATCGGCTTCACCGGCAGCAGCGGGTTGAGCAATTGGCCGCACCTTCACTTCGAGACCCGGAAGGACCGTACCTGGGTCGAGCCCTCGGCCGGACCCTGCCACCCAGGAGAAAGCCTGTGGATCTCGCAACCGCCGGTCAATCGCGACTTCGCGGTGAACGAGTTCTACCTGTCCCCCGGCCGGGTGTCGGTTTCGGACCGCGACACCTGGCTCCTCGACCCGTTCCCCCGCGCGGCGACCTTCGTCAAGGGGATTCAGCTCGTGGGCATGCTCATGGACATGCACAACCTTCCGGAAGACTCCACCTATGAGGTCCGCGTGCTGAACCCGAAGAACCAGCCTCAGGTCGATCTCTCCGGACACTATGGCAACGACGTTCTGTTCGAGCTCGCCCTTTTGACCTTCAATCTCAATCTCAACCTGAACGTGCTGGGTACCTGGCACTATCAGGTGGCGATCAACGACAACCTCGTCGTCAACGCGCCGTTCAAGGTGGTCGCCACTTCGCGGCAGGTCGCCAACCGGCCTCCCAGCAAGGTCACGGTGCACCTCCTGCCGCCGGTAGAGGGCAACGCCATCACCTGCGTGGTGCAGAGCGGCCTTCTGCTGCGCGATCCGGACTTCGATATCGTGAGCTATCGCTATGAGTGGCGCGTCAACAACCGGCTGGTGCGAACCGTCACCAGCGCCGGGTTGACGGACCTTCTCGCCGCGGGCGTGGCGCAAGCGAAAGACAAGGTGAGCTGCAAGGTCACGCCGACGGACGGTCAAAAGGCGGGGCCGGCGACGACGGCGAACGGTGTCGTCGCGGCACCCTGATTTCTCAATCGGCCCGCAACGCGACCATCGGGTCCACCTGGGTGGCCCGATGGCCGGGCACCCACGCCGCGACGAGCGACACCGCGCCGAGAGCGAGGGCCACGGCCGCGAAGGTCGCGGGGTCGGTCGCCGGCACGCCGAAGAGAAGGCTTGCCATCACCCGCGTGGCTCCCAAAGCCAGGGCGAGCCCCGCGAAGAGACCCACGCCCGCCAGGGCTCCCGCCTCCTTCAACACCATCCACAGGACCGTACCGGGCAGGGCGCCGAGGGCCATGCGCAGGCCCATTTCTCGCGTCCTCTGGGACACGGAGTACGAGGTGATGCCAAAGATCCCCACCGCCGCGAGGGCGAGGGCCAAGGCGGCGAAGGCCCCCAGCAGCACCATGTTGAAGCGCTGACCGGCCACGGACTCGGTGACCACCTGCTCCATGGTGGCCAGCTTTTCGATCGGCTGGTCCGGGTCGACCGCGTGGACGGCCTTCCGGACGTCGGCGAAAAGATCTTTGGGATCGCCGCCCTTGGTGCGCACCACGAGGCTCATTTCACTACGCGGGCTCTGCGCCAGAGGCAGATAGAACTGCGGGCGGGGATCGATGCGCAGCCCCGAGTGGCGGACGTTCCGCACCACTCCGACCACGCTCACCCACCGCGCCGTCTTCTCTTCGGGCCGGTTGAGGTTGAACCGCTTGCCCAGGGGATCGGCGCCCGGCCAGTAGGCATGGGCCATCACCTCGTCGATCAGCGCGACCTGCTCCGACTTCGGGCCGTCGTGGGCGTCGAACAGGCGGCCTTTGAGGAGCGGGATGCCGAGCGCCGGGAAATATCCGGGCGTGGCCGACCGCCGGTCCGCCAGCGGCTCCTTGCCCCGCTCGGGCAACGGCCGTCCTTCGATGTAGATGAGCGAGATGTTCTCAGCCCCCCGCAACGGCAGGCTGGAAACGCCGCCCACCTCTGCCACTCCCGGCAGCGCGTTCAGGCGTTCGAGCGCCGCGTCGAAGAATCCATTCAGGCGCGCCCCGCTGTCATATTTCGCCTCGGGAAGGAGCACGTCCAGAGCGAGCACGCCGCGGGGCCGGAAGCCCGGGTCGACGGCCGTCAGCCGCCAGAAGCTGCGCACCAGGAGGCCCGCTCCCACCACCAGCAGTACGGCGAGGGCCGTCTCGGCCACGACCAGAGCACCCCGCGTGCGCCGGCCGCTCGCCGTGCCACTGCCCGCCCGGGTGCCGTCGCGCAGCGTGCCGGAAAGGTTGGGCCGCGTGCTGTGAAACGTAGGTGCCAGCCCTGCCACGATACCCGCCAGCAGCGTGAGCCCCAGGGTGAAGAGGAGCACCGGGACATTCAGGGCGAATCCGGCGGAGCGCGCGAGGCTCGGAGGCAGCCAGGCGGCGAACGCCCGTAGCGTCCAGAAAGCGCCCAGCAGGCCGAGAGCGCCGCCAGCCAGCGACAGGGCCAGGCTCTCGGTGAGGAGCTGCCGCGCCATGCGGCCTCGCGCGGCTCCCAGGGCGGTGCGAATGGCGACCTCCTTCTCCCGCGAGGCCGCCTGGGCCAGCAGAAGGTTGGTGACGTTGACGCAGGCGATGAGCAGTACGACGCCGACCGCGCCAAGGAGGATGAGCAGGGCCGGCCGCACGTCGCCCACGAGCTGCTCGCGCAGCGGTATCAGCTTGGCGCGCCATCCCTTGTCGAGAGGGTTGGCCTGTTCGAGACGGTCCGAGATGCCGGCCATCTCAGCCGTCGCGGAGGCGAGGCTGGCCCCCGCCCGCAGCCGGCCGATGCCGGCGTAGCTGTGGTTGTCGCGGTCCTGCCGGTCCTTGGGGTTCAAGCCGTTGGGCAGCCAGACGTCCGGCTCGGGAGCAAAGCCGAAACCATTGGGCATCTCGGCGCCGCGCGGAAACGCGAAGCCGGCGGGCATCACGCCCACCACGGTCAATGGCTGGCCACCCAGGCTCACGGTCCTCCCGATCACCTTGAGGTCGCCGCCGAACCGGCGTTGCCAGAGCTTGTGGGAAAGAACGGCCGTGGTGGCTTTCCCGAGCTCGTCGTCCGCCGGCTGAAGCGTGCGGCCGGCCTCGGCCGCCGTGCCCAGCAAGCCGAAGAAATCGCCGGAGACCCGCACCGCACCGAGCAGCTCGGGCTCGCCCTGGCCGGTGAGGCTCTCGCGGTCCGAGGAGAAGATCGCGAGCTTGTCGAGGGTCCGGCTCTGGCGCTGCCAATCGGCGAACATGCCGGGCGAGATCGGCAGCTTGTCGGGCAGGCCAGCGGACTTGGCGAGGGTCGGATTCGAGCACCACGCCATCACCAGCCGCTCCGGCTGCTGAAACGGCAGGTGGCCCAGCAGCACCGCGTCGACCACGGTGAACAAAGCCGTATTGGCGCCGATCCCCAGCGCCAGAGTCAGCACCGCCACCGCCGTGAAGGCCGGACGGCGCGCGAGCGTCCGCAGAGCGAAGCGAAAGTCTTGTAGCAGCGTCTCCATGGGTGGGTTTCCCCCTCCTGGCAGGAGACTACGAGAGCGGGCGGGGGAACGTTTCAAGCCGGGAGGGAGAGAACATGACCTCAAGGACACGAGGAGTGCTATCTAAAATCAAAGTCCTCGTCCTTGATGCCCCTGGTGTCCTTGAGGTCCCTGCTTCGGTTTTCTATGGTATCGCCCGACCCTCTTCACCTGAAAAGGTCAGCAAGCGCGCAGGTGAAGCCAGGAAGCACGTCTCCTCCCGAGAGGACTTCCCCTTTCCGCAGGATGTGGACGTCCCTGGGAGATCTGTACACGTGGACGGCAGAGAGGCCTGGATAAAGGAGCCAGACGGCACGGGTGCCGGCGGCCAACCAATCGTCGACTCGCTCCTAGACCGAGTCGGCCGACTCGCTGGGGGAGACGATCTCGACGGCAAGATCAGGAGGGAACGGCCAGAACTTCTTCGGCGGGGGCCCAGCCCCCATCCGCTCTTTGGAGACGAACGCGGCGTCGGGCGCCCGGACCGTGTCGGGATTTCGGCCGACAAGGAATCCGGTATCGGCGGCGCAGACCACCCCGAGGTCATGGGCCTCGACGAAGGCCAGCAGCCGGGCCCCGATCCGCATCGCGACGACGCCGTACTCTCCTCCGGCAGGTGGCGTCCACACCACCTCGCCCGCAATGAGTTCCGATCTCCTATCCCGAAGGTGGAGATCGAAGAAGCTTTCAGCCGTCAGTCGTTGAGCCGGGGGCATTGCCGGCGCTCAGTCGGGGGCCTTCTCTCCATCACTTCTCGTATGGCTGCTCGGTCTTCAGACCTGGGATCATCTTGTAGTGCTTCTTGTTGAAGGTACAGAGAACGGCGGTCCGGCTCAAGGCGCAGGCGGCAATCAGGGAATCCAGAAGGCCCAGTCCATGGGAGAGGTGATAGGCCGTGAAATCGGACAGAGCGCGAACGCTATCGGCCTCGCTCAACCAGACCACCGGCAAAGGAGCCACGAGCTTCAGCGCTTGCCGGACCTGCCGGGCATCCTGAGCGTCCTGGATCAGCTCCATGATCACGAGAGCCGGCACCGAAGGCGCTTCCGGAAGAGAAGAGAACCAGTGGACGGCTGGGGAGTACCCCCGCTGGACGTCGATCAGGATGTCGGTGTCCAGCAGGTACACGATCAGGCACCGCGGCGGCGTTGCGCCTGCTCCCGAAGACCGCGAGCATGCGCCGGGCTATCCGCGATCTCGGGACGGGTGCCAATCAAATTCTCTCGTCTCCAGTACGTGACCAGGTCGGTTCCGGTCCGGGGGAGAACTCCGGCCAAACGCCTCACCTGGAGGAGTTGCAGCGTGTATTCGGAGAGCGAGAGCCCCAAGTTTTCCGCCTCGGTCACCAGCTCTGTCTCAAGTTCCTCAGGTAGCTCAATACTGAGCGTCATGCATTCCTCCCAAGACGCCATTTCAAGAAAACATTCTACACCAGCTAGACGAGTCCGGAGCGGTAGCGCTCGACTCGGTCAAGAAGCCCCGGCCTCCGGCGATTCTTTCAGTTGCACATCAAACCGTGAGAGGTTGTCATCCGTAAGAGTCTTGCGGACGCACCTCCATCTCGGAGGGGCGATGGCGAAAGGGGTCTCCATGTCGAGGTAGCCTCGAAAGGTGTGTAAACGAGCAAAAGGCGGCGTAACCTTCCAGTCGACCAAGACCCGCCAGGGAAATGCCTGGCACGGAAGGAGACACCGCCATGGAGGAGCAGAGCACTAAGG
>Ga0134125_10000547_pt1 | contig 50092 bp, 32 predicted proteins | sample KB31751_FD_96464 | JGI IMG/M metagenome (GOLD analysis project Ga0134125, IMG submission 96464) | Terrestrial soil microbial communities with excess Nitrogen fertilizer from Kellogg Biological Station, Michigan, USA - KB3-175-1 | ecosystem: Environmental > Terrestrial > Soil > Unclassified ... | reverse complement strand
TGCCCTGTATATCAATGGGAAAGAAGTGGGAAATACGACCTACCAATATCCGCAAAGAAGATATGCAGTTCCTCCCGATGTGCTTAAGGCGGGCAAGAACCTGTTTGTCGTGCGTGTGACCAACACTTTTGGAAAGGGCGGTTTTGTTCCGGACAAACCGTATTGCCTGATTGCCGGTAACGACACCGTCGATCTCAAAGGTTATTGGGAATATAAGGTCGGCGAAGTATTCCTTCCACGGCGGAGGTTCGGCGGTGGTTTCGGTTTCTCCGCGCAGAACGCGCCGGCCGCTTTGTACAACGCGATGATCGCGCCTCTTATTCATTACGGCATCAAGGGTTTTGTCTGGTATCAGGGAGAAGCCAACACGAGCCGTGCCGCAGAATATGCGAAATTGCAGCCGGCGATGATCGCCGATTGGCGCGCGAAGTGGAATGAAGGCGATATTCCCTTTTTATATGTTCAGCTACCGGGTTTTGGCGATTATAATTATCTGCCATCCGAAAGCGGCTGGGCAGAGCTGAGGGAGGCGCAATTGAAGTCTTTGTCGGTTCCGAATACGGCTATGGTTGTAGCCATCGACCTTGGTGAATGGAACGACATTCACCCGGACAGGAAAAAGCCGGTGGGGGACCGTTTGGCATTGGCCGCGGAGCACATCGCATATGGAGAAGATCTCGTGTATTCGGGGCCTGTTTACCAGTCGTCATCGATCTCGGGCGACAAAATAACTATCTCATTCTCCCATACCGGCGGCGGTTTGATCACTAATGACGGGGAAGAACCGCAGGAGTTCGCCATTGCAGGGTCAGATAGGAAATTCGTTTGGGCCAGGGCGAAGATAGAGGGCGACAAGGTCATTGTCTGGAACGAAACTGTCAAGGATCCGAAATATGTGCGGTATGCCTGGGCGGACAGTCCTGTGGATCCGAACCTGTTCAACAAGGAGGGGCTTCCGGCATCGCCTTTTGGAACGGAATAAATTGCCGGAATAAATGAGAGGCAAACTACTTCAATATTAAATCGGAAGTCCATGAAGGGATTTTTTATCTGTTTGGCCGCTTTGGCGTTGGTGCAAAACGGAATGGCCCAGGACACCGTCGTCAACGGGACCCGATATCCGCGGCCCGTAACCTTTACCGCGCAGGAGGACCATGACAATATGATGCGGCAGTTGGGGATCACGCAATTACGGCCGGGGCCCAGCGGCGACGCCAACGCCCCCAATCATGCGAATTATGATGAGGCAAAGGCGAATCCCTGTCCGGTGCTGCCGGATGCGTTAACCTTAAAGGACGGAAAGAAAGTGACGACCGCGGGAATGTGGTGGGCCGAGCGGCGTCCTGAGATCTTAGCGGACCTCGAACGCGAGGTATACGGACGCGTTCCGGCACATACACCCAGGGTGACATGGACGGTGAAGGTGACCGATCATGAATTGGTAGGGTTCATGCCGGTGATCGCAAAAGAGCTGGTCGGACATGTGGATAATAGCGAATATCCATTGATCGACGTGAACATCAAAATGACGGTGGTCGTACCCGCGAATGCAAAGGGGCCGGTGCCGGTGCTGATGATGTTCGGCCGGCCTGCGCTTCCCGCGCCTGCACAGCCGTCGCCCGAGGACATGGAAAAATTGAATACGGTGTTCAAGGAAATGATGATAAAGGCCGATCCGTCCGTAAAAGAGATCTTTGACAAATACCCGGCCTATTCGCCCGTCACACGCCTGCCAGCGCCCAACTTTTTTGCGCCCCGCCCTGCAGAGCTTCCACCTACGGAACAGCTGATACGCGCGGGGTGGGGTTATGCAACGATCGATCCAAACAGCATACAAGCCGATAATGGAGCAGGGTTGACGAAGGGCATCATCGGGTTGGTGAACAACGGGCAGCCGCGCAAGCCGGAAGACTGGGGGGCGCTTCGCGCCTGGGCCTGGGGCGCCGCGCGCGGTTTGGATTACCTCGAAACGGATCCCGCGGTGGATGCTAAAAAAGTGGGGATCGAGGGCGTGTCGCGATATGGCAAGGCGGCGCTGGTCACGTTGGCGTTCGAGCCGCGATTTGCGGTCGGGTTGATCGGGTCCTCCGGCAAAGGCGGTGCGACCTTGCTAAGACGCAATTATGGAGAAGCCGTAGAAAGTCTTACGGGAGGGGAGTATTACTGGATGGCGGGGAATTTTATGAAATACGGCGCGGCGCAGGCAAGCTTCGGCGCCAGGACAGGGTGCGACCTGGACGTCGATTCGCATGAGCTGATCGCGCTTTGTGCGCCGAGACTTACCTTTATCAGCTACGGTATTCCGGAAAAAGGCGATGCGCACTGGCTCGATCATGAAGGAAGTTATATGGCTGCGATAGCGGCCGGGGCGGTATTTAAGCTGCTGGGTGCGGGAGACCTGGGTGTTTCCAACGATTATATGAAAGAGAAGATGCCGCCGGTAGATTCGGGATTGCTGGGCGGTGAGCTGGCATGGCGCCAGCATGACGGCGGCCATACCGATGCGCCCAATTTCAAATATTTTATCCCGTGGGCCAGCAAATTCCTCGGCGACGACCGGAAGGGCGTCACTGTCGGGTCGCGGGATCCGCGGGCTCCCCGGCATGCGGGCGAAGACGGAAAAGGCCTTAAAGATTATTATAAGAACTATTTCCCTATCGGCGCGGCGGTCGCTCCCAGGGACCTGCATGGCGATGAGGCTGAGCTGATCCTTCAACAGTTCAACAGCCTGACGCCGGAAAATGCGATGAAGATGGGGCCTATCCATCCGCAGGAAAATGTTTACAACTGGGCTGATGCTGATTCCATCGTCGCTTTTGCGCAGCGAAATCATTTGCGGGTACGCGGACATAATTTATGCTGGCATAACCAGGCTCCCCGATGGATGTTCAAAGACTCGTCCGGAAACACGGTTTCGAAGGAGGTTTTATTACAGCGGCTTAAGGATCATATCACGGCGGTCGTCAGCAGGTACAAAGGCAAATTATACGCCTGGGATGTCGTAAATGAGGCCATTGCGGACGATAGCGCGCATGTTATGCGGCCTTCGCTGTGGTATCAGATCTGCGGGGATGAATTCATTGAAAAGGCTTTTGAGTGGGCCCATGCGGCGGACCCCAGGGCGGTGCTCTTCTATAACGACTATAACACCGAGAACCCGGCGAAAAGAGAAAAGATATATACGATGCTGAAGAAAATGCTGGCCAAAGGTGTGCTGATCAACGGCATCGGCTTACAGGCGCACTGGTCCCTCAGCACGCCGACGCGGGACGAGCTGGAGAAATCCATCCGGCTTTTTTCTTCGCTGGGGTTGCAGGTACAGATCACCGAGCTGGACATCTCCGTTTATCCAGGTCATCAAGGCGGGCAACTGATGACCCATTATGGCGGAAATCCGGTAGATTCCGGCTTTACGGCGGCGATGGAGCAGAAGCAGCTGGACCAGTACAAAATGGTTTTTGGGGTTTTCCGGAAATACAGAAAAAAAATCACGGGTGTGACGTTTTGGAATGTCTCGGATCGCTACAGCTGGCTGGACAGGCGCGGCAGAAAGAATTACCCGCTGCTCTTCGATAAGGATCTGCAACCGAAAAAGGCGTATGATGCCGTCGTGAATTTCTGATCGATTGGAGATCTTATATTTTCCTGGTAAATGCAGTGCATAAATTGCTCAAGAAATGAAAAAATACAAGTTGATAAGGTTGATCGTTGTTTTGCTGTTATGTTCCGGTCCGGCGGTCTCGTTTTCACAAACGGCAACTATACAGGTCGATATCAAACGGCCGATCGGAAAGATCGACCCCAAGATATATGGGGTATTTATGGAGCCCATTCATTTCAATGGCGCCAGGATGGGCCTGCCCGATACCGTTAATTTCAATACCCTTTACGGCACGTTATACGACCCGCGCTCCCCGCTCGCCGACAGCAATGGTTTCCGCAAAGACTATATCGACGCGATGCGGGAGTTAAAGATCACCAACATGCGCTGGCCCGGTGGCAACTACCTGATGGGATATAACTGGGAGGACGGGATCGGTCCGAAGAAAGACCGGCCGGTACGGATTAACCTGGCGTGGGGGGGCACCGATAGCAATCAAGTGGGGACGGACGAATGGATCGAGCTGAATAAATCGATCGGCAGCGAGAACATACTTGGCGTGAACCTTGGCCTGGGCACCATTTACGATGCATTACACCTGGTCGAATATTGCAACTATCCCGCCGGAACCTATTATTCCGGCCTGCGCGCGAAATACGGTCATCCGCGGCCTTACGGGATAAAGATCTGGGATCTTGGCAATGAGGTGGACGGAGCGCCCTGGGAGCTTGGGCATAAGGATGCCGACGAATATGTAAAAACAGCAAGGGAAGCAATGAAGGCGATGCGGGCAGTCGATCATAAGATCGCCTTCGTAGCATCGGGCTCTTCTTATTATGAGCCGACCGGAAAATGGATCGACTGGAATCGCAAGGTGCTCGATGGCCTCGGCGATATGATAGACTATATCTCCATTCACCGGTATTGGGAAAGATCGCCCGATTACTATACGCTCATGGGAGCGGGTGCGATGGATTTCGAACAGAAAATAAAAGTAACCGCTGACGAGATCGAAGTGTCGAGGGCGAAAAACAATTTCGCAAATCCGATCTATATCTCTGTTGACGAATACGGGAGCCAGGGGAGGAATTTCCTGTCCGTGCTACCGCTGGCGCAGTGTTTGAATTCCTTTATCCGCCATTCGGATGTCGTGAAGATGGCCAATTTTACGATGCTGACCTCTCTTTTATCCAGTGACCCCCGGAAGGGGACGTACCGGTCGCCGTTGTTTTATATCTATAAGTTATTTTCGAATAATTGCCGGGGCACATCGGTCGATACCTATGTCGAATGTGATACCTTCCATGCCGGAAAGTACGGGGGAATACCCTATTTAGATGTGACTGCCGTGGATGCGAAGGAGAGGTCTGCCGTTATTATCAACATCGTGAACAGGGACAAAGACAGCGCGATCACTGCCAATATCATCGTTGTGGGTGGCCAGTTCACCGGAAGAGGAACGGCGAGCATTGTGAACACGGACGATCCGGGTGCGCCGTTTACGTTCAACAAAAAGACGGATTATGCGCCCGTTGTACACGACGTCCATATAAATAACGGAAAGCTATCCTTCAGGTTTCCGCCGCATTCCTTTACGCAGATCAAAGTCGGGATCGCAGAGTAAATCACGGATATGCGCAGCCGGGACAAGGAGCGTGGCTGAGCGGCGAAGCTGCGGCGCCGGTAACTATCGTTTTGTCCATGCCTCACAAAAAGCCGATATTGCGGGTCAAACCGGGTTTCATGGTTAGCAAAAAAAGGGGTTGGTGGTTGCTGTGGCTCATCGTATCCGGGCCATCGATTTTCGCCCAGATCAGGGTGCCCAGACTGATCGGGGACGGGATGGTCTTACAAAGGGGAATGCCGTTGCGTATCTGGGGATTTGGACCGCCGGGCGGGAATGTCACGGTAAAATTTGCCGGAGAGAGCGCAACCGGGGTCACCGATGATAACGGGAAATGGGTGGTCGAGCTGTCGCCGAAGAAGGCCGGCGGCCCCTATACCATGGACATCGACGGCATCAATCATATCTGGCTGACGAATATCATGGTCGGAGAGGTCTGGTTTTGTGCCGGGCAGTTTAATATGCAGCTGCCGATGGAAAAGCTCAGGGAACAATACGCCGACGTGATCGGGCATGCCGGCGACCTGCCGGTCCGCGAATTCCGGATCAACGAACATTACGATTACCAGGGACCCCGTTCGAATGTGTCCGGCGGGCACTGGCAGGTGGCCAATCCTGCCGCTGTCCTGTCTTTTCCTGCATTGGGATATCTTTTTGCGCGACAGATCTGCGAGCAATATCATTGCGCGGTGGGACTGATCGATGCGAGCGTCGGGGATGCGCCGGCGGAGGCGTGGCTTAGCCCGGAGACATTGCAACGATTCCCGGAATATGCATCCGCCGCAGCGCGTTATGCCGACAGCACATTTTCCGACGGTACGGGGCCGGCAGACCGAATGGCGCCCGGCGGTCTTTTCAATGGGATGGTCGCTCCCGCAGAGCTGTATACGGTGCGCGGCGTACTTTGGTGGCAGGGAGAGGCGAATGTGGGGCGGGCAGGAGAATACAGCAGGTTGTTTCCTGCGTTGATCGACGATTGGCGGCAGCACTGGAATGAGGGAGCGATGCCATTCCTGTATGTCCAACTGGAAGCGCATGGGCCGGCGCCGGCATTGCCGTCGGCGAATGCGGAAAGCCAATGGGCCGAGCTTCGCGAGGCGCAGCGCAAGGCGTTGGTTTTGCCGGCCACGGGCATGTCGGTCAGCGACGATCTCGATGAAACCGGCGATCTGCAGCCAAAAGACTTCCAGGAGATTGCCCGGCGGCTGGCGCTGTCCGCGGAGGGCATCGCCATTGGCAGGAAGGACGTTATATTTTCGGGCCCGCTTTACAAATCCATGAAGGTCCACGGCGACCGGGTGCACATCCTTTTCAATGAAGTGGGTAACGGGCTGGTCGCCGCGGGCGGCGGCGAGCTCAGGGGTTTTGCCGTCGCAGGCGCCGATAATAAGTTCTTTCCGGCAAAGGCCGAGACCGATGGAAAGAAGGTGATCGTGTGGAGCGACGAGGTCGCGCATCCCGAGGCGATCCGATATGCTTGGGCGGACAATCCTTACGGCGCTAATTTGTTCAACCGGGATATCCTGTTCCAAAACGGTCTTCCTGCACCGGCATTTGCCGGAAAGGCGAAAATCAAGAAACATTGATTTTTCAAGAAGCGGGAAGGGGAAAGGGAGAAGGGGCGATGCAATCGGTTACATTTTTTGTCCTTTTTTATTTACCTTTCCGGCAAATCATTTATTACGCCATGAAACTATGCCTGACGGTCGCGTGCATTGCCACCATGAGCCTGGGCGCCCAAGCCCAGCAGGAGGCCTATTTGAATCCCGCTCTTCCCATCGATGTCCGTGTCCACGACCTGATCTCGCGGCTTACGCCGGAGGAAAAGGTTTATCAAATGATGAACAGCACACCGGCGATACCGCGGTTGCATATTTCTGCATATGACTGGTGGAACGAAGCCCTGCACGGGGTTGCCCGGTCGGGCGTGGCGACCATCTTTCCGGAGCCGATCGGTATGGCAGCGACCTTTGACGACAGCCTGGAACACCGGGTGGCCAGCGCCATTTCCGATGAGGCGCGGGCAATGTACAATGCCGCCGCGAAGAAAGGCTATCATGCCCGTTTCGACGGGCTGACCTTCTGGACGCCCAATATCAATATCTTCCGCGATCCGCGGTGGGGCAGGGGGCAGGAGACTTATGGGGAGGATCCTTATTTGACCGCCAGGATGGGCGTGGCCCTTGTGCGCGGTTTCCAGGGCGACGACCCGCACTATCTCAAGGTGGCGGCGTGCGCCAAGCATTTCGCGGTACACAGCGGTCCGGAACGCCTCCGGCATCAATTCGATGCGGAAGTCACTCCTCACGACCTTTGGGATACCTATCTGCCCGCCTTCAGGGCGCTGGTGGTGGATGCAAAGGTCGAGGCGGTTATGTGTGCCTACAACCGGACCGACGGAGAAGCCTGCTGCGGAAACACTTATTTGCTGGACGATGTGTTGCGGGGAAAATGGGGCTTCAAGGGACATATCGTTTCCGACTGCGACGCGGTGGCGGATATCTATACCGGTCATAAGCTGGTGAACAGTAAAGCAGGCGCTGCTGCGCTCGCGCTTCAGCGTGGGGTCAACCTGAATTGCGGCGATACCTACCTGGCATTGCCGGAGGCGGAAAAGGAGGGACTGGTGACGGAGGCAGAGATCGACAGCTCGCTTGGCACGCTGCTGCGCACGCGGTTCAGGTTAGGAATGTTCGACCCGCCGGGCAGCAATCCGTACGACCGGATCCCCGAGTCCGTCATCAACAGCGCCGGACACCGGGCGCTTGCCCGCGAAGCCGCGGAAAAGAGCATCGTACTGCTGAAAAACGACGGGGCATTGCCGCTGTCCGACGGCCTTAAGGATTACTTCGTCACCGGTCCGAATGCGACCAGCGTGGACGTCCTGCTAGGCAATTATTACGGCGTGAACAACAGACTTGTCACCATACTGGAAGGATTGGCGGGGCATGTACAGCCGGGAAGCCAGCTGACGTATAACCAGGGCGTGCTGCTGGACCGCCCGAATGTCAATCCGATCGACTGGGCGTCTGGGAATGCAAAGGGGGCCGATGCCACCATTTGCGTCATGGGGATCACCGGACTGCTCGAAGGGGAAGAGGGAGAATCCCTTGCGTCCCCGACGTTCGGCGACCGACTGGATTACAACCTGCCCGCCGCTCAGATCGATTACCTGCGCAAACTGAAAGCTGGAAATTTGCATCCGGTGATCGCCGTCATCACCGGCGGCAGCCCGATGAACCTCGCGGAGGTACAGCAGATCGCGGATGCAGTGCTATTGGTCTGGTACCCGGGCGAGGAAGGCGGGAATGCCGTAGCCGATATCCTGTTCGGGCGGGTCTCACCCTCCGGCAAACTGCCGGTCACTTTTCCGAAGTCCTATGATCAGTTGCCGCCCTTCGACGACTATTCGATGCAGGGCAGAACGTACAGGTACATGAAGGCGGAGCCACTTTATCCGTTCGGTTTCGGACTGAGCTATACCAGCTTCTCCTACACCGACCTGAAGGTCTCAAAGACAAAGATCCATGCCGGTGAGGCGGTAACGGTCGAGGTTACACTCACCAACACCGGCAAGCGTGCTTCGGGGGAAGTGGCGGAGTTATATCTGACGCACGAGGGTCTTGATTCGGCTGCCCTGTTTGCCCTGAAAGGATTCCGGCGCGTATCTTTGGAGCCCCGGCAGTCGAAACGCCTCCGCTTCGTCCTGACGCCGGATCAATTGGCGGTTGTCGATTCGAAGGGCCAACGGACGATCCCGGAGGGGAAGGTCCGGATCAGTATCGGCGGGTCGCTGCCGACCAGTAGGAGTGAGGAACTCGGGGCATCCAAACCCGTGGAAGAAGAGATCGACATCGCAAAATAGAATGAAACGACTATGGACAGACCCTTTTTAATGGAGGAAACGATGCGATGGTACGGCCCCAACGATCCGGTCTCCCTTTGGGATATCCGCCAGGCCGGTTGTACCGGCGTGGTGACGGCGCTGCATCATGTACCGGTCGGCGAGATATGGACGATCGAAGAAATTACCAGAAGGCGGGCGGAGGTAGAAGCCGCGGGCATGCGGTGGGCCGTTATCGAGAGCCTGCCGGTACACGAGGATATCAAGAAACAAAGCGGCAACTACCTGCGCTATATCGAAAACTACCAGGAGAGCCTGCGGAATGTCGCGACCTGCGGTCTCCGGGTCGTAACCTATAACTTTATGCCGATCCTGGACTGGATGCGCACGGATATCGCCTATGAGATGCCCGACCGGAGCCGGGCGCTGCGGTTTGAGAAACCGGCCTTTGTGGCTTTCGACCTGTTTTTGTTGAAACGCCCGGGCGCGGAAAAGGATTATTCAAAGGAGGAGATGGATGCAGCGCGGCTTCGGCTCAAGACGATGACCGACGCTGAAAAGGAAACGCTTTACAGGAATGCCTTGCTGGGCCTTCCGGGAAGCGAGGAGCGGTTCACTGAAGCGCAAATCCTGTCGGCGCTGAAGACCTATGAGGGCATCGATGCCGCCAGGCTGAAAGAGCACCTTTTCTATTTTTTGCGGCAAGTCGTGCCCGTGGCGGAAGCCGAAGGACTGAAAATGGCTATCCATCCCGACGACCCGCCGTTTCCTATCCTGGGGCTTCCCAGGATCGTCAGTACCGAAGCGGACGCGCGGGAGCTGATCGCATGCGCGCCCTCGCCGGCCAATGGTCTGTGTTTCTGTACGGGCTCGTACGGGGTGCGTGCAGACAACGACCTGCCCGGGATGGTGCGACGTCTGGGGAACTACATCCATTTTATCCACCTGAGGAGCACCAAACGGGATGCCGACGGAAATTTCTTTGAAGCCGACCACCTCGCCGGCGACGTCGACATGGTGGCCGTCATCCGGGAATTGCTGGCGGTGCAGCAGCGGCGGCGGATCTCGCTGCCGGTCAGGCCGGACCACGGACACCAGATGCTGGACGACCTGAGAAAAACGACCTATCCGGGGTACAGCGCGATCGGCAGGCTGAGGGGGCTGGCCGAAATCAGAGGGGTTGAGTACGGGCTTGCGTTTGGTGGTAAAGCGTAATGGCTTACATTGCAATAGTATTCAAACCATCCCACTATGCTGAGATCGCTTGCCTGCTGGCTCCTGCTGATGACCGGCGTCGCGGCCTTTTCCCAAACGGCACCCGCCAATCCGCCGGCCGAACGGCCCGCATACGGCGGGAAACTAAAGCCCGAGCAGGCCAATATCGATGTGAAACACTACACGATCGATCTGGCGGTCGATATTCCCGGCAAAGCCATTTCAGGATATGCCGTTGTCGCGTTGGATATCCTGCAGCCCACAAAAGCGCTGCTATTCGACCTGATGGACTCATTCACCGTTTCGCGGGTGCTGGTGAACGACCGACCGGCGCGGTTCACCCACGACCATCACGAGATCCATATCATGGCGGATAAAGATTGGGCGGCAGGACCGGCTACGGTGCGGGTGGACTATTCCGGACATCCGATGATCGCCAGGCGGCCGCCATGGGATGACGGATTCACTTTTACGACAGACAGCGCCGGACATCCCTGGGTAGCGGTAACAGCGGAAGGGACGGGCGGAAAGATCTTTTTTCCCGCGAAGGACCATCCCTCCGATGAGCCCGATAACGGTGTGGACATGACGATCACCGTTCCCAAAGGACTGGTCGTTGCCGGACCGGGGTTATTGCAGGAAACAAGGACAAATGGCAACCGGAGCAGCTTTCACTGGAAGACCAATTACCCTATCAACAATTACAGCATCGTGTTCAATGTCGGCGACTACACGGTGGTAAGACGGGACTATACGACCATTGAAGGGCATCATGTGCCGATGGAATTCTATGTTTTGAAGGACCATGCCGCGATGGCCCCGCACCAGTTGGAACTGCTGGAGAAATTCGCCCGGGTGAAAGAGAAATATTTCGGCGAATACCCCTGGGTGAAAGAAAAGATCGGGATCGTGGAGACGCCGCATCTCGGGATGGAACATCAGACGATGAACGCATACGGCGCGCGGTTCCGGTATACCCAGGTGGGTGGGCAGGACTATGACGGGCTGATGAACCATGAGTTCGGCCATGAGTGGTGGGGCAACAAAGTGACGGCGGGCGACTGGGCGGACTACTGGATACATGAGGGCATCGGATCGTTTGGCGACGACCTGTATGTCCGGGACATGGAAGGAGAGGAAGCTTACGAAAAAATCTTTCAGCGATCGGTCCCCAGGATCCGCAACGACAAACCTGTCGTCCTGGGAAAGGACATTGCCGAGGAGGCGGCCTACCATCCGGATATTTATACCAAGGGTGCATTTTTTATGCACACGCTCCGGTATGTGCTTGGCGATAGTGTTTTTTTTCCGGCGTTAAAACAGGTGGCGACCGATCCTGACCATACCTTTGTCCATCCCGCGAGCACGGCGGACGTCGAAAAAGTATTCGAGCGGGCATCCGGAAAGCATCTGTCGGGGTTATTCCATCTATATCTTTTTACCACGGACAAGCTGGAAATAAACGTGCGCCCGAAGGACGCCACCCATTGGCTGGTGCAACTGCTGAATACCGACATGTCCCTGCCGCTGGACATCACGACAAGCGATGGAACCAACAGGAAAATGGTCGACCGGAAGGGAATCGTCGTGGTGGCCGCCACGATGCCCCAGATCGATAACCGGGATTTTTATCTCAAAAAAGTGATCTACGATCTGTAAATTCGGGCCATGTTCGACAAGCAAATTTATATATCACGCAGGGAGAAACTGAAACAGCAGATCGGAAAGGGGCTTTTGCTGTTCCTGGGGAACGAAGACAGCAGCATGAACTATAAGGATAACCTTTACCCCTTCCGGCAGGACAGCAGCTTTCTCTACTTCTTCGGCCTCGACCGGCCGGGGCTGGCTGCCCTGATCGACATCGAACAGGACCGGGAAATCGTCTTCGGAAACGATCTCACGTTGGATGATATTATCTGGACCGGGCCTCAGCCTTCGCTTTCGGAGCAGGCCGAACCGGCGGGGATAACCGATACAAAGCCTTTGGCGGCGCTGGCATCAGAACTGGTAGCCGCCCGGGGAACCGGCAGGGCCGTCCATTTCCTGCCACCTTACCGCCCGGAAAATGTGCTGAAACTGAGCGCATGGCTGGGTTTTGCACCCCCGGCGGTAAAAGGTCACGCGTCGGTTCCGCTGATAAAGGCGGTTGTGGCGCAACGTTCCGTGAAATCGCCGATAGAAGTAGCGCAGATCGAGCAGGCGGTCGATATTACGGCAGACATGCACCTGGCGGCGATCCGGGGAGCGCGGGACGGGATGACCGAATTCGCTCTCGCGGGCGTCCTGCACGGCATTGCGATCAGCGCCGGCGGGAACCTGTCGTTTCCAACCATCCTGACCGTCAACGGCCAGGTATTGCACAACCACTATGGCAATACGGTGATGAAAAGCGGGCGGCTTGCGATCTGCGACAGCGGGGCTGAGAATGCGATGCATTACGCAGGCGATATGACGCGAACCTTTCCCATTGCCAAAAAATTCACTTCGCTGCAACGGGAAATGTACGATATCGTACTTGGCGCCCAGGAGGCGGCGATCGGCGCCCTGAAGCCGGGGGTCCTTTTCCGGGACGTCCATGCGCTTGCGGCGGAAAAACTGGTCGAGGGTCTTGCAGCGGCGGGCATCATGAAGGGGAATGCCAGGGAAGCGGTTGCTGCGGGTGCGCACACGATGGTCTTCCAATGCGGTCTCGGACATATGATGGGTCTCGATGTTCATGATATGGAAGATCTCGGGGAGGAATATGTCGGCTACACCGACGAACTGAAAAAAGGCCGCGACTTTGGCTGGAAATCTCTCCGGCTCGGCCGGAGTCTTGAGCCGGGATTCGTGGTGACGATCGAACCCGGATTATATTTTATTCCCGAGTTGATGGACCGCTGGGGAGCGGAACGGAAATACGCCGATTTTATCGACTATCCCAAATTGAGCGCACTTCGCGATTTCGGCGGCATCCGGATCGAGGAGGATTTCCTGATCACGGAAGACGGTAGCCGTTTGCTGGGAAAGCCGCTGGCGAAGGCGGCGGCCGACGTGGAGGCACTGCGCGGTTGAGGGAGCGGAAGTTTCTTCGGCAAGCCCGGGGCCGGACGATGGAATTCGATTTTTACCTCGTAGATTTGGCAAAACGACGTATGAACAAACCCGGAATATGCCTGGCCTTTGGTCTGACCCTCTGCTGTACCGCCCTGATCGGCAATACCACCACCGCGCAGGAGACAACTGCCACGGCTCCGGCAGTGGTAAGTCCCGTCCATCAGCCGCCGTTTTGGAATGAAATAGCAGAATTCCGGCACCAGGACAGTATCCATCGGCCGCCCAGCGGTGCTATCGTCTTTGTCGGAAGCTCGTCGTTCCGGAAGTGGGCGAATGTCCAGGGTTATTTTCCCGGTTATCCCATCATCAACCGCGGATTTGGCGGGTCCACGCTGCCCGATGTGATCCGGTACTCCAACGAGATCATTTTTCCTTATCGCCCCAAACAGGTCGTTATTTACTGCGGAGACAACGATCTGGCAAGTTCCGATTCCGTATCGGCGAAGATGGTGTATAACCGCTTCGTGCGCTTGTATGAGCTTATCCGCAGCAGGCTGAAGGATGTGGATATCCTTTATGTTTCGATCAAGCCCAGCCCCAGCCGCGTCCGGCTGATGCCGCGGATGGAGGAGGCGAACGACATGATCAGGGATTTCATGGCCAAGCACAGTCACGCCGTATTCGTGGATGTATATCATTCGATGCTGGGCCCCAACGGGCAACCCATCGACAGCCTGTTCCTTGCGGATAAGCTGCACATGAATGAGAAAGGCTATCGCGTCTGGCAGCAACTCCTGCAGCCTTATCTCGATAAATAGCTTTCGTAACTAAACCGACCGCCATGGCATGGGTGTATTTGTTCTTCGGGGCCTTTTTTGAAATGGCCTGGACGCTTTCCTTGCGATTTATGAACCTGAAAAAGGTAAAGACGATGCACTGGAAGGGTTTCTTCGAGTTTAACGGAGATTGGCGGATCGTCTGGCCCCTTGTCGGATACGTGGTCTTTGGACTTGGAAACGTATATTGTATCTCGGTAGCGATGAAGGATATCCCCGCCTCGACTGCCCTTGCGGTCTGGATGGGCACGGCGCTCGTCGGCGTTAAACTGGTGGAGATCTTTTTTATGAAGGCATCCTACGACGTGTACCAATTCTTGTATATCGGGCTGATCCTCCTCGGTATCGCCGGCCTGAAAAAAAACCCATAAACGCGGATTTTGGAAAACCCGTCCCAAACTGGGAGGCGTCTAAGGGGTGGTCATCTAAAATGCCATTGGAAATCAAACGGTAGTGAAATGGTATGCCAATTGTCTTACCTTCCGCGTTCTCGGAAATCAAAAAATCTATCTGTACCCAAACGCTCAAACAATGACTACCGTAACCACACAGCAACAAGAAGTGAATGTCCTGAAGAGTAAAATTGCCGAACTGCAGACTGCTTTATTGTACACTGAATCCGCTTCGCCGATCAAGCTCCCGACCCATGTTATTACGGATGTCGAGGTCGACGCGGACGGCGGCACCATTTGGTTCACCATCCCGAAGCCTGCGATGCATATCGACGCTTATGATAAGGAAGTGATCGCCAAGCTGGATTTCTTTAAAAAAGGGAAAGATTTCTTTGTAAAAATAAAGGGCGTCGCCACACTGCTTGCAGACGCCGATGCCATCAACAGAATGGATTCGCTGTCAGCATCCATGAAAGAAAAAATGAAGGACACAGGATCGATCGGTATCATGGTGAAGATCGAGGATACGAATATTGTCGACAACACCCCTAAATCCGCTCAGAACTGGCTTCAGGCGAGCAGATCGCAACTGTCCAGCTGGTTCTTTTAACCCCGGTCCCCGGGCCCGGGAGAATGCCCGGAGGAACGACCCAACCCGTTTACTGCGCGTGTTACATATAGGAAGCTGAGTCCGCGACTTGTTCGCGGATTTCGGCTTTTTAGGGCTTTGGAGCGGGGAGGGAGCAGTGGGCGTGGCGGATGCCATCCGGGGAGCGGGGAGGCGGGGGAGGCGGTAAAAAAGAAAAAAGGCCCACTGTAGAAACAGTCGACCTCTAACGATTGCTTGCCATATGAAACTCTTAATCCCGGGATCCTTTATATTGAGCCGTAGATCTTTTTGCTTTGATGGTACAAATATATGGCGGATTTTCAGCGCTTACCGGACAACTTAGCTTCAATTCTATCATCTCAAAAGGGCAAAAAAAATCATAAAACCTTTACTCACAGTGCATTTCGGGCTGTCCTGCACATGAAGCCCAACCCGTCTTTTACCCATTCACCCCGGAGTGAAAACAGGTAGCAGGCCTGGGACGGGCGATCGGGAATATCCTTTAGCTGGTTTTCCCGATGAGATTGAAAAATGCCTCGCGGTAATTTTCGCCTATCGGCAACTCCATGGTCTGAATGAATACGCTGTTCTTCTTTACGGAGGTCACCGCAGGCAGGGATACCAGGTAGGATTTGTGGATCCGGACAAAGGGGAGACCGGTCAACTGCTCCTCGATCGACTTAATGCTCATCCGGGTCAGCACCGGCTTCGCATTGCTCACCAGGTGGATCTTGATGTAATCACGGAACCCTTCGACCCAGGAAATGTCCGACTTCTGGATCTTGAGCAAGCTGTAGTCGACGTTGACAAAAAAATAGTCTGCCGGCGGCTGCCGGGCGTCCGCTTTTGTCCTGCTCCTGAGTTGGTGCAGATCGAGCGCCTTATGGCAGGCCTTCAAAAACCGGTCGAGCGGGACGGGCTTTACCAGGTAGTCCACGACGTCAAGGGAATAACCTTCGAGTGCATACTTTTCGTATGCCGTGATCAGGATAAACATGGCCGAGGCCGCCAACCCGCTTTGGATGAACTGGAGGCCTGTCAGCCCCGGCATCTGAATATCCAGGAATACCAGATCGACCGGATTGCCGTCCAGGACCCTGATCGCTTCAAGGGGATTATTACATGTCGCGACGAGGTCCAGGAAGGGCACCTTGCGGATATTGTCCTCGAGCAGTTCGAGCGCAAGTTCCTCGTCATCTATGGCTATGCAGCGAAGCATCAATGCAAGTTGAGTTTGAGCGACACCGAAAACCATCCGTTTTCCCGGTCAATTTCCAAGGTATGCCTTTTTAGGTACAATAGATTCAACCGCCTTTTCACATTGGTCAGGCCGATGCCGGAAGTTTTATCTTTTTCCCAATCCATCGTCTCATTAAAGCGGTTTCGGACGCAGAAATCAAGCCGGCCGTCTTCGATCTTCAGCCGGACCTCGATGCGGGCTTCGTGTACAAGTCCGGTCCCGTGTTTGAAGGCGTTCTCGACGAAGGGGATCAGCAGCATGGGTTCGATAAAGAAGCCATCGGTCATGGGTTGGAAGTCGGCCTGGATGAGGACGTGCCTGCCGAAGCGCTGGCTTTGCAGCTCGATATAACTTTTCAGATACTCAACTTCCTTTTCGAGGAGGACCTTGTCTTCATCGGTTTCGTACAACATGTACCTGAGGAGGGACGAAAGTTTGATGAGGGAAGGCTCGAGAAGGTCTGATTTTTTTCGTGCCAGCGCAACCATATTGTTCAGCACATTGAACATAAAATGAGGGCTTACCTGGGACCGCAGAAAGGATAGCTCGGTTTTCAGGTTTTCAGTTTCCTTTTCCTTTATCTGCCGTTGCTCGGTTATCTTGTCCGCGATCACGCGATAAGCGGTGCTGACGAGGACGAAGAACACAAAGAACGGCAGGTCGAGCACCAGGTAGCTCCAGGCTTTGAAGTGCAGGCCCGGAAGCAGCATGGAATACGTCAACCGATCCCAAACCATCTGCAGGCACAAATACAGCACGAGCCATCCAAAATATTGCTTGATCCTGCGGCGATAGATCAGCCTCGGGATGAGCAGGTTGGCGTTGATATAGAACAGGAGCAGCTTGGCGCAATTGTTCAGGAATATCGCGGTGTACAATTTTCCCCAATCATTCTCCTGATGGAAAGACGAATCCTGTGAGACGGCTATCCTGTACACATATGGCGACACAAAAAACAGGATCCAGAAGAGGACATGCAACGTAACTGTCACCCATTTCCGTGTGTACCACTGGGGATAGATGCTGATCATACATTCCGGTTGAAGTTGGAGCAGCGAACCTACGGATAATCGGCGTTAACCCCCGGCGCCATGCGACGAAAACCGGCGATCATGCGACAAAAAGGGGTAAATTGCAAGTCTATCGTCTTATCATGCACCGTGGTGGTTTCCTGAGGATCGTTCTCATCGTGATTGGCGCAAGCCTGTTATTCGACATCTATGTGTATAATGGCCTGCAAACCGTCACATCGGGCTGGAAATCAAGGTTTTTTAAGAGCCTTGTCCGCTATGGGTACCTGGCCGTCTCGTTGGGTTTGCTGGCCCTGCTGCTGCTTGGTTTCGGCGGTTTTTCCCATCCGCAGGGGATGCGGCCCTATCATGAATGGATCCTGAGCTTGTTCCTCGTCCTGTTGATCACCAAATTGTTCTTCGTCGTCATCCTTTTCTTGTGGGACAGCGGACGAGTCGTGTATGCCATCGGTGACTGGCTGGTCCGGCCGCGTTCCCGTCACGCGCATAAGTTCCTCCCGACCCGAAGGAAATTCATGGTCGATACGGCGATGATCGTAGCAGCGGTGCCATTTTCGGCTTTGCTGTACGCCATGTTGAAGGGCAAGTACGACTATCGCGTGTATCGCGAAACGCTTTATTTCGATGACCTGCCCGAAGCGTTCGACGGTTTTACGATTACGCAGGTTTCGGATATCCATTCGGGCAGCTTTGACAACCACGCGGCGGTCCGGCGCGGAGTCCGGCTTGCCGCGGAACAAAACAGCGACCTGTTCGTGTTCACCGGGGATCTCGTCAACAATGTCGCCACGGAAATCGAGCCGTACCTTGCCGATTTCAGCCAGCTACGGGCGCCCTATGGACAGTTCTCGATACTGGGAAATCACGATTACGGCGATTACATCCAATGGGATAGCGAACAAGAGAAGGCTGAAAATCTCGAAAAATTGAAAAGGCATCACCAGTCGCTGGGATACCGGTTACTCATGGACGAGCACGTGCAAATAGAGAAAGGAGGACAGACGATAACCTTGCTTGGCGTACAGAACTGGGGTCGAGGGTTCATTCAGCTGGGAGATATTGACAAAGCGCTTACGGGTGTCGATAAAACTGCCTTCAAGATCCTGCTGTCCCACGATCCCACACATTGGGAGGAAAAAATCAGGCATCACCCCACAACCATCCAACTGACGCTGGCAGGCCACACCCATGGCGCGCAATTCGGCGTGGAGACAGAAGACTTCCGGTGGAGCCCGGTGCAATACCGGTACCTCGACTGGGCGGGGCTGGCAACGGAAAGAGACAGACAACTCTATGTCAATCGCGGTTTCGGCTTCCTGGCCTTTTCGGGGCGGTTGGGAATCTGGCCGGAAATAACCGTGTTCACGCTGAGGAGGAAAGTCTAGCTCCCGGCATGCATTACGGTTATCCCCGCAGCCGTCAGGAAACCGCAACTTTCCGCGTTGGCATCGGTAACGACCGTCCCGATCAAATCAATCCCTGCAAATCGCAGATAGGATTCCCTTCCGATCTTGCTGCCGTCGCACAGCAGAAAGTTTAGCGCACTATTTGCGGCGTAGGCCAGCGTCAGCGCCGCCTCTTTTTCGCTATGGGCAAAGAGGCCGTTCACCGATATCCCGTCTACGCCAAGGAAGGCCTTCTCCACGTGGTACTGGCGTATATGGTACTCGGCCATTTTGCCATGTACAGCCTGGCGCTCCCTATCCAATTCGCCACCGACAATATTGACGTCCGCCGCGCTGTCCCGAAGCGCTTCCACGACTGGAAGGGAATTGGTGACGATACGGACCTTACGGTCCTTTATAAACCGGCAAAGGTGAAATACCGTGCTGCCGCAATCCAGGAACAGGGTATCGCCGTCCCCGATCTCAGTTGCCGCCCGCCGCGCAATAGCCTCTTTCGCCTTCACGTTAACTGCTGCTTTGTCGGCGAAAGGGTAGGACGGCGGCTTGTCGGGGATCCGGAGGGCACCGCCGTGGGTCCGCAGGAGTAAACCGTCTTCCGCCAGTGCATTAAGGTCCCGCCGGGCGGTGATTTCAGACACCTGCAAGGCCGTTGCAACCGCCTTGATATCGGCCTCACCGGTCCTTTCCAGCATCTGCAGAATAAACCGTTTTCTTTTTTGAAAATTCATTAAATCCCGATACTTTTGATCAATAATGATCAAATATAATCAAAAACGATCAAAATTGTATGAGTAATGTCAAGATATTGGAAACAACGGTGCTTTCTGACCAGTTCTACACCCTTCGCAGGTATCGATTCGAAAGGACGGAGTGGAGCGGGCAACAGGTGACGCAGGTCCGGGAAGTGTATGACCGCGGGAATGGCGCGGCGATCCTTCTGTATAACCGACCTATGGGGACGGTGATCCTGACGCGTCAATTCCGGATGCCCACTTTCGTAAATGGAAATCCGTCGGGACTGTTGATCGAATGTTGTGCAGGGTTGTTGGACCAGGACAATGCGGAAGAAGCCATCCGCCGCGAGACGGAGGAAGAGACCGGGTATAAGATCGGGGCGGTTACAAAAGCGCTTGAACTTTATATGTCGCCCGGCTCGGTTACCGAAATACTTTTTCTCTTCACCGCGGAGTATTCCACGGAAATGAAAGTCGGTGCCGGCGGTGGCTTACAAGAAGAAAGCGAAGATATCGAGGTGCTCGAGATCCCATATGCGACGGCGCTTGGGATGATAAAGTCCGGTGAGATCAAGGATGCGAAGACAGTATTGTTGCTGCAATGGGCGCAACTCAACCGGGTTATGGAGGAGGAGTGAAGGAGAAGGAGTGATGGAGAAGAAGTGATGGAGAAGGAGTGGCGGAGAAGGAGTGACGGAAATAAAAAAGCCCCGCCTTGGAAAAGGCGCGGCTTGTTAACCATTATACCTTTGTTCTAAACTACTGCTAAGATACAGTTTTATTTTTATCCAAGAACAATTTGCAGGGGATATGGCCTCCTACTTTTTTTGGTAGTTTCGAAACGGCGGCAAAAAAAGACGGGAAGGGGTGGCATACGCGGGCGGGGCGCAGCGATCGGTCGGGGAGATCAGAAGGCGTGGCGATCGTCGGGCAGAAGAAGCGGCCGCGCAAAATTATTGATTCAAGTCAAATTTTTTTTAAAAAGCTACTGGCTATGAAACCGATTTAATTACTTTGTAATTAAAAGTGCTTTGAATTATGGGACATTACCGGACTATCTAATCGTTGGAAAAGGAGCGGTGACGGGATCAGCGGGTAAAAAAAAAGCCTGCACGGGCAGGCTTTCCACATCTTTGTTTGCCGGTTACATATTGTCCGGTGTCTGCAACAGCCGATACAGCTCGTCGAGCTTCGGCGACAAGATAATGTCCGTCCTTCTGTTGAGGGCGCGGCCTTCTGAAGTGCTGTTCGATTGTACGGGGTCGTACTGGCTATGGCCCGAGGCGATCACGCGTTGCGGGTCGACATGGTAGTCGGTCGTCAGGATGCGGACGATCGAGGCCGACCGTGCGAGGCTCAGGTCCCAGTTGTCCTGGTATTTGCCATGGATCGGAATCGAGTCCGTGTGACCTTCGATGTCGACGGTGATATCGGGATTCTGGTTCAGGACGGCAGCCAGTTTACCAAGCGCTTCCTTCCCTTTTGGATTGACGACGGCGCTCCCGGAGGGAAAGAGGAGGTTCTCCTGGAGGCTGACATATACTTTTCCGTTCTTTATGGCCACGGACAATTCGTTCGATTTGAATCCCACGAGGGCATCGCTCATTTTTTTCTTGATCGCCTCGATGGCCTTTTTCTGGCGATCCATTAATTCCTGCAGGTGTTCGAGCTTCACCTGCTGGTTGATCAGGTCCTGTTTGCTTTTGCTCAGCAAAGCCTGGCGGTTCGCGGCGTCGGCCGTCAGGTCGCTGTTCTTTTGCCGCAGGTCGGTCAGTTGCCTGTTTAGGGCGGCTGTCTCGTCGTTCATTACTCCGGTAACCGAGTCGATCTGGTGCTGGCGGTCCGTGGCAAGTTGATTGGCCTGCGCCAGTTGGTTTTGCAGGTCTTTTACCTTGGCTGCCAGTTGGGCGCTGTCATACCGGGCGGAGGACAGCGCCATTTGGGACGCATTGAATTTACTTGTGGGAACACAAGCGCTGAAAAAGAAAAGCCCTGTGGCCAGAATGGACAGGACAGGGGTGATTTTTATCATAGTAAATGTATTTGGCGCAAAAATATCAAACTCGATTTAGAAGGAGCTTAAAATCTCGTTAGAACAGCATTAGAGCATGGCGGCGATCCGTCGGACGGCGGTAGTCCGTCTTCAATTGGCCGGAGGCGACACGGGGGCCGGGGGGGCCTTTTCCTTGCTGAGGACCCGGTAAGCGATGACGACGCTCATCAGCATACTGGCCGCGCCGATCAGGAAATGAAACCCGGGAAAATAAAAAGGCGCCTTGCTACTGGTAAAATAGGCGAAACTGTTGTTCATGACCAGCGGCCCGATGATCGTGGTCACGCTCATGAGTCCGGTCAGGGCGCCTTGCAGTTCGCCCTGGTTGCTGGGGCTGACATGGCTGGATATAACGGCCTGGAGCGAGGGACTCGCGATGCCCCCCAAGCAGTACGGCACCAGGAACAGGAACATCATCCAGCTTTGCGTTGCCATCGAGAAAAGGATGAGCCCGAGGGTATATAGGGACAAGCCAAGATAGATGCTCTTTTCATTCCCAAGCCGGGGGTTGATCACCCGGGTGAGACCGGCCTGAACGCCACCAATGAGCACGCCGACGATCGTCAGGGAAAGGCCGATCATGCCCGGGCTCCAATGAAACCGATAGTCCGTGAAGAAGTTCCAGTTCGCCTGCACGGCCTGCACCGCGAAATAGATCAGGAAAAATGCGAAAGCCAGGTTGCCGATCTCCGGATGGCGTGTCAGGAATTTGAGTGCGCCGAACGGGTTGGCTCGTTTCCACTCGAAGCGCCGCCGGTTTTCGACAGCCAGGGATTCAGGCAGGAAAAAATAGCCGTATGTGCAATTGAGCAGGCACAGGACCGCGGCACCATAAAAAGGCGCCCGGATGCCCCAATGCGCCAGCAGGCCGCCGAGGGCGGGCCCAAGCATGAATCCCAGACCGAAAGCGGCGCCGATCATGCCGAAATTCTTCGCCCGTTCCTGGGGGTTATTACTGATATCGGCAATATAGGCGCTGGCGGTCGTGAAACTTGCGCCGGTGATGCCGGCAACGACCCGGCCGATGAACAACCAACCATACGCCGGCGCGACGGCCTGTACGATATAGTCAACGCCGAAACCCAATAATGAGAACAGGAGCACCGGCCGGCGGCCGAAGCGGTCGCTCAAATTGCCGATAACGGGAGAGAACACGAACTGTGTGATGGCGAATGCGACCAGCAGATAGCTGCCGTAGTTGCTTGCCTCGTTTGCGGGCACATGTTTCAACTGGACGATCAGGGCAGGGATCACCGGGATGATCAGGCCCCAGCCCATACAATCGATGAGGAGCGTGAGGAAAATGAAACCCAGCGCCGATTTTCTGGAACTTGGCATGCCTTGCGGTTGTGGTGTGTGGCAAACTTACATCAAAAATTTAAATAATACAGCTCGTCACCGGCGGTCGCTTTTACAGGAGGAGCATGGGGAATCTGGTTTATGCCGTAAGCGCGCGGCCCAGGCGAAGCGTGGATTCCACGAGGATATCGAAGTCATGGCGGGTGCTACGGTGGTTGGTGATCGCGACGCGGATCGCGTAGCGGCCATTCAGCGTTGTGTAAGAGGGCGTGGCGATCCCCTGTTCCTGCAATTGCTGAAGCAATTCTTTATTCAGCCGGTTGAGCACCTGTCCGTCGAGGTTCCCGGGATTGAAGCGATAGCAGACGATATTCAGCGAAGCGGGTGCCAGGAGTTCCAGTTCCGCGGACGAAGCGATGAGCCCGGACAGGTATTGCGCCTGCCTGATATTCTGGCGGACCTGGTGTTCATACCGGCGGATGCCGTGGTGTTTCAGGAGCATCCAGACCTTTAGCGCGCGGAAGCCTTTTGAAAGCTCCATTCCATAGTTGGACAGCGGATCCGGCCCTCCAGCCAGGCCACGTGCATGCGCGGCGAGATAGCTGACCGGCGTGCTAAAGGCTTCACGATGGGCGGCGGCATCGCGGATAAGGACGGCGCCCACCTCATAATTGACATAGAACCACTTATGAAAATCGAAGCTCAGGCTGTCCGCCAATTCGATGCCCTTGAGGATTGCGTCGAATTCGGGCAGGATTTTCGGAACCGCGCCAAAAGCCCCGTCGACGTGAAACCAGACATTCTCCTGGCGCGCGATCGCAGCTAGCCTGCCGAGGTCATCAATCGCACCGGTATTGACGGTACCCGCATTTCCAATCAGGCAGAACGGGAGATAACCCGCCTCGCGGTCCTCGTGAATCATGTCGAGCAGGATGTCGGGGCGGATCCGGTAATCTGCGTCCACAGGCACCTTGCGAAAATTGTCACTTCCGATCCCGATGACGGAGGCGCCTTTGAGCACACAATTATGGGTTTCCCCGGAACCATACAGCAGCAATTGGGCGGGCGCAGCGCGAAGACCTTTTTCCTTTATGGCGCCGAGCGCATGGTTCCTCGCCACGACGAGGGCGGTGATATTGGCCATCGATGCGCCACTGGTCAGTACGCCGCCCGACGAAGGAGGAAATCCGAATATCTCCTTACTCCATTCAATGACCTGACGTTCGACATATACGGGAGCATGATTGCCGATGGCCAGATTTGCGTTCATCCCGCTGGCCAGCATATCCGCCAGCATCCCGAAGGGTGTCCCTCCGCCCTCCACCCAGGACCAGAACCGGGGATGGATATTGTTTTTGTTGTACGGGAGTACGCCGGTCAGGAAATCTTCATAGACAGCCGTGGGATCGCTGGGCTGAAGGGGGAGAGGTCGGTTTAATTGTTTGATAGCGTCCCCGGCCGGTGCATTCCATGCGGGCCGGTCGCCTATCGACTGCAGATAATCCATCATATCGTCGACCATGCGATGTCCCAGCCGCCGCATTTGCGACCAACTTTCAGGGTCGAGGCTGGTCTCGTCGTCGCCGTCCGTCAGGATCTTCTCCATTTTTATATTACACCGAAAGCTTGAATAATGCCCGTCTGCCAAGCCGACCTCGGTGAATCCCAATTTACGGTACAACTTCAGGGCGGCTTCGAGCGAATTGTGGGAGTACAAGGTAACCCGGGACGCACCGCGGGCCGCGGCCTTGTCGAGGATGGCTTTGCATAGCGCCCGACCCAGACCTTTCCCGCGAGATTCGGCGCGGACGGCCATTTTTGTCAATTCCCATTCCGCCGATCCTGCTTGTTTCAGCGCAACAAAACCAGCGACCTCGCCATCCTCAACGGCAACCAGTATCGCCCCGCCTTTTTCCAGGATCGCTTGTTCCGGGTGGTCGAGCACAAAGTCGTCGACCGGTTCGGTAGGCATGCGAAAATGCGCATTGAACCAGTCGCGATAGATCTGCCGGAAAGATGCCTGGTGTTCAGGGCGAAAATCGATGATCTGGAATTTCGGATGCATGTTGAAATTTTGGGGAACAAAGATGGCGTTGTTTCAGTAAATAAAACAGATGCAGATTTTTTGATTCCGACCGGATCAGAAATTGTCGGGACGTCGCAAGGATGCTGTAAGGCGGAAGGCCATTTAGATTAAGGCGCCCAGGGAGAATGCGGGCATCTCGAATGTGGCTGATTATCAAGTATTGGGAAGGAGTTCCTGGGCTTGCAAGTGTTAAATATAAGCAGTATTTTTAACGCGAGAACCAATACGTATGAAGACCGTGACCAGGATCGCTTTGTCCTTGATCCTCATAGCTTTTGTCTGCGCTGACGCCCCTTGCCAGTCCATCTCGGGGGTAGTCAATTCCTATTATGCCGTCACGGCTGTGAATTCTGTGAGCAACACGCTGACCGTCGATAATGCTTCAGGTTTGTCGAACGGCCAACCGGTGATGATCATCCAAATGAAGGGAGCTTCCATTACGACCACCAACTCTGCCGCCTACGGCAACATCGCTGCCGTCGGGGATGCGGGCAATTATGAATTCAATATTGTGTGCAGCATCAGCGGAAACAATGTGCTATTACAAGACAAGCTGCTGAATGCATATGACGCGACCGGGCAGGTACAACTCGTAGCTTACAATACCTACGCTTCGGTGACGATTGCCGGGACAGTGAACGCGAAGGCCTGGGACCCGGTCGCCGGAAAGGGGGGCGTAGTCGTCGTCGCCGCTACCAACACCATCACTCTGAATGCGAACGTGGATGTGAGCGGACAGGGTTTCCAGGGCGGAGCGCTGGTAAACTGGCCTGTTCCGCCATATAATTGCGACTGGTTTGTCAACGTTAACGCCTATTACTATGACACCGCCACCAGCGGCGATAATACCGGTGGAAAAAAGGGCGAGGGGATCGCGGCGTATGTGGCGAACGAGCATTTCGGGATGGGCAAACTGGCGAATGGGGGCGGCGGCGGAAACAATGCCAATGCCGGAGGCGCTGGCGGGGGCAATTACGGCGCCGGCGGAGCCGGGGGCACCCGTGCGGGGGAAACGACGTTCGATTGCCATGCCCAATATCCCGGCGTGGGTGGTATCAGCCTGGCCGGGTATGGCTATAGCACCGGCGTAAACCGCATCTTCTTTGGCGGTGGCGGCGGGAGCGGGCAGGAGAACAATGGTGTCGGAGAACCGGGAGCTAACGGGGGCGGCATCATCGTCCTTGCTGCGCCCACCATCAATGGCGGAGGCGGACAACTCCTTGCTAACGGTCTCCAACCCTCAAACTCAGCTTGCCTGGATCCTTTACAGGCGGAAGGAGATGGGGGAGGCGGAGGCGGCGCAGGAGGGACGATCGTTCTTGCCGCGACATCGATCTCAGGAAGCATTACGGCTGAAGCCAACGGTGGCCAAGGCTCCAATTCGAGCAACCGGGTGAATGACTGCACGGGTCCCGGCGGCGGAGGCGGCGGGGGTGTGATCTGGACTTCCGGCGCCAGCATTCCCGCGGCGGTCACGGCGTCGGTGACAGGTGGCGCAAACGGCGTCGTCAGTTCCGGAAATACCAAAACTTCCTGCCGGGGGCAATCCAACGGCGCGGCCAGCGGGGCGACCGGGCTGAGCCAGGCGGGTTATGTCGCGCCCGTTGCGTCCACCTCGGTGTGCGTCGTACTTGCCTCTCCGGCACTGCAAACCTTTACGGGGGTGCGCAGCGCATCGGCAATCGTGCTGCAATGGTCGCTTTCTGCGTCGGCCGCGGCCAATGGGGTCCATTCGTTTGTTTTAGAGCGGGCCACGGATTCTGCCGGGTTCCGCGACCTTGCCACCATTGCCGCTTCAGGCGATTCGATCCAATATGAATATTCCGACCCGGTGCAAGGTCTGGACGGAGAGCTGGCCTACCGGTTGTCCTGGCAGGACGGGACGGGGAAATGGCAGTATTCACGGATCCTGAACTTTACCATTACGACAGGCCCCGATGCAGGATCCATTCTCTTGCAACCCAACCCTGTCAAGGATGCACTCACGATGACCGTCTACTCCTGGACGGCGGGTACCGCGGGCCTAACGGTCACGGATGTCCTTGGTCAGCCGGTCTTTTCGTTGCAGGTGGGCCTGCGCAAAGGCATCAATACCGTAAATATTCCGGTAAGCAAGCTGGCGCCCGCGGTATATTTCCTTGTGCTGGACGGGCAAACCGGCCGGCAGGTTCGCGAATTCATCAAACGATAATCCATCAGCGGTCCGCGAAATTCAGGGACCCGTCTTGCTGGACAACGTGTACATCGGACCAGGCGTAACGGGCGGGATTTTGTACAAGACTTACATATATGCCCGAAAGCGGTAGCCGTCAGGGCGTCCGGTATTCCAGGACCCTGTATCCCCACGGCTCCAGCGTCCAGGCGTCTGCGTTGACGGTGAGGCGCCGGCCCGAGAAGGTTTCGACGGGCTGCCCCCACAGGGATTGGCTGTCGATCCGGACGGATTGCGCCGTGTTGGAAAAGTTGAGGATCACGAGTATCTTGTTGCCCGACTTTTCGCGGAGAAAAGCATACACCGAATTTTCGTCGCCTGCCGGCACGCGGGTGAACGAGGCATCCGCATCGAGCGCGGGACTGCGTTTGCGCAGGGCCAGCAACTGGGTGTAAAATTTCGCACGCGCGTATTTGCGGAAATGGATCGAGTCTTTCTCAAAAAAGGAAATCGCCCGGAGCACCGGTTCCTCCTGGCCGCTATAGATGAGCGGAATATTGTCGGGAAGGGTTTGCGTGAGTACGGCGAACGGGGCGTGGGATGGACCGGGAAAGGTGTTGTAGTCCGCGCCGTTCCAACTGTTCTCGTCGTGGTCGCTCGTGAAATACATTTCGAGGGTTCCGGACGGATAGATCTTTCGCTCCTGCGCCAGCGCGCTGTCGAGCGCAAGCGCGGAGGTTTCGCCCTTCGCCACCCGGATCATGGTGTGGAAGTAATCCCAGGGATAGAGCGCATCGAAGCCGTTTTCCGCCAGGTAAGGTTTGTCCCCTTCGGCTAACATGAAGACCGTCTTCATTTTTCGCAGGCTGTCGATACAGGTGCGCCAAAAATCGCCCGGGACGTTCCATGCCACGTCGCACCTGAAGCCATCGATCCCGGATGTCCGGATCCAGTACTGCATGGCGGCGATCATGCTATCGCGCAGTTCGGGGTTGCCGTAGTCAAGCTGGCGGGTGTCGGTCCAGTCGAATGGCACGGCGGCCTTGCCGGTGCTATCCTTTTTGTAAAAATCCGGATGCTGGGTAAGCCAGCGGTTGTCTGCTCCGGTATGATTGGGCACCCAGTCGAGGATGACTTTCATTCCTCTCGCATGGCTGGCCTGCACGAGGCGCCGGAAATCGGCGAGGGTGCCGAATTCAGGGTTGACGGCCGTGTAATCGGAAACCGCATAGTAACTACCCAGTGTGCCTTTCCGGTCGACCTTGCTGATGGGATTGATCGGCATGATCCAAAGAATGTCAACGCCCATCGCCTTGAGCCTGTCGAGGTTGGGCTGGAATGCCCTGAAAGTACCCGCGCGGGTATACTGGCGGATATTTACTTCATATATATTGGCGCGCCGGGCCCAGGAAGGGTGCGGCCCGGGCTGGCTGTAACCGGTGAAGGCGATTGCAAGGCCAATCAGGAACAAGACGGTCTTTCTCATGCAGGGGCGATTTTCGCCGAAGGTACGGATTTTGAAAAAGTGGCCGATTCCGTGCCGCGATGGACTGCGGGATGGTTGCCGGTCAGCTACTCGCTCCGTAAAGAGCGGACCGGGTTGGCCGTGGCGGCCCTAATGGATTGCCAGGTCATCGTCGCCAGGGCGATCGCGAGCGAGATCAGGCCGGATTCCAGAAAGACCAGCGGGCCGATCCGGACCCGATAGGCAAATCCCTGCAACCAATCGCTCATTACCCACCAGCAAAGCGGAACCGCAATAAGAATCGCGACTACAACCAACCGGACGAAGTCCCTTGACAGGAGTAAAATGATGCCGGACCGGGAAGAACCAAGGACTTTCCGAATACCAATCTCTTTCACCCGTTGCTGCGCCATGAATGTGGACAGCCCAAACAGTCCAAGACATGCGATAAAGATGGAAAGAAACGAGAAAAAGGTGAACAGGTTCCCGAATTGTTCGTCAGCTTTATACTGGTCGTTGAAAGACTGGTCGAGAAAATGGTACATGAAAGGGCGTTGCGGCGCCAGTCTGGTCCATACAGCCTGGAGCCGGGATATGGTGCCGGCAATATCATCGCTTTTCAGAGACGCTGAAATGCGATTGAGCACATCCGGATAGGCGTAGCGCAGGGTGAGCGGTTGCACTTCCTGGCGAAGCGACCGGAAATTGAAGTCTTTGACGACGCCAATGATCGTTCCCTTTCGGCCCCACTGGTCGAATTTCTTTCCAACGGCTGCCGCGGGGTTCCGGTAACCGAACAAGCGGGCGGCCGCTTCGTTGATGACTAAAGACCCGGCGCTGTCCGTGGGGAACGAACGGGAAAAATTCCGGCCTGCCAGCAGCGGAATATGATAGGTAGGGAGGAAATCGAAATCGATCTCGTAGATGTATGGTATCTGGGAATTCATCCTTCCATCGGGTGCTTCAATGCGCGTGCCTCCGTTGGGAAGGAACTCTCCGGGAACGGCCCGGGAAGCCGTGACCGAAGACACCCCGGGGTCACTGGCAATCGCCGTTTTGATGGATTCAATATGTTGCTCGACCTGGTCGTCACCTTCGAAGTCAATAATAAGCATTTGGTCTTTCCGAAAGCCGAGATCATGGTGATTGAGGAAGGAAAGCTGGCGATAAACGATCATGGTCCCGGCGATCAGGACGATCGAGACCGTAAACTGAAATACCACCAATGCTTTGCGTAGCTGAATACCCCGGCCGGATGGGTTGAACTTACCCTTTAGCACGGTGATCGCCTTAAAGCCGGACAGGAACCAGGCAGGATATATACCCGCAATCATGCCGATCACGACGGAGAAAGCCAGCATGCCGACTACGATCGCGGGTCTGAACAGATTAAAATCGGCGAGGTCTTTTCCCGACAGGGCGGATATCAGCGGTAGCCCGAGGCTCGCGAGCACTAAGGCAACAATTCCGGAGAACAGGGAGAACAAAATGGATTCTGCCAGGAACTGACCCATGAGCGTCCGGGGGGTCACGCCGAGCACCTTCCTGACACCGACTTCCCTGGCCCTTTCCAGAGAACGGGCGGTGGAGAGATTCATGAAATTCACACAGGCGATCAGCATGATAAATGCCGCAATGCAGGAAAACAGATAGACGTTGGAGAGGCTTCCAGTGGGGCCGGGCTGCCTGATCGCTTCGGAATGCAAGTAGGCATCCGTCATTTTTTCGAAATTGATGACGTAACCGGGATCATCGGGGTCATGCCGCCTGACGAATGCGTCAGCCTGGCGTTTCAAAGGCTCAATACCCGCGTTGGGTTTCAAAAGCAAATAGGTATAAAAATCAACATATCCCCAACTGTTGAATATTTCAGGCCGCTGCTGCCGCATCGTCGACATGGAGATCAGCCCGTTGAAGGTGAATTGGGAATTAGGCGGTACATCCTGCATGACGCCGGTGACCTGCAGGTTGGTCGAATTGTCCGCGCGCAGGATCTGGCCCACCGGGTCCCGGTCGCCGAAGAATTTCTTCGCAACCGCCTGTGTCAACACGAGGCTATTGGGCGCGATCAGGGCCGTGCGCGGATCGCCGTACAACAGCTTCCAGCTGAACACATCAAACACCGTCGAATCCATAAACAGCAAGTTGTCCTGCTGGATACGCCGGTCGCCGTGCTGCAGCAGCACGGAGTTCGGACTCATGAACCGCACCACCTTTTCGATCTCGGGGAAATCCGCCTGGAGCGCCGCTCCGACCGGGGCGCAGCCCCAGACCCAAAAATCGGCCGGGACGGGAGGGCCGGGCTTCTCACCCTTTTGGACTGTCCGGAACGTTTGAGTCACCCGGTAGATGCGATCCGCATTCCTGTGGTAGCGATCGTATGAGAATTCGTTCAATACATACAGCGTGATCAGCAGGCAACAGGCCATACCAATCGAGAGGCCGGCAATATTGATCAGGGCGAACAGCTTTCGTTTTTTGAGGTTGCGCCAGGCGATCTCAAAGAAGTGAGTGAGCATTTTGGATGTTTGAATGCCGATTGGGCACAAAACATGTGCCGGATGGGGCCAGGATATGGCAAGGCAAGGGATGACCTGAAGCAGAGCGATTTCGGCAGGTTATGGATAGAACCAGGATGCATGAAGGCGGCTGCCGTTGTCCGGTTCCGGGCACGGTGTGTACGCAAATGATACACTCCATTCAGCGCGAGTTTTCAATAGGCTATTTCAGCAACGGTGTAACGGGTCGCTGCGTGGCGAGGGACAGGGAAGATAAATGCCCGCGGGGCAAGGTTTACGCGTGATCAAACTGGCCGGGCCGATAGGTCCCAACCCTTTCGGGGTCGGGGAAGGCCAGGTTAAAGCGGTTGTAGCTATTGATCGCGATCACCGCCATGGTAAGATCGACCAATTCCTCCTCGGAAAACTGCCGCCGGGCTTCCTGGTAAAGGTCATCCGCCACGGCACCGTGAAGCTGCGTCAACGACTCCGCCCAGGCAAGCGCGGCGCGCTCCTTTGGCGTGTAGAAGGGGGCTTCCCGCCAACCGTCGAGCACATACAGACGTTGCTCGGTTTCGCCTTTGGCCCGGAGGTCTTTGGAATGCATGTCGAGGCAAAAGGAGCAGCCGTTAAGCTGGGAAACCCGGAAATAGATCAGGTTGAGCAAAGGCTCCCCGACGGAAGACTTGGCCAGATAGGCTCCCAGCGGATACAATGTCTTCAGGGCCGTCATAGCTTTCTCCTGCTGATTGATTCTCTTTGTCATGGCTTTGATTTTTTTGTTTAGTATACGCTAAAGAGGATCGGGGTTTGGCAAATTGGACAGGCCGGCGTCAAGAATTTCCACATAACCGGCCGTACCATTGACGCGGACCCGCTGACCGTCTTTGATCTTTCGGGTGGCATCCTCCACGCCGACCACCGCCGGCAACCCGTATTCCCGGGCAATGACGGCTCCGTGGGTCATCAGGCCGCCCACTTCGGTGATCAAACCCGTTACCGAGACGAACAACGGGGTCCAGCCGGGATCGGTAAAACGAGTGACGAGGATATCTCCATCTGCAATTGCGGCGTCTTCCATGTTAAGCACAACGCGTGCCCGGCCTTCCGCGATTCCGGATGAAACGGCCAGCCCGGGGAGAGCGCCGTCGGGCAGGTCTTTTTGGTCATATTTCCCGAGGACGATTTCGCCGTCCGATGTGATCACCCTTGGCGGGCTGAGCCGTTCAAAAACCGACTGTGCGGATCTTCGTGCTGCGATGAGCTGCTGGTCCGCGTGGTTGCTTCGCACCGTTTCGCGGAATTCCTGGAAAGTGAGATAGTAGACGTCCGTGATGTCCCGGATGATGCCGCGCCCGAGCAGCCGGCCGGCTTCCCGCAACAAGGCCAGCCTATACAAATACAGGTGGTTGACGATCTGGTATTTTGGATATTCGCGATATCCGATCAGATCGCGGATAAGACCGATGACCTTTTTTGCCTCCGCCGCCTTCCGTTCGCCGTCCGGCAATGACCGTAACCGGTCCAGCAGGGAAAGCTCCGCGGCGGTTGCAAGGCGTAGCCCTTCTTCAAATTTTCTTTTGGCGGCGCCAGGTTGAAACGCCCTGATATTACTGAGAATATGAGGACACAGGGTCGCCGGCCGTTCGGACCAGCGGGCCGCCGTGATATCGATCTCACCCGGGCAGCGCATGCCGTACTTGTCCAAAAATCCGGAAATTGATCCTTCGGCAATCTCCCCGCCCGGCAAATTTCGCAATGTCGCAAAGAAGGTCCTGGCCGGCGGTTGTTCGAGAAAAGCGACGACCTCGGGAAAGGGGCGGATCGCGTCGGCGACATCCAACAACGCGAGGCCCATGCCGGCCGTTATGTTGTCGGTTGCGGATTGAGAAATGGCGTCCGCAACGTTCCCTTCGCCCAACCAGTCACTCATTTTTTCGTTCAACCAGCCGGAGGCATCGATCGCGGTCGAGATCACGGCCATGGATTCAGAATCCGCCATGGATTTCCTGAGCTGTCCGATGTCTTCCTGGATAAAATCGAAGAGGGCGGTTCCGGATTTCGAGAGGATCGAGCCGCGAAGCGCTTCGATCGCACTCTGGCTGCGCGCGATCAGGCCGGCCACCCTGGTTCGGCCGTCTTGTATCTTAGACGGGAAGGCCCAGGGGGGTGGCGCATTGCCGGTTTGGCCGGGCGGCGGGGGTTGTACAGGTGGTTGCGGGGATGCGGGCGGCTGGGGTTGTACAGATGGTTGCGAGGATGGATCCGCGGGCAAAGGCCGGATAAAGTCGCCGCGGTCGATGATCGTTGCGAGGGCCTCCCGGATCAACGGGTCATGCCGGCCCATTGCCTTCATCATCATTTCGCGCCCGGTGGGCGAGGCCAGGCTTTGTGTGATGTCTACGAACAACCTGCCGCCCGCCTGATGCATGGTCCGGAAGGCGATCAACTGCCAGACGGACAGCCCGAGGGGCTTCAGCGCGTCGGTCATCATTTGCTGGTGGCCCACGGAGACGTACACCCGATTCCCCGGTTCATCGGATTCGGGAATTGGATACAACGTAGTAATGGGGCGGCTCTGCAGGATATAGATCTCACCGTTCCAGAGGCACCATTCTATGTCCTGCGGCACGCCGAAATGTTGTTCGATCCCCCGGCAGCAGCTTTCCAACTGCAAGATGCGGACATCGGACAGCACCTGCCTGTGAAGCGCGGCTACCGTTTTGGCGGTGATCACCCCGCTGCGGACCTCGTAGTTGTCGGCATTCACGCGGCCGGACATGACGGCTTCCCCGGTGCCGTAAGCCGCATCGACCCTGACGACCTTCCGGTTGCCCGTCAGGGGATCGGCGGTAAAGGCCGCCCCGGCCGCTTCGGCCGGGATCATTCGCTGAATGACTACCGCGGGCAACACTTCCTGATGATCGAAGCCGTTTTGCATGCGGTAAACGATCGCGCGGCCGGTAAACAGCGATGCCCAGCACTTCCTGATATGGTGAAGTACCGCGTTTTTCCCCACCACGTTCAACCATGTATCCTGCTGACCCGCGAAGGACGCGGCCGGAAGGTCTTCCGCCGTCGCACTGGATCTGACTGCATAGGCGTCGTCCGCGCCGAAACGGGCGAGATAGCTCCCGACCTCGCTCGCAAGCGCATTTGGAATGAAAATATTTTGGATGGCCGAACGCATCCGGGCGCCGGCCTCATCTATTTTCTGCCGGTCCCGGACGGACAAATGCCGGAGTTCGTCAAGCAATAGGTTAAATGTCCGGTTGTGGAAGGTGACTTCCCGGAATGCATCGGTGGTTACGCAGAACCCATCCGGCACGCGAACTTCAGGTAGCCGGGAAAGTTCGGCGAGATTGGCTGCCTTGTTACCGGCCAGTCTCTTTGTCGTGTCGCCGATGTCAAGCAGCGGAAGGACAAAAGTGCTCATGGGTACGAAAATAGAGGGTAAAGTGTTCAAAACGATGCGTACCAAACTTTAAATGAGAAACCGAAAAATAAGCGGCGAATGCCTGAACAACGGACGGCGATAAAACGTTGTTCTTACAAATTAAAATGAAAAAGGGCCCCGAGTTCCTGCTCATTGGCGCCCTTTTGGTGTGACTCGATGCCCCCTTGGGTTATTTGATAATTTGCCTACTTCCGGTTGATAACTGCCTGCTTCCGGTTGAAATTAGGTGAATCACGCGCGAAATTCCGATCTATTCAACCACCGGCAGGGCACCGGCAACCGATAACCGGTTGTGTCGCCAAAATGCAGTTGGTAGGTCGGATCGTGCATTTCAGCATTCCAGTACGCTCAGAACAAGTTCCTTATAGCTCCTGCCGATCGGAAGTCTCTTGCCTCCAAGCTCCACTTCCGTTGCGCTGAACGCTTCGATCTTGTCCTTTGCCACGATGAACGACCGGTGGATCCGCAAGAAATTATTTTCGCTGAGCAAACCGTCTACCTGGCTTAGCTTGAATTTGGTGAGGACGGTTTTGCTTTTCGTATTCACCCGAATATACTCCTTCATGCTTTCTATGTAAAGGATCTCATCCAGGAACACCTTTACCCTCTTCTTGCCAACCGTGAAGAACAAGTGTACCCGCTCCGAAGGCATGGGCGCCGGCCTGGGCGGGAGCTGCATTTCTTTCGGAGGCTCCATTTTATTGACGGCTTTCAGGAAGCGGCTGAATTCGATGGGTTTGAGCAGATAGTCGATCACATTGAACTCATATCCCTGGAGTGCATATTCCTGGTAGGCGGATGTGATGATCACCTTTGGCGGTTTCTTCAGGACCTTGATCAGGTCTATCCCGGTCATCTTCGGCAGGTGGATGTCGAGGAACATGAGATCGATATCGAACTCGTGCAGGCTTTCCATCGCAAAAAAGGCGTCGGTGCAACTACTGACCAGTTTTAAGAACGGGATCTGCCTGATATAGTCCTGCAGGACCTCCGCAGCCAGAGGTTCATCCTCAATGATGATACAATTATAGGTTTGCATGTCGTCTCAGGTTTATCTTTACGAACACCTTGAATATGCCGGCGTCAGCCGTTTTGGAGACTTCATACTCCTTGTACAGGAGTTCCAGCTGACGACGGACATTGGACAAGCCGATGTTGCCGTCCTTATCGGTCTTTCCGTTTTCCTCTTTCGAGTTCTCGATATTGAACTCTAATATCCCTTTTTGCAGGGTCAGTTCCAGATTGATGTAGGATTCGAAGCGGCTTTCGCTGGCTCCGTGTTTGAAGGCGTTTTCAACGAAAGGGATGAGCAGAAGGGGAGCTATCGGTTCGTTGTCGTTGTCGATTTCCCGGATGAAGCTGACCGTGAGGCGGTCATTGTACCTTAGCTTTTCCAGTTCGATATAGTCATCCAGGACCTTGATTTCGTCGCTGATGGGTATTTGTGCGTTCCTTGTTTCGTACAACATGAACCGCAGGAGCTTTGACAGCTTCATCACCACATCGGCGGTTTCATCGGACCTTTTTCTTGCCAGGGCGTATATATTGTTCAGGGTATTGAAAAGGAAATGGGGGTTGGTCTGATTCCGCAGGAACTTCAACTCGGTTTCCAATTTCTCCCTGACCAGGCGGTTTTCCTTTTCCTTTCCGGCCAATTGCAGGCGGAATTGTTTGATGACAATGGCCGCCCCCGCTGCAAAACCGAGATCCATGAAGGTTTGCATAACCCGGCGGCCGCTAAAGAAACTGCCGAAATCGACAGCGCCGCCGTAGATCACCGGCGATTGAAGGAATACGGTTATCGCCCTGTATAAGACCATCGCTGCAATCAGCGCCAATACCAACAGCGCTATGTACTTTTTCCGTTCGGATTTCGCGTTGAGCAATTTGGGAAGGTTGAAGTAAAGCACATAGTAGATGAACAGGAATTTGGGGATGGCGGAAGTGAGGCTGTTCAGGATAGCGAGGCCAAGTTGGCGGCTGTTAGAAAGTCCGGTGAACGTGGTCTTATCCCAGAGATAGATGAGCGTTACATCCTCCGTTAAATAAACGAGCCAGAAAGCGATATGAAGGGAGAGCCGTTTCAAACCAGTTGGGTTGGGTGATTGCCGTCTTTGGACAAAATAAGGGTTTTTTAATACTAATGGCCGCCAAAGGCCGAGCCGCCTGTATGCGGCGATGGTCGGTTGGCACTTTGATCAATCGAAGTATTGTAATAGATCGGTACAATGCGCGTATGATTTAAAAGAAGGGTCAGGTTTAGAAGGCCGGGGTAAAAAAAACTTGCGATTTTTGTTTTTCGCCCTATCTTTATAAAAAGGTAGACAACTTTTCTATTTTTTTTAAAAACTACTGCATGACTGCTGCCAGGCCCTGGAATAAAGCCAGTGGAATTTTGAAGGAGTTGTATTACAACAAGTCCATGTCCTGCCTGGACCTGAGCAAGGTCATCGAAAAAAGTCTTCCCAATACTGCAGTACGATTATCCGAATTGATCACTAAAGGGGCCGTCATAGAGAACGGTTATGCTCCTTCCACAGGTGGAAGGAAACCGCTCCTGTATTCCCTGGCAGGTGATTTTATGTATACCCTCGCCGTGTCGGTGGATCAATTTGTGGTAAGGATGGTCATCATGGACATGCGACGGGAGATGGTCTCACAGGTGTACGAGGCGGCTATCAATTTCTATAACAACGCCGGATATGTCAGAGCACTTGCCGATGAGATCGAGAAGTTCCTGTCGGTGTCCGCGGTAGATAAATACCGGATCGCAGGGATCGGAATTGCCATGCCCGGATTTATAGATGCTGATCACGGGGTGAACTATTCCATCACGGGGCCAGACGCAGTCGCCTCGATCGTAACTGAAAAAACCGGTGTCAGGGTCTTTGTGGATAACGATTCCAGCGTTATCGGGCTGGCCGAACAGAAGTTCGGAGCAGCAGGTAAGGTGACCAATGCGATGGTCATCAACATCGGCTGGGGCGTTGGTTTGGGGATGATCCTGGATGGACAGTTGTTCCGCGGAACCAATGGATTCGCCGGCGAGTTCAGCCATATTCCGATGTTTTCCAACAGCAAACTCTGCTCTTGCGGAAAATACGGCTGTCTCGAAACGGAGTCATCCCTTTCGGTCATCCTCGAAAAAACGAAGGAACGGCTGCGAAAGGGAGAGCTCTCCTCGCTCACCACCGGCATGGTCGACAGCCATAATATCGAACAGTCTTTCTGGTCGGTAAAGGACGCCGCGTTGAAGGGAGACAAGATGGCCATCGGCGTTTTCTCGGAGGCGGGTTACAATATCGGCAGGGGTGTTGCGATCCTTGTCCATTTGCTCAATCCGGAGTTGATCGTGCTGAGCGGGAGGGGTGCTACCGCCGGAAAGATATGGGAAGCTCCGATCCAGCAAGCTTTGAATGAGCACTGTATACCCAGGCTGGCCGAAAACACCAGGATCATCGTCTCGAAACTGGGGTACCAGGCAGGACTCCTTGGTGCGGCAGCGCTGGTCATGGAGGGGTTCGACGAGAACGACATAGACAGCTATGCCGAATCCTTTAGGAAGAAAATGACCGTATAAACCTGAACACAAGCCTACCGTTAAAATCAATCACTGTCAACATAATCACTCTTTGGAACAAAAACTAAAACATAATGAAAATGCTGCTTAGAAAATCACTGCTTTTGCTGGTGGTGACTTTTGGCTTCCTATGCGCCAGCGCCCAGGAGACCAAGACCATTACCGGGAGCGTCATCGATTCATCCGGTGCGCCAATCGCTGCTGCTACTGTTCATGAGAAGGGCAGGCAGAATTACACGACCACCGACGCAACTGGTCATTTCAAGATTGCGGTAAGGCCTAATGCGATACTGGAAGTCAGCTATACAGGATATGAACTCGTAAAGGTATCCGCGGCCAATGCCGATCAGCCGATCACCATGCGGCCGGCGACCAACCAGATGGAAGGGGTAGTCGTAACGGCCCTGGGTATCAAGAAGCAAAAGAAGTCGTTGGGGTATGCCGTACAGGAAGTGAAAGGCGAGACCCTCAACGAGATCAAGGACCCGAACCTGGAAAACGACCTCACGGGACAGGTAGCCGGTCTGCAGGTTATTCGCAGTGGCACGGGCCCTTCGGGATCTTCTCAGTTCCGCCTTCGCGGTAACAACTCCCTGACGGATATCTCCCAGCCCCTGATCGTAGTGGACGGCGTACCGATTGGCGACTTCACGGGCCGCCAGGGTGTCGGATCGACAAATGACTTCTACAATCCATCACTGGATATGGGTAACGGGTTGAGCGATATCAATCCGGACGACATTGCCTCCGTCACCGTGCTGAAGGGGCCGGCAGGCGCCGCATTGTACGGATCGTTGGGTGGTAACGGCGTGATCATGATCACCACCAAGAGCGGGACGAAACAACCGGGCGCGGGCATCTCGGTATCCTCCTCCGTCGGTGTAGAAAGTATTTTCACTGCCCCAAAGATGCAAAATGTCTTTGGCCAGGGATCCGATGGAACCTATGACAAGACGTCCGGTAAAAGCTGGGGACCGCAAATGACCGGCCAGACCGTCACCGATTGGGCCGGAAACAGCGTCAAGCTGCAGCCATATAATAATGTTGGGAACTACCTGAGGAATGGCGTCATTTCGACCCAGGATATTTCTTTCCAGCAGCAATACGCCAACACTTCGGTCTATGCGTCTTATAGCCGCATGGATGATAAGAGCCTTATTCCGGGCGCGACACTTGCACGTAACAATATCACCGCAAGAGCAGTCAGCAAATTCGGCCAGAACCAACGTTGGACGCTGGATACAAAAGTCCAATTCATCAATGCGACGGCCAAGAACCGTCCGCTGGAAGGTTCCAATACGAACAACATTTTCCTTACGCTGAACGATTTCCCGCGGAGCCTGGATATCCGCCAGTTCAAACGTTCAGTGGATTCCGCCGGCAATATGACCTGGTACGCCGGAGGCAATACGCTTAACCCTTACTGGGCAAAGCAATATGACCTCAACCAGGACACACGCAACCGCTTTTTGCTCTATGCTTCGCTGAAGTATCAATTCAACAGCTGGCTGGATGCATCGGTCACGGGCTCGGGTGATCTTTACACGACTTCTTCCAGCTCGAAGCTTTATTCAGGCAGCCCAGGCAATCCTTCGGGCAGCTATGGGATCGGGAATGACAACTATTATCAAACGAACTATAGCACACTGATCACGGCGAAAAAGAACGACGTTTTTGGCAAGTTTGGTGGTGCGATCACTTTGGGCGGGAATGTTCAGACCTGGCAGGATAATGCGTTCACCGCCGGCGCGGGCACGCTGCGGGTACCTAACCTCTTTTCGATCACCAACGCACAGGGAAACCCAACCTTTAGTCAGGCGTTCAATACAAAGGCCATCAATTCAGTCTATGGATCGGTGGAGTTGAACTACGATAACTATCTATTCCTGAATGGAACCTGGCGAAACGATTGGTCTTCGGCGCTCAGCAAGGCCAACAGGGCTTTCTTCTATCCTTCGGTGAATTTGTCTTACGTATTCTCCGATATGATCGAGAAAATGGGCGGCGAAATGCCCTCCTGGTTTAGCTATGGAAAGCTGAGGGCAGGGTATGCCACGGCAGGTAGCGACCTTCAACCCTATCAACTGCTCAATACCTATTTCATCGGCCTTGATCCGAACAACAACACCATTGCCTGGCCCAATTCGACGCTGTACGACCCCAACATCAAAAGCCAGTTGATCAAATCGCTTGAGGTTGGCGCGGAATTGCGGTTTTTCAAAGACGTCTTTGGCGTCGACTTTACCTGGTACAAGTCCAACGCGACCAACCAGATCATCAGTTTGCCAATGGACCCGTTGAGTGGATATAACTTCCGGGTCATTAACGCGGGAAACATCCAGAATTCAGGTGTTGAGATCAGCGCCGATGCACGGATCCTGTCCCGGCCCGGTTCGTTCAACTGGACGACAAGCGTGAACTTTGCTCAAAACAACAATACGGTAAAATCGCTCTACCCGGGCGTAACGAAATATGAGCTGGGTGGATTCGATCAGATCTATGTGGATGCCGTTGCCGGTCAGCGGTATGGCCAGATCTACGGGACGCGCTTCGATCGCGTTACCGATACCAAAGATGCCAATTACGGGAAGATGATCCTGAACGCGCAGGGTTTGCCACAGGCGGATCCGAACGGGGACACCGTATTGGGCAATCAACAGCCGCGGCAGATCATCGGTTGGACCAACCGGTTCTCGTATAAGCATTTTTCGCTTTCGGTATTGGTCGATGCCAGCCTGGGTGGGAAGGAATTCTCTTTCACGCTCGCGAGCATGGAAAACGCCGGTACTGCAGCAGCCACGGTCGTCAACGGAAGGAGGGATTCGCTCGTAGTACCGGGTGTGGTGCTTAACGGTGGGGGCGGTTATTCGGCCAACACGACCAGGGTATCTCCGCAGCAGTACTGGGCCGCGGTCAATACCGGAAATACCGGGATCACCGAAGCAAACTTGTACGATGCCAGCAACGTCAGAGTGCGCAACGTCCAGCTGGCCTATTCCTTGCCAAAAAGCGTGTTGAAGGGTACTGTGGTACAGAAGGCCACGCTTGCCTTGTCCTGTAATAATGTTTGGATGCTTTCCAGCCATATGCATGGGATCGATCCTGAGTCGTCCTATGCGACGGGAACGACGGCGACAGGATTCGAGAGCGGCAGCGCCCCGACCACCAGGACCTATTATGTCACCCTTTCACTGGGCTTCTAAGTCATGTCAAAAATCAATTCCAAGACGATGAAACAAATTAATATAAAAAGCGGGATCTTGTATGCACTGATCCCGGTGCTGGCCCTCTCCTGCAAGAAATTTGCGGATGTCAACACGAACCCGGTGGCGGCGAACGCCAACCAGACGCAGGTCGAGTATTTTATCGACAACTCTATCGTGACCGCGCAGATGAACCCCGGCGTTTCCGAGCGCGCGTTTATCCTGTATTGGGCTGCGGCCGGTCACCAGGTCTCCGATGCCGATGGCGCCACATTTTCCTGGGGCGCTTACAGCGACGAGTGGATCAGCGAATATTATAACAACCAGGCGAGCGCCCTTACGTATGTCAACAGCGCGATCACGGTTGCGCAGCAGCAGATTGCCGCGGGTACGCAAAAGCTGTACACTAACAATATGCTGCAGATCGCCAAGATCTGGCGCGCTTACCTGATCGGCGAAATGAGCGACTGTTTCGGCCCGATGCCGATCAACGGCTTCCAGGGGGTGAACCCAAGCTTTTCGGATGTGAAGACGGTTTACTACTATTTGCTGGGGCAATTGGACAGCGCCAGCGCAGCCATCGATCTCAACGCCCCGGCCGTCGACGCCAACACGGTAGGAGTGGAGGACCCGGCCTATGGGTTCAACTATGCACACTGGCAACAGTATGCGAACTCCATGCGGCTGCGACTTGCGATGCGACTTTCCGAAGTGGATCCCGGCAAGGCGAAAAGCGAATTCGAGGCCGCCGCAGCGACGGGAAATTATATAAGGGACAACTCCGCGATCTTCGGGGTTAATGAAGCATCAGGCTGGAATTCGTTGTCCGGCGTCTATTCCCGGAGCTGGTGCCTTGCGCCGGTATCCGTCACTTTGAGCAACCTGATGGTCAACCTGGGCGGCGTCACCACGCAGAATCAACTGCCCGCTGTCGTTACGGATCCCACGGCATTGACGGCCGCCGATGGAAAGATCAAGAATTCCGATTATATCGGGCAGTACCTCCCTGCGGTGTTCACGACGATGACCAACAATCCGTATTCGGCGTATTACATGGATGGGCTCCCCCAAACCATCGATCCGCGCGCTTACCAGATCTTTTATCTTCCCGGCAATAGCAGCAGTCCGACCTTCCCATCGGCCGGCTGGGTGGATGCGAATACCGCCGACAACTTCCTGAACCCTGACGGCAGCGTGCTGAAGCCCTTTGATGCAGCGTGGACATGGAATCCGGTTCCGGATGGCAACTGGGGCGCAAAAGGCGGTTATGAAGACGCTTACGCTTCGCTGCTGGCCATCGGCCAAAGCAATGGCAAGGTACCCAGCCTGCAGGAGAAGTTCCGGACGCAGACCGCAAAGCGGGTCTTCTTTGGTCCGTGGGAGACCTATTTCCTGCTGGCTGAAGGCGCCGTTCGCGGTTGGGCTACGCCGATCTCCGCGGAATCGGCTTATGATTCCGGGATCGCCGCCAGCTTCGCCTATTGGAATGTGTCCAGCTACCTGCCGGCCTATCTGGCGTCCGACGACTACAACAGGGTCGGTACATCCGTCGATTGGAATCATACCACGGAAGCTACAGGTTTCACCGCCGCTTATGTGGATGGCGTGAGCGGAACTCCCGGGACGGTGTCGATCAATTATCCGACAAACAACCTTTATCAAAGCGGCAGCGTAAGGAACGACCATCTGACAAAGATCATCACGCAGAAATTCATCGCGCAGACACCCTGGCTTCCACTCGAGACGTGGAGCGATCACCGGCGGTTGGGTCTGCCCTTCTTTGAAAATGACGTGCTGGAAGCGCCGATCCAAACGCTGCCTGCGCTGACTACAGGCAATATGAACACTGCCAGCCAGCAGTTCCTGCCCCAGCGAATGAAATACCCGGCTTCGTTGCAGAATAGCAATGTGGAAGGGTATAATGCGGCCGTCGGCGAGTTGGGTGGCCCGGATGCCGTGCTGACACCGCTATGGTGGGCGCAGCACTAGAAGTTGCAGGGAAGCTGTCGCGACCGGGTCGGCAGCCAACTAATTTGTAGTTTTTCAACTGCTACTATATATGAGGCATGGGTCCGTCGCTGGTCGGCGGACCCTTTTTTCTTGCGGTAATAGCCGCGTCGGCGGCGCAAGGCGGTGTATGAGTGAAGGGGGGCGGGTTGATATTAATAAAATGTTGTATATTTGGTGTCACGTGTTGGCTGCCGGGACCGTCGGCTATCAAACCAACGTTGTTGAAGATAATATGTATACGCGTTACGTGCGCAAACTATTGCCGATCATTCCCCTGATCTGCCTTATTTCCTGCCAGGCTCTTAAGTTCTATGGCGATGCCGACAAGCCCGTCTATATTTCCGATCTGCAGGACGTAGCAGACAAGGCGCCGGACGACTCCCTGAATGTTGTAACCTTTAACATCAAAAAGGCTAGGAAAATCCAATTGGCAATTGCCGAATTGAAACAGTTGGAAAAGAAAACGCCCGTCGATATCTATTTGTTGCAGGAAATGAATGAGGGCGGCGTGGAAGCTATTGCCAGGGATTTGGGGCTAAACTATCTGTACATCCCGTTTTCGTATGACAAGTCGGATAAGAAGGATATCGGCAACGCGATCCTGACGAGGGGTACGATAGAACAACCGAGGAAATTGATATTGCCGCATGCAAAATGGCAGAACCAGCAACGCCGCGGCGTAACTGTCGGTGAAATCCACCTCCATGAAAAGAAAATACTGGTATTCAGCGTTCACACGGAAACGGTGGCGATGAGCCGGAAAATGCGAATGGACCAAATCGATTCGGTTGCCCATTATGGTCAACAAGAGGCGGCGGAGTATAAATATATCCTGATCGGCGGCGACTTCAATACGGTCTTTCCGGGTTATTCCGCTTCGGTCGTCAAAGAATTCAACCATGTCGGATTCGACTGGCTGACCGCCAAGGCCGGAAGTACAGCCCGGGCGATGATGGGATTGGTATCGCCGGTCAACGATTGCCTTTTTTCGAAGGGATTTGCGGTCACCAACGCTTATGTCATACGCAGTTCAAGATCGAGCGATCATTATCCGGTATTTGCGACGATGCGGTATTGAAAGGAGATGGAAATGAAATTCAGGCGCCTGGTTTTTTTCCGAGCGCCCTGATAAACCGAAAGTGGGAAAAAACGGCGGCTCTCAGCGTAGGGAGGGTATTATAGGGCAAGTGAAAGGCAGCACATTCTGCCTGTACGATCCTGCTCAACGCCGGATAATGAATGTGACTTATGCGCGGGAACAGGTGATGTTCAATTTGATAATTAAGCCCACCGGCGAACCAGGACACAATCCTGTTGTCAGGCGAAAAATTGGCCGTGGTCAATACCTGGTGTACGGCCCACTCGTCGGCTATCTGAACTGCGTCGCCATTCACCCTTTCGAACTTCGTTTCTTCGACTACGTGCGCCAGCTGAAACACTATCGACAATGTAAATCCCAGCCCAAGGTGCATGCACAGAAAGAACAAAAGCCATGACTTGCCGCCTAACAGGAAAAGGGGAATGGCAACATAAAACATCAAATAAAATATTTTACTTGTCCAAAAGATCACATGTTGAGATGCGGACATATTCGTCAGCGGCCTTCCACCTACCTTCTTTCCAAAGTATTTTTCAAAGTCCTGAAAGAGTATCCAGATCATAGAGCTGAGCGCATATAACACCGGCGTATACAAGTGTTGCCACCGGTGTGCGGGTACCCATCTTTGTGAGCTGCACATCCGGATAAACGGGCTTTTTGCAATATCATCATCCATGCCGTCAATATTTGTGTAGGTATGATGAATAATATTGTGTTTCTGTTTCCAAATGAAACTGTTGCCACCTAAGGCATTCAACGTAAGCCCCATCGTTTCGTTAATCCATGTACGGGAAGAGTAACTGCCATGGTTGGCATCGTGCATGATGTTAAAACCGATACAGGCAAGGACAAAGCCGAAGAACAGGCTTGACAACGCCCGTACCAGCGGAGCCATCGGAACAAAAAGCAAAGCGCCATACAGGCAAACAGCCGTCGCCAGTAAAACTATCGATTTGCCATATAAACGGATGTTGCCTGTCTTTTTCATACCGAATTGTTCGAAATGCTCTTCGGCGGCCATTTTCAGGGAAGTGTAAAAGGCGGGGTTGCTGTTGTTGAAGGTTACTTTAGGCATAAAGCAAGACAAATGTCGGCTATTTCGGGTCAAAACCCAGGAATTCCTAAAGAGCAATTGCCGGCTTTGAGGGGGTACCTTCTTTTCCCGGCCCGATGTAAGGCATTCGTGATACGCGTCGATGTTCGTCGCCGGCCATTTTGTCCAGGACGTCTATATAAGTCAGGAGACTCAAGGGCCAATATTGTTGCGGCAGTTCTTTGCCCAACCAATGGGGATCCAACTGGGCATTGCGAACATAATTATTAACCTCCGCATCGATTATCCTTTGGCATAGCGGCATTTGGCGCCAGCCCGCGCCGAATAGCGGGACCCGGTGGTCGGCGCAGTTACCGCAAAACCTGCCTGCAATTCCCGCTTCAGCACCTGGTTCACACGCGGCGAATACATCACCGGAACTCCTGTCGATAATCGTATACCGGTCGGGCTTGAGCCCTCCCTTGTCGAATATAATATACCTTGCCATAGTCGTATCCTCCTTTTCGTCGCTGAGGACCCGGAACATCGGGCCTGCAGTCATCGGCTACTATGATGCTATTACTATTCCGGATTTCTAACCAGCTTTCTTTCACTTCTTTAGACGGAAGTCGCAGGCAATTCCCCTTCCCTTTTGGTAAGCGATGTTTCATTTTGGAAGACTAAACGAGTCGTCATTCCGATGCTTGACGAAAGTCATCCGCCAATGGACCCGATGGATGACCGGGGTCAGTCAAATACACGGGTCAGGGAGGGAACTTTATTCTTCCATTGTAGAAATCGTCTTTCCAAAATGGAAGGGTTGAATCGTCCGGGTGGCTGTGAAGAAATGGTAAACAGTCGTTGATATTGCTGATTATCAATGTCTTTAAGATTCGCACCGCAGACCGGAGGGGATGGGGCACAAGACTTGACGATAATTACAAACTTTTCATTCATAAATAAGTCGTCTTATGATGCTCACTTTAATTCTTGTTACCGCCGGGTGTTTGTGCTTTGCCCTCTTTTTTAAATCCATAGATGTATTTGAAAAAATATGAATCATGACCTTACTATTTATTATCGCGATCCTGGTTTTTGTTTACCTGTGCTATGTACTGGTGAAGCCGGAAAAATTCTAAGCTACTCAAAATAACAATCTATGAACACGGAAATAATGGGCACGGTGGCGATGTACTTGCTATTGGTGTTGCTGGCTATTCCACTAGGCAGGTATATTGGAAAGGTGTACGAGGGAGAAAAAACATGGCCCGACCCTTTACTTAACCGGCTTGACACCCTTTTTTACAAATTGGGTGGCATCCGGACTGACCGGGAAATGAATTGGAAGCAGCATCTCGTCGCTATGCTTACCATCAACCTGTTTTGGTTCCTGCTGTCGATGTTCGTACTCACGAATATGAGTTGGCTGCCACTTAACCCGGATGCGAACCCGTCAATGAGCGGTGATTTGGCCTTCAACACCGCGATCAGTTTCGTGTCCAACACGAATTTGCAACACTATTCGGGTGAATCGGGCATGTCGTATCTGGGACAGCTGGTGCTCATGCTATGGCAGTTCCTCAGTGCGGCAACAGGGATGGCGGCCTGCGCGGTAGTGTTTAAGGCGATGAAGGAAAGGACGACGGAAAAACTGGGGAACTTCTTCGTCCTGCTCGTCCGGTCCTCCACCCGTGTACTGCTGCCGATTTCCATAGTGGTGGCCCTCATCCTGGTATTCAACGGTACGCCGATGACTTTCGAGGGGAAAGCGCAATACATTTCCTTGCAGGGCGACACCGTGAATGTGAGCCGGGGGCCAGCGGCGGCGATGATCGCCATCAAACAGTTGGGGACCAATGGGGGAGGCTTTTTCGGCGCCAATTCAGCGGTCCCATTTGAGAACCCGAATTATTTCACCAACGCAGTGGAGTGCATAAGTATAGTACTCATTCCCATCGCGATGGTATTTGCCCTGGGTTATATGTTGAAGCGTAAGAGGCTTGCGTGGGTGATATTCGGCGTAATGACTGTCGGGTTCCTTTTGTTTGCAGTCCCGTCCATTTACCTGGAGATGAAAGGCAATCCCGCCATCGGCCACATGGGCATCGCACAGAAAATGGGTAGCATGGAAGGAAAGGAAGTGCGTTTTGGGTCGGCTGCTTCTGCCTATTGGGCCATTTGCACCACCGTAACCTCCAACGGATCGGTGAATGCGATGCACGACAGTCTTACGCCTCTGACGGGCATGTTCACGATGCTGGGCATGATGGTGAATTGCTTTTATGGCGGGGTAGGGGTCGGATTCCTTAACTTTTACATATTTGTCATTATCGCCGTCTTCATATCAGGACTAATGGTGGGGCGAACCCCGGAATTTTTGGGGAAGAAGATCGAAGCGAAGGAGATGAAGATCGCATCCATTATTGCTTTGCTGCATCCCTTGCTGATCCTGGCCGCCACCGCCCTGTCGTCCCATATCTATGCCGGGGATCCGAAGGCCTATGCAGCTTGGTTGAACAACCCCGGCAACCACGGTTTTTCGGAAATGTTATATGAGTTCACTTCTTCTTCCGCCAATAATGGGTCCGGATTTGAAGGGCTAGGCGACAATACGCCTTTCTGGAATATCGCGTGCGGTACGGTGATGCTTTTATCACGTTTCTTGCCCATCATCGGTCCGGTTGCAATCGCTGGAATCCTGGCCAGGAAAAAATACATTCCGGAAAGTGCGGGCACCCTGAAAACGGAAACGGGGACCTTCGGGATAATGGTCCTGTCGGTGATCCTCATTGTTGCGGCGCTATCTTTTTTTCCCGCCCTTTCGTTGGGCCCGATCGCGGAATATTTCGGCATGCGTTAAACAAAGAAAATTGAATTCAAATGTCAAAGCATAAAAGAAGCAATAAGTTATTTGAACCGGTGCTGGTGAAGGAAGCTCTCGGTCAGTCCTTTGTGAAGCTGGCCCCCAGGCTGCTGTTCCGCAACCCGGTCATGTTTACTGTGGAGATCGGAACCGCCATCATGTTGGGAGTGTGCGTTTGGATCGTTGCCGGGGAAAGATCGCAGGGCGGACTGGCTTACAACCTGCTGATATTTATCATTCTCCTGCTCACGCTGCTATTTGCCAATTTTGCCGAGGCGATCGCTGAGGCGAGAGGGAAGGCCCAGGCCGACAGCCTTCGTAAGACAAGGGAAGATACGCCGGCAAAAAAGGTATTCCCGGTGGGAGAGGTCTTCGTGAACGAAATCAAGGTCGTACCCTCCTCGCAGCTGAGAAAAGGGGACATCTTTATTTGCGAAGCAGGGGATATCATCCCGATGGACGGGGAAATCATGGAAGGTCTCGCCACGATCGATGAATCTGCCATCACGGGGGAAAGCGCTCCGGTGATAAGGGAAGCGGGAGGGGATAAGTCGTCGGTGACGGGTGGAACAAAAATCCTTAGTGATAAGATCAGGGTAAGAGTGACGACAGAACCGGGGGAAAGCTTTCTGGATAAGATGATCGCTTTGGTGGAAGGTGCATCACGCCAGAAAACGCCTAACGAGATCGCATTGACGATCCTGCTGGCCGGCTTTACACTCATTTTTGTAATTGTCTGCGTAACACTCAAGCCTTTTGGCGACTATGCCAGCACGCCAATTACGATCGCCGCCTTCATTTCTCTTTTCGTTTGCCTGATCCCCACGACGATCGGCGGGCTTCTGAGCGCGATCGGCATCGCGGGGATGGACAGGGCCTTGCGCGCGAACGTCATTACCAAGAGCGGCAAGGCGGTTGAGACGGCGGGTGATATCGACACGTTGCTGCTGGATAAGACCGGCACGATCACCATTGGAAACCGCAAGGCTACCCATTTCTGGCCGGCCGACAACGTCGATGCACCGGTTTTTATTGAAGCTTGCCTCCTGGCATCCCTGGCCGACGATACGCCGGAAGGTAAGTCGATCGTGGAGCTTGCCGGCACAGCAGGAATAAAATCGCCGGCATTACAGCAGGAAAAGGGCATCCGCTTCATTGCTTTCAGTGCCGAAACCCGCAGCAGCGGCATCGATGTCCCGGCCAATCCGGCTTCACCTGAAGCGCTCCGTATCCGTAAGGGCGCGTCCGACTCCATTCATGAACTAGTCTCCAGGGCTGGTCATTCCTTCCCTGCGGAAACGGAAGTGCGGGTAAGGGAGATCGCGCGAAATGGGGGTACGCCACTGGTGGTCAGCCGCAATGAAAAGGTATTGGGCGTTATCGAGCTGCAGGATATTATTAAACCGGGCATACACGAGCGCTTTCAACGGCTTCGGAAGATGGGTGTAAAAACGGTCATGGTAACAGGCGATAATCCGTTGACGGCTAAATTCATTGCCGAAAAGGCGGGCGTTGACGACTATATCGCCGAGGCAAAACCGGAAGACAAGATGCAATATATCCGGAGGGAGCAGCACGGCGGCAAGCTGGTCGCTATGATGGGCGACGGGACCAACGACGCGCCTGCCCTGGCACAGGCGGATGTGGGCGTGGCCATGAACAGCGGCACCCAGGCTGCAAAAGAAGCCGGTAATATGGTTGATCTTGACAACGATCCCACCAAGC